>OLGM01000101.1_pt1 | contig 62860 bp, 69 predicted proteins | sample 1606001 | NCBI WGS metagenome assembly OLGM01 (sample SAMN03283294) | human gut metagenome | biome: human-associated habitat; material: feces | host: Homo sapiens | place: Peru | collected 2012
ATTATCATATTTCAACAACAATCTAACGGCGGGAGCAAGCCCCCGCCCTACGCTGTGAAATTAAATTTTAGGGTTTATATACGGCTTTTATCGAATTGAATAACTGATTGAAACACAGGCTCCCTCTGACGAGGGAGCCTGAACTCACGGATTGAAATTCATATCCCCGCCCTACGCCGTTTAATTTAATTTGCCGGTAATCGAACACCAAATTTGATTTTATCCGAAACAAAGCAAAAAGCCATAGGTAGCTGTACCTATGGCTTAATTTTATATGTTATACTGATTATTCCGCTTTCTTTTTTCTGCCCGTAAAGAGCGAAACGCCGAATATAACGCCCAAAAGGACGAGCGCAAAGGTCATCCAACCGATAAGCACCGGCTTGCTCTGTGAAGCAAAGGTGTCGTAATATCCTTTGAGGTAAACGACGATTACGACAATCGGCAAAACATACTGCATATATGCTCTGACCCATTTCGGGAATTTCACGCCCTCGCCTGCATTTGCTTCCTTGAGGAAATTTTCAAAGCCCCAGCCGTTACGCCTTACGCAGAACATAACGAACAACAAACTGCCGAGAGGCAAAAGGTTGTATGAAACAATGAAGTCCTCAAGATCCATAATGCCCGTGCCGCTGCCGAGAGGCTGGAATTTCGAAAGGAGATTGAAGCCTAAAATCGCAGGAATTGAAATGAGAGTTACGATAACAAAGTTTACCGCAACCGACTTTTTGCGTTCCCAATTTTTCATATCCATAAATGCCGCAATCAGGTTTTCAAATACAGCGACTACCGTCGAGAGAGCCGCAAACGACATAAAGATAAAGAAAAGAGTGCCCCAAAGTCTGCCGAAGGGCATCTGATTAAAGAGGTTCGGCAATGTTATGAACAAAAGAGACGGACCTGCACCCGGCTCAACACCGAATGAGAAGCAAGCAGGGATAATTATAAAGCCTGCCGTCAATGCGACGAGCGTGTCCAAAATCATAACGCTTATAGCCTCGCCGCTGAGACGCTTTTCTTTTCCGAGATAGCTGCCGAAGATTTCCATTGCGCCGATACCGAGGCTCAACGTAAAGAATGAGTGGCTCATCGCCGCAAAAATCGCAGTGCCGAAGCCCGACTGCTTAACCGAAGCGAAATCGGGAACAAGATAGAACTTGAAGCCCTCGCTTGCGTTCGGAAGCGTCGCAGAGTTGACTGCAAGTGCAATCATAAGGATAATAAGCAACGACATCATTACCTTTGTAATCTTTTCAACGCCGTTTTTAACGCCGAGAGCGCAGATGCCGAACGATATAACGATAGCGACAAATGCCCACAAGCCCATTGTCAAGGGTTGACCGAGCATAGCTGAAAATGCATCCGCAACGCCGTCAACCGAAAGCCCCGTGAGCTTACCTGTAAGCTCAAGGTATGTGTAGTAGAGCATCCAACCTGCAACCATTGTGTAGAACGACATCAAAAGGAAGCAGCCGATAATGCTTATCCATTTAAGTCTGTGCCATTTAGTGCCTGACGGCTCAAGCGTTTCAAACGCCCTGCCCATACCGTATCTGCTCGCTCTGCCTATTGCAAACTCCGAAACGAGAATGGGAAAGCCGAGGATTACCAAAAACGCCAAATACATTACTATAAAAGCCGCACCGCCGTACATTCCGCAAATATACGGGAATTTCCAAACGTTACCGATACCGACCGCACAGCCTGCCGAAACGAGAATAAAACCGAGTCTTGAACCGAACTTTTCTCTTTCCATAAAACACCTCTTTCAAAATTGTCGTATTATATAATACCATATAATGCAAAAGTGTTCAATAAAAAAATCCTTGAAATCGACAGGGCAAAAAGCAGATTTTTCGTAAGCCTTAGATTTTCTCAAAGCGGATAATATCCCCGTCGGCATCCTTAATGCCCTTTTCAAAGCTTACAGAAAGCCTGCCGTCAATAACCTCCGTAAATTGAACAATTACAAATTCGTCAGTCTCGGCAAGGTCCTTAGTTATAATTTGCGTGTTGTTTTCCATTTAATTCAACTGCTCCTTTACATAATAATCACGCCGAAACATTTTAAGAATTTAGCTGCGTAAAACACATATTCCACTCTCCTTTCCGAACAAATGTTCGTACTTATAATACCACATTCTTTTATAAAGTCAATACCTTTGGAATATTTAAGTACAAATAACGGTACTCACAAAAAAATATATTGACAAACACCCTTTATAAATGTTAGTTTATAATCATAAAGGTTAGGGGGTATTTATATGGCTGATTTTAAGAAATTCAAGGAAAAACACGAAACTGTAATTCAGTTTATCAAGTTTTCGCTTATTTCAATGCTTGCAGGTCTTACGGAAACAATTTCATTTTTGATAATGAGCTATCTTTTGCCTGCGAAACTGCCGACTCAATTTGATTTCTTTGTCTTTCACTATGATACAACGGGAATGTTCGTGGCGTTTTTCGTCTCGGCAATTCTTGCGGAAATAGTATCGTTTACGATCAACCGAAAGGCGACGTTTAACGCCAATAACAACGTTGTAAAAAGTGCTGTTATGTACTTTTCAATGGTGCTTGTCGTAATTTGCCTCAAGACCTGGATTGCAGGTGCGTTGCAGCCCGTTATGCGTGGCGTTACGGACATAAAGCTCCTTATCGATTGGGTGCCGAAGCTCGTTTCAATGCTTGTTGCGGTGGCGATAATCTTCCCGATGAACAAGTTTGTGATTATGAAGCACACAGACGAGCCTGAAAAGGAAAAGGCGGAAGAAAAGTAAATATAAAAATAAAACGACGGCTTATTTCACACGAAGTAAGCCGTCATTTTTAGCTTTGTTTAATTGAATGTAAATATTAAGTTTTTGTCGGGAACGGAAATTTCAACGATTTTCGTTCCCTGCAAATTCGTCTTGATTTGAAATTTTGTGCCGTCATATTCACCCGAAAAAATCAGACAATCGCCCGATTTCGTCTGCGAAAATGCCGTACCGCTTTTTTGTGCCGCCGTCAAAGTCTTGTTAAGCACGGATATTGCGGAGCTTTCGGAAAAATAATTCTCGACAGATGAAATTTTCAAGCCCGAAAACTCTGCCGCAGAGCCGTTTCCGTCCTTTGTGAGCGTAAGACCGTCTATGTATTTCGGCGAGGAATAGCTGAGGCTTATATAGCCTGCTCTTTTCGTGAGCCTTGCCGTGGATTGCGACGAATTGTGCTCAATTAAAATATCGGCTGAAATTTCCTCGGGCAGATTGAGAGCCCTGCCTGTTGTCGCATTTGAACATCCTGTAAGCAGAAAAATTAACGCAGTTGTCGCAAACAGGAATTTTCTCATAAATTGTTATCACCCTTTTTCAAAGGCGGAAAGCGTTTTCGGAAGCTCTGTTATTATCTTTTGTGCCGTCATACCCATTTTTGAATATTTTTCGGTCGCAATATCACCTGCATAGCCGTGGATAAATGTTCCCATAACTGCGGAAAGGTCGGGGTTTATCTTCTGACAAATCAGCGATACGATTATGCCTGCAAGCACATCTCCGCTTCCTGCCGTTGCAAGTCCCGAATTTCCCGTCGTGTTAATGTAAAAATCCTCGCCGTTGCTTGAAACAACCGTGCGTGAGCCTTTAAGCACAACGGTTGCGCCCGTGAGCTCTGCCAAGTCTCTGCAAGCACCTATTCTGTCCGCTTGCACTTCTTTTACCGTACAGCCGAGCAGCCTTGCCGCCTCTCCCGGATGAGGAGTTATTATAACCTTCGCCTTTGCGTTTTTTATTATATCTATGCTCTCGCACATTGAATTTATGCCGTCGGCGTCTAAAACAATCGGCACCTCCGAATTTTCAAGTACAGAGGTAACAACCTGTTTTGTGTCGTAATCGTTGCCGAGGCCGCAGCCTATAAGCACAGCAGAGCAGTTTTTAAGCTCCGATTTAATCCGAGCCTCGCAAAGTGCCGAAATCCTGCCGAATTTGTTTGAGGGCAGGGGGATAAGCACCTTTTCGGGACAAGTGTTCATCATAACGGGGTATGCCTTGTCGGGGAAAGCAAGCTTTACAATTCCTGCACCGCACTCCGACGCCGCCTGTGAGGAAAGAAGCGCAGCACCGGGCATTTCATAGCTTCCTGCTATAATCAACGCCTTGCCGAAATCGCCTTTGTTGGAAAGCTCGCTTCGTTTCGGCATTTTCGATTTTATATCGTTTATGTTAAGCGTGTAGCCGCCCGAAAACGAACGTAAAATATCCTCGGGGATACCGATTGAAGCTACTTGAATTTCTCCTGCAAATTCCGCAGAGGGATAATATACAAGCGAATATTTGAGCGCAATTACAGAAATTGTCATATCCGCCTTGACGCACGGCGCCAAAAGCTCGCTTGAGTCCGCACACATACCGCTTGGCAGGTCAATGCTCACAACGTAGCCGTTGCTCTCAGACATTTTCTTGAAAAGGCGTTGCAGTCTTTCGTCGGGAACACCTGAAAAGCCCGTTCCGAAAACGCAATCGACAATAATATCGCTGTCCTGAATTAAAAGGTCGTATTTTTCGTCGTTATCACAGTAGTTTTCAATTTGAACGCCGCTGTTTTTTATGCGCTCAAGCATTTCCCTCGCCGTGTCGGCAACAGGCTCGCCCATAGTCAAAAGCACCGTTACCCTGTAGCCGTTTTCGGAGAGCTTGCGTGCGATAACATAACCGTCACCGCCGTTTTTGCCCTTGCCGCATACAATCAAAACCCTGCGAAGTCCCGTATCGTCAAACTTGTTGCGTATGACCTTTGCACACGCAGAGCCTGCATTTTCCATAAGGCGAAGAAAGGTAATTCCGCCCTCGTTCGCCATATTTTCAACCTCTCTTATCTGCTGTGAAGAAAGTATTTTAATCATATTCGGTCCTCCTTACCGTAAGCAATTACCGAAGCCGTCGCAACCGTGTCGGTGTGAGCTATGCTGACTGAAAATTCAAGTCCCTTTTCATTTGCGATTTTTTGAGCCTTGCCCGAAAGAGCAAAATACGGCGCACCGTATTCGTCGTGCAAAACCTGAACCTCGCAGAGCGAAAATCCACGAACGCCCGTACCGAGAGCCTTTGCGAAAGCCTCCTTTGCACAAAATGCACCTGCATAGCTTTCGTATCTTTTGCTTTCAAGCTCTTTAAGCTCATCAGCACCGTAAACACGGGCTTTGAAGCTCTCACTTTTGAGTGAACGCTCAATCCGCTTTATATCGACAATATCAATACCGTTTCTTATCATATCTGCCTCCGTAAATGCTATCCTTTGGCTTACTTCCTAATTGTACCATAAATCTCATTGCAAATAAAACGAAAATATAAATAAATGTTGAATTTTTTATGTTTTATGGTACAATTATACTTCGAAGAAAAATGAAAGAAGAGAAGTGATTGTATGAATATATACATAATGGAGAACGCACAGGAAATCGGAAAGGCGGTCGGCAAGCTCTTTGTTGACGCAATTAACAAAAAGCCCGACATTACACTCGGACTTGCAACAGGCGCATCGCCCATTCCGACATATAAGTATATCGCAGAGGAATACAAAAAGGGCAATGTTTCCTTAAAGGACGTTAAGACCTATAACCTGGACGAATATGTTAATCTTCCCAAAGAGGATAAAAACAGCTATTATTCATTTATGCACGCAGAGCTGTTTGACCACACCGATATTAAAGAGGAGAATGTTCATTTTCTCAACGGCAATGCCGAAAATATCGAAGCGGAATGTGAAAACTATGATGATATGCTCGATGAAGCTAAGGTTGACATTCAGCTTCTCGGCATAGGCAGAAACGGACATATCGGTTTTAATGAGCCGTCAATTCGCTTCTCAAAGGGCTCGTTTAAGGTTAAGCTTACACAGAGTACAATTTCCGCAAACTCAAAGTATTTTGACGAAAATCCGATGCCCACTCACGCTCTTACAATGGGCGTAGGTTCAATTATGAAGGCGCAGAAAATCGTGCTTATCGCAACGGGAATTGACAAGGCGGACGCTATATCGGCAATGATTTCGGGCGACGTTACACCCGTTTGCCCCGCTTCGATTTTACAGTTCCACCATGACGTTGACGTTTATATTGACAAGGCTGCCGCAAGCCTCTTATAATTTCAAATTTCAGAAGCATATAAAATGACCGAGTATTTTTTGATACTCGGTCTGATTTTTTATCATAGTATTATTTTGCAATCAAACTCTTCAAAAAAGCCTTAATTTTCCTCAACGGTGCAAAAAGCCTGTATGACCTGCTGTTTATGACAAGGTTATATTGTCCTAAAAGGTTGGCGTATTGAGCGTTGAGTGTTTGAATTCGCTGCTCTGCTTCGGCGTTGAGCCTTGAGAGCTCGGCGTTTCTTTCACGCTCAAGCCTTGCGCTCTCCTTTTCCGATTCGTACAGCTCCTTGAAGGAATTTAAGCTTTCTTTTATTCCGTCGGCTTCCCGCTTGTCGAAATAAACCTCGTTTTTATGAAGATTGTATAAATCTCTGATTGTAAAGCCGAATTTTTCCTCTGCAAGCTCGGCATATTTTTTATCCTTGAAAAGCTCATCAAGCTTTTTCATTTCCAAAACCCTGTTGTCGGGATACATCGGAAGCGCACCGCCCAAAACAAAAGCTTTTTCAAGCTCCAATTCCTCGTCGGTGTACTCCTTTAATTGCAGCTTGTCGAAAAAAGCCTCCAAGAACATTTCCCTCGGGCAGTCATTCACAAGCTTGTAGGCAATTCTCACATATTCCTCGTTGTGCCCTAAGACGTCCTTATTGGCGAGCGTGCTGTTGTTTGCGTGCCAAATACGGTAAAGCACAAGCTTTTCGGGATAAATATAAAGCGGACATATGAAATTCATACGAATCCAATAGTCGTAGTCGTGCAATTTATTGAGTGTCAAATCGTGGTCGCCGAGCTTTTCATAAATGCTCATTCTCATAACCACGCTGCTGTGGCAAAGAAAATTTGAATGGTCGTAAAATCTCCTTACAAAGCCTGCCTGCGTCATATTTTCACGGTCAAACAAAGTAAGAAATGCTTCGGGCAGCTCACCGCTTACAAAGGGTCGTCCGTTCTCGTCTATAAGCGTGGCATGTGTAAAGCAAGCTCCGTATTGCGGATTTTCCTCAAGAAATTTTATCTGCTTTTCAATTTTGTCCTCAACCCAAATATCATCAGAGTCGATATGAGCGATGTACTCGCCCTTTGCACGGTGCAGGCACTCATTGTTGGCATTGGAAATATTGAAATTCTTCGGCAGGGTGTAAAGCTCTATCCTGTCGTCGTCATAGCTTTTGACAATTTCCGCCGTGTTATCCGTCGAACAGTCGTCAACAATGATAATCTGCAAATTTTTATAGGTTTGATTAAGCACGCTTTCAATAGTCTCTCCGATTACATCGGCGCTGTTATAAGCGTTTATGCAAACGCTGACAAGTTTTTCCAAAGCCATATACCCCTCCGAATTTATTAACTGTTACTATATGAAAAATATACCACATTTTTCAAGAAAACGCAACATTAACAAGCGTCCGACGAAAATAATATAATGTATTGCTCCCCGAAAAATGTTTATAGAGGTAATTTACGGGTAAAAATAGTTTTAAGGACACATAAATTACCTTTGGAGAGTGATAAAAATGACAGTAAGGCGAGGAGAAATCTACTATGCGGATTTAAGCCCTGTTATAGGCTCCGAGCAAGGCGGAATGAGACCTGTTTTGATAGTTCAAAACGACGTCGGCAACAAGTACAGCCCGACGGTAATCGCCGCCGCCATCACAAGTCAGAAGTACAAGACCCGATTGCCCACACACATAAGCGTAAACGCCGACAACTGCGGACTTCAAAAGGACTCGGTCGTGCTTCTTGAGCAGGTCAGAACGCTTGATAAACAGCGACTTAAAGAGCGTATGGGCAATCTTCCCGACAGCGAAATGAATAAAATCAACAAGGCACTGTCCGTAAGCTTCGGACTGCTGTAAAAAATACGGCACGCCAAAACGGTGTGCCGTAAGCTTTAGCTTATATTAAACTTATTTTGTCTTGAGCAAGGTCGAAAGCTCGTCCATAAATGCGTTAATATCCCTGAAATGTCTGTAAACCGAGGCAAAGCGAACATACGCAACCTCGTCAATGTCCTTGAGCTTATCCATAGCAAGCTCGCCGATATGAATTGAGGTAACCTCCCTGTCAAGTGAGTTCTGAAGGTTAGCCTCGATTTCGTCAACCGCTTTTTCAAGAGTTTCGATAGTAACCTGACGCTTCTCACAAGCTCTCATCATACCGCCCAAAAGCTTGTTGCGGTCAAATGCCTCACGTGATTTGTCTTTCTTAATGACGAAAATCGGAACGCTCTCGATAATCTCATATGTAGTAAATCTCTTGCCGCATTTGATGCACTCACGGCGGCGGCGGATACGCTCTCCCTCGTCTGTGGGACGGGAGTCAATTACCTTGCTTTCTTCAAAAGCACAAAAAGGACACTTCAAATATATCACATCCAAGTTAAAAATTTTCTAAATCCTACATATTGTATTATATCAAAGTTTTTCCACAATGTAAAGCGTTAAAGCCGTGATTTTTCTCTTTCTTCCATTATTTGATAATTGATTTTGCGCCGCTGAGCCTTTATTATGAGGACAGAGGTGATAAAATGGCAGGAATAATAGCGTCTGTTTGTGAGTGCGTAAAGGGGATGAACAGGCTATCAAAGCTCTCGATAAAATACGGCGGCGCAGTCGTGCTTTCGCTGTATACCTCGGCGGCGTTTTGCTCGGTTATTATGGGTAAAATCGGCAATTTCGACACGCTGTTGATTTTGAAAAACGAGCTTTTAAGCTGTGCGGGCGAAATGCTGTCGGCAGTCTTTGTTCCGTCGATTTTTCTTGAAATATTGACTATTGCCGAAAAATACAAGTAAAAAAATTGACTTTATGCAAGTAAAATGTTAAAATGAAAGCCTGAAACGGAGTGAGACTAATGATTTGTCCCAAATGCAGAAAAATTTATCCCGATACGGTCGAGGTCTGCCCCGAGTGTCAAGTTGAATTGATAGGTATGATGGGCGACGCAGACGCATCGGATGATAATGCGAAAATGGAACGTGTCGTTGTCGGAAACGACGGGGAAATTTCCCCTACAATTATTTACAGACCTATCGACGAGCCGTTGCCTGTCAGTAACAGCCTGCCCGCAACGATTATGCTTCTTGCGGTTATAATGCTTTTGGCAAGTGCGGTTTGCTTTTTCCTCGGAAGGTCGGGGGCGAATTCCGCACAGGGCGCAAGTGTTATGAGCTTTGCAAATTATATCATTGGATTTTTGAATTAAAAAACCGCCTGCGAAAGCTTCACAGACGGAGCAAAGGCACTGCAAACGCTGTTTTTTTCTTGTCCTTTGCTGTCAATATTATATGCACAAAAAAAGAAATTATCAGTTTTTATAATAATTTTTCAAAAAACGCTTGCTTTTTACCTTAGTATATGATAAAATACTCGGGCGTTGAAAAAATGCAAGTCGTTAAGGAGGAAGTTAGTATGTCAGCAATCGAAATTATTCTCGGCTCAATTGTTATCCTTTCATCAATCGTAGTAATCGTAGTTGTTCTTATGCAGCAGAGCCGTGAAGCCGGTCTTTCAGGTGCTATTTCAGGTGCGGCTGATACCTTCTTCGGTAAGAATAAGGGCAGAACTATTGAGGCTAAGCTCGAAAAATTCACAAAGTATTTTGGAATTTTCTTCTTCGTGCTTGTTCTCGCTGCATGGATTGTTCTCTTGTTCGTAAAATAACTCTTGTTTATAAGATAAATTAAAACAAGGCAAATTATAAAGCGGTTTTCCGCTTTATATATATGATCCACTAGCTCAGCTGGCAGAGCACTTGACTTTTAATCAAGGTGTCCGGAGTTCGATTCTCCGGTGGATCACCAAAAAAGAGTATCCGTAAGGATACTCTTTTAATTTTATATCTAAAGAAAAACAGAAGTACAAATAAAGAATAATAACAAATTAAAACGGAGAATCGAACTCATAGTCCATCTTTTGCGAAGCAAAAGGGACAAAAAATACGGTATTTGCGAAGCAAATGAACAAGGCAGAGCCTTGTTGATTCTCCGGTGGATCACCAGAAAAGAGTATCAGCAAGGATACTCTTTTATTTTATATCTAAACTGAATTTGAAGAAAAAATTAAAAATCAGAACATATGAAAACGGCAGATAGACGATTTTACGCCTTATTCATCGGTATTATCATCTATGCCTAAAAGAATATCTACAGCCTGTTGTAAACCCTTTTTAGTACGGTATGCTTTAATTACTTTCTTTTCGTGAACATTCAGTTCATCATCCGTCAAATGTATATCAAGCAAATCGCTCGGCGACACATTTAATGCACGGCATATATTTCCGATAATATCTGCGTCGGGTCTGTTTATGCCTTGCTCCCAATTTGATACTCGGCTTTTTGTAACATTTATTTTATCAGCCAACTGTTCTTGCGTCAGCCCGTTATCTTTTCTGTATTTCCGAATTTTATTGCCAATCCCATATTTCAAAAAAATCACCTGCTTTATAGATATTATACACGAAAATAGGCAAATTACAATGATTTTGTCAAGATATCCTGTACTTTTTCGTTGACACAACAGTATAACTGTGATATTATAAATAAAAATACAGTAATTCTGTATTTGGGAGGCGCATACATAAATGGAAGTATATAAAAAAGTCAGAGAATACATTGAAGAAAATGGCTACAAACAGTTGGCGGTTGCACAAAAGGCAGGATTTTCAAAAGTGACATTTAATGCAATGATGAATGGCAAACGGACTATGTATGCAGATGATTTGAAAGCGGTTTGTTTAGCCTTGAATGTCAGCCCCGAACTATTTATAGAAATACCCAAAAGTTGTTAATTAAAAATAAAGGGGGTGATTTTCTTGGAAAATATTGAAACAACGGTAAATGAGACTCTTTTTAAAGATAGTCAAAAGTTAGCACTTGAATGTGAAAAAAAGCTTGATTGGCATTTAAAACTGGGAAAGGAATACACATATTCAAGTTTGGTATTCTGTATAATTGATGCTGTATTCTCTATTGGTGTTCATTATTCCTCTGCTGAAAAAGCAGTAAATAATTATGCTTGTTATTACCACTTGACAAAATACAATACAGAAGAAGTGAACCCAAATCACACAGTTTCTGATTCTATTAAAAATTATGAAAATATAGGCGATGTCAACCGATTTGCGTCTGAAGTACTTTGTAACTTACAAAAAACATCATCAATAAAAGGTATTACCAAAGCAGAAGCTTGCTACTTAGTAGCTAAGGTTTTTCAAAAATACAGCATAGAAACGATTTCAGATTTCCGATTAATTCCTTTAGAAAAAGAAGCAAGTTTGATAAAAGACATACGAGCTGTTAAAGGTCAGAGAAGCGGTATTATGATTGAATATCTTTTTATGCTTATCGGTGACGAAAACAGGTGTAAGCCCGACCGTCATTTAGTTGGTTTTGTTTCAGATGTGCTCGCTAAAAAATATCAACACTCAGAAATATCAGAGTTGATATATGCGGTATACAACATACTAAAGACCACTCATTCTAATTTGACTGTCAGATACCTTGACTATCTCATCTGGAATTATCAGCGTAATAACGGCAGTAAATAAAAGAGATTATTTATTAAAATACAATGTTAGTATTAAAAAGAGAGGAATATAAAAATGGCAGGTATATTTGAAAAAGGATTTAATAAATTTGCAGATTTTGGTAATGCACTGAACAAAGGTGTAAATAAAATTGTTGGTAAAGAGGTTTTCGGAGAAATACAAAAGTTTGAGGCTCCAAAAGATTTCCCTCCATATGATAGTTTCCCTAAGTATAATTTTCCCGAGCCGGAACAGTGGAGTGCTCAAACAGGAGAAGAAAAAAGTTTTCCATTAGACGGGATCACGATTTCTGTTTCATCTAATTTAGATACTTGTATAAAATACAGAGAATTTTTCATATCATCAGCTGAATATTATACGGAACAATTTAAATTTAAATACAATAATTGTGTGAAGGATTTTGATTCGTTGATTCATTATTTTTCGGATATATACTTAGAAGGTCTTAGCGAGATGTCAAAAAGAGCATATAGCTTGTTATTACCATTCGGCGTATTTTCGACTAATATTGAAAATTTTATATCTCTGCATATCGACAATTACCATAGGGCGATTGATTCTTATGAAACTATGGCTGGTATTGAGCGGACAAGAAATCAGTCAGCAGCTAATCTTGGTAGCCAAGTTGGAAATTCCATACAAATGCAAGGCGGTGGGCTTGGTTTTGAAGGTGCAATGAAAGGAGTAGCACAAGCAGAAGCATTCAATCTTGGAATGGGGTTATTAGGTAGGTACATAGAAAATCAAACTAAAATGACTCAAGAAGAAAAAGCAAAATCTTTTGCAGCGTTTAAAGAAGATGTATTTTTCCAAGAGGTATACAGCGATTATTCTAACACATTTTTAACATTGGTACAAACCTTAGCCGATAACGGTGCTCTTGGTGAAATTTCAACAGTGGTTAGTGACGAATATAATACTATTCTTCAAAATTTACAGAATCCGATGTTCCCCAAAGATAAATTTGCACCAGCAATCGCACAATTAATCTCCACTAACCCATTTGTACCATATTGTTATGAATTACTGAAAAAGCAATATGGAGAAACGGAAGAAGTCAAGCAAATTATTAATTACTTTAATATTTAATTGTTAATAAAGTAAAACATCTCCTTTTGTTTATATTTTTTGATTGTCAAAACAGCCGTAATCCGCCCGATTACGGCTGTTTTTTATAAACGAAAACAAACGACAACGTGGTAGGGCGGTGGCTTGCTGCCGCCGTGGAAATTAACGTATATATAACGCCTAACGGTTATTATAAAATTAAATTTAATATTGTACCGTAGGAACAGGGCTCGCCCCTGTCCGCAGCAAATTACATATTAAATTACATTTACGGACAGCCGCATTTCAGCCTCCCTTGTAAAGGGAGGTGGGTTGCCGTAGGCAACTCGGAGGGATTGTAAGGTTGATTTTATACGAATTTATAAAAATCCCTCAGTCATTTTTTTGTTCCAAAAAAACGACAGCTCCCTTTACAAGGGAGCCTTTGTCGGACAGGGACAAGCCCTGTCCCTACGGTACGTTGTCATTTGCTTCGCAAAAGATGGACTAATCGGTTCGAATCCCGCCAAACAATCTAAACAAAAAAACAGCAGATGCAAAAATGCATCTGAAAAACTAATAACAACCCGAACAGAGTGGTAGCGAAACAAAGCCGTCGTGAGGGCGTTTACAACCGAGCAGGCGACTTGAGCGTGATCTGTTTCGGAGAGGAGGAGCAGCGGAATGAGTGCGAGGCGATAAAAAATCGCCGCAAGCGATATGTAGCTTGCGACGACGTGGCTGGGGTGGCAGAATCCGACAAGGCAAGCCTTGTCGCTTGCAACAATTTATATGTCCCTTTTGCTTCGCAAAAGATGGACTAATCGGTTCGAATCCCGCCAAACAATCTGAACAAAAACACAGCAGATGCAAAATTGCATCTGCTGTTTTTGTGGGAGGACTATAAAATAGATTTTTTCGCCTTTTTGGGGGTAGTATTTGTTCCCTTACGAAAAATCTTGAACTTTCAAAGTTGGGGGCGGAGGTGAGCCGCTGTCATTCGGTCAGCGGCTGCACCGATTTAAGACCGCCTTTGAATATTACGGTAATCTGTTCTTTGGAGTCCACTACTACACATTCGAGCAGTTGGCGGACGATTCGGTCATCGTATTCCATCGGACGGTTCTTTATGCCGTCGAGTATCGTGTAGATGTCATCGAGTCGGGATTTTGCGTTTTCTCGCCGCTGTTCAGCGTCGGCTATGCTGTCGAGCTGCTGTTGCAGGCGGCTTTTTTCGTTCATGAGCCGAGTTGCAGTTTCCTCGTCAAAGGCTTCGATGGTGTCGGTGGACACTCGGTCGAGCATTTTTTTGAATTCTGCGTCGATTTCGGCGATCCGTATCTGTAGGTCGATGCTGTTATCCTCGTTCTTTTCTCCCGCCAAGCCCATGCCGATATGCGTCTTTAGTGTCCGCAGCACCTCTGCATTTTGGTTGGCGGTTTCCATGATCGCCGCCATCACAGCCCGTTGCAGTATGCTTTCCTCTACGGAGGGTGAGTTATGACAGTATTTCTTGGCGTGTTCAATGCGGTTGATGCATCGCCATACAATTTTCTTTTTGCCGCCTGCCGTCCATGTGCATCGGCGGTAGGCGGATTTGCATTCGCCGCAGACGAGCAGTTCTGTCAGAGCGTATTTGCTTGAGTATTTGCCTTGCTCGGTCTTGGCTTTTCGGCTGATCTTGCGTTTGCCGGAGCGCCTTGCGAGTTCCTCCTGAACTCTGCCGAAGGTGGACGAGTCGATAATGGCAGGGTGGCTGTTTTCCACATAGTATTTCGGGCGTTCGCCGTTATTGACTCTGACCTTTTTGCTGATGCAGTCGGTGATATAGGTCTTATTGATGATGGCGTCGCCTTTGTACCTCTCATTGGAGAGAATGGACTGTATCGTTGAAAACTGCCACTCTGCTTTTCCCGTCGGGCTTTTGATGCCCTTTTCTTCAAGTAGTTTGGCAATTCCTTTTAAGCTGTCGCCTGCGAGGAAGCGGTCATATATAAAGCGGATCGTTTCGGCTTCTTCGGGGACGATTTCGGGTTGTCCGTCCTCGCCCTTGCGGTAGCCGAGGAAGTTTTTGTATCTGAATACTACCTTGCCTTCACGGGCGGCCTGCGCCTTGCCCCATTTAATGTTGGCGCTGATGTTTTCCGATTCGCTTTGCGCAATGCTGCCATAGATGGTAATGTAAAACTCGGCACCGGGCTGATTGCTGTGGATGCCCTGTTCCTCGAAGTACACATCGACACCGAGGTCATTGAGCAGTCGGACATACTTCAAGCAGTCCACCGTGTTCCGCGCGAACCGGGCAATGGATTTTGTGATGATCATGTCGATTTTCCCTTGCTTGCAGCGGCGGATCATACGGTTGAATTCATCTCGGTTTTTCACGCTTGTGCCGGAGATGCCCTTGTCGGCGTAGATACCTTCAAGCGTCCATCCGTTTTCGGAATTGATGCGTTCGGTATAGTGTTCCACCTGATTTTCATAACTGTTGAGCTGTTCCTCCTGCTTAGTGGAAACGCGGCAGTATGCCGCCACCCGCAGGACTCGGTAATGGGTTTTCACGCTCTCTCTGACCGATATTGTCGGTTCGATTATCCGCACCACTCTCGGCGGGGATACAACAGTCTGTTCCATTGTCTGACTCCTTTCGTATGATCTGTCCGTTCAGCAGTATGATGTCTGCCGTTTTGTCGGTGTACAGGCGTATTTCGCTGACCGTGCGGTTCAGCCGCTCGGCGATGTCTGCCGTACTGCCAAGTTCGGCTTTCAGCCTTTGTACGGCGCAGCACCCGTTGTCGAGTTCTTTATACTTCCGGGCGAGGCATTTCGTCATTTTGCTTCGCAACACAGCCTTGTCTATTTCCGCCATGTCAAGCATTCGGCTGATCTCGTTATTCAGCCGTATTACCTCGGGGCTCGGTTCGTAGGGTGTTTCGGCAGGCAATGTGATACTGTCGGCGGTTACCGTGCCGAGAAGGTCGGCGAGTGCGGTCAGCAGTTCGGCATCGGATATCTCGATCCGCAGACGGCAATCCTTGTTTTCGCAAGTCCAGCGCTCTTGGCATTTGCATCGGCTGTCGTGTCGGCGACGCATTCGGTCGCCGCAGCTTGGGCATCGGACGGGGACGGTCAGCTTGAATATGTCCTGTGCTTTGTTCGTGTTCTTTTGTGTGTTGCGCCCATGCTTTGTTTTCTGTATTTTCTCATAGGTCGCTTGGTCGATGATCGGCGGATATACCTCTGTGCCGAGATATTTTGTATTGTCAATGAGATGCTTGAGCCGCCCCTTGTTCCAACCGGTAACGCCGTCCCTGTATTCGATTTTCTCTCTGTTCAGCTGCTCGGCTATGGTCAGCATAGAGGAGCCGTCAAGGTAGGCCGCATATATCCGCTGCAGCACTTTGCTTTCCTGCGACTCTATGACGATAACGCCGTTTTTACAGCAGTAGCCGTAAGGCAGGGTTCTGTTTTTCATTCGGTTCTCACCGTCCTTTCTTGGGGATCTGCTCGGTCAGTGTGATGCCGCCGATGAGTTTGAAGGTGAGTTGTTCGCTGCTGTTCACCATGATGCTCTCGACGATTTCGTCAAACAGCCCGTTGTCAAACTCGACGGTCGGTTCGTATTCATCGAGGATGCCGTTTAGGTCTTTGAGGGTGGCGAGCAGTTGGTCGTCCTCATCCTCGGTGAGCTTTTGCCGCCGTTCGATGCGCAGCTCGGTGAGGCGGTTGCCGATCTCTGAAGTCTGCATGGCGTAATCGGCGGCGTTCATAGCGCCGCTTGTGTGCAGCCGTGCAATGATATGATTCTTTGCACCGAGGTCGGCGATCTCCTTGTCTATCTGCCGTATGCGTTCCTGATTGCGGCTTGTGCGGTCCTGCATGGTTTCCATTTGGTGGATCAGTGTACCGAGCAGTTCGCCTCGGTAGGTTTTCAGCTTGATAACCATATCGGTGAATATCCCGTATACGATATCCTCACGCACATGGCGGTGCTGACATTCGGTCGCACCGGACGAGCGGCAGGAGCATATCCAATGCGCCTTGCCGTTTATCACCTGATGTCGGAAGGCTCTGCCGCATTCGGGACAGCGCAGCTTTCCGGTCAGCGGATAGGACTTTCTTTTGCATCTTTCCGTTTTCCGTGAGCGCAGCAGATTCTGTGCCGCCTGAAAGGTTTCTCGGCTGACGATGGCAGGGTTGCTGTTCTCCACATAGTATTGCGGCAGCCGTCCGTCGTTTTTCATTTTCCGAAACGGCAGGGTTTCGGTGGTGTAGCTCTTTTGCAGGAGCGCATCTCCCATATAGCGTTCATTGTTCAACACATAGTTGATGGAACTCGGCAGCCATTTTTCGTAGCCGTGCTTCCGCGGTATGCCGTCCTCATTCAGCATTTTTGCAATGGCAAGCGTTCCGTATCCTTGGAGATATAGGTCGAATATGCGCCGAATGACCGCCGCCTCCGTTTCGTTGACGGTCATCTGCCCGTCCTTGAGGTCAAAGCCGTAAGCCGGACAGGTGCAATTGAAGTCACCGGACTGCATCCGCTTTTGATAGCTCCAACGCAAATTCCCCGATATGTTCACACTTTCTTGCTGTGCGGCCATACCGGGGAATGTTACGATCATTTCCATATTCAGTTTTTCGGTGTCGATGCCCTGTTCCTCGAAATACACGCTCACGCCGATCTCTTTGCACATCCGCAGCAGTACGAGCAGCTCCTCGGTGTTCCGTGCCAATCGGGAAACCGATTTGACGATGATGCGGTCGACCTTTCCTTTCTTGCAGTCGGCTATCAGCCGATTCAGCTCGTCCCGCTTTTTCATCTCGGTTCCCGTGATGCCCTCATCGGCATAAATGTCGACAAGCTGATATTCGGGATGCTTCTTGGCATAGTCGCTGTAGTAGCGGATCTGTGCGGCGAAAGAGTGGAGCTGGTCGGTAGAGTCACTCGACACCCGGCAGTACGGGGCTAACCGAAGCCGTTCGGCTGTCTGCTTCTTTGTGCTTGTGATTTCAGTAATGTTCATGTCTTTCTCCTTTCCGCAAGGGGTCACCTTGCTGTTATTCGCCTTTTGGCACGACACACCATACCACAATAGTTCGAATACTTCCAGCGGTTTTTCGCAAAAACCTGAGAATTAAGATTACAGACATAAATCAGATCAGCACCGTAATGTTCGGCACTGATCTGAGTGATTCTTTCGTATTCATCCTCGGTGATGAGCTGCATGGCGAGGAGCATTTTTAATAGGTTTACACTGTAAGCAAAAGAGGAGTTGCCGATGTCTTTCTTATTCATATTCGCACCTCACATTTCTTGGATGAACGGTTCGGCGTCCGGTGCAAACGGTTCGGTCGGGCGAGAGCCGTCTGCCGTTATTTCAATGTCGATGCCCTCATCCGCAAAGGCTTTGACGATGCCGGCTACTGTAGCGGTGTTCCTTCCCAAACGGCTGATGTCGGGGATGACGAGCAGCTCGGCATTCTTGTTTTTCATGTCGGTGAGAATGTTATCCATAACAAATGCCATTTTCTCCGACGGTTCTTTGGTAAAAGCAGAGCCGACGATGCGGTATCCGTTTTCCTTGCAGTAGGCGTCCATTTCTCTTTGCGCCGTAAGGAAGTCTGCTTCCGTCGCCTGCGGCTGCATTCTGGTGAAGGTATAGGCGGTGATGCGGTTATCGTCCATGAATCAGTTCCTCCAAATATTTGATGCCGAGGCTCACTACAATGGCACGGTCAACGGCGGCGAGGGTCTTGCTGTCGAGCCTGCCGATATACTCGCCGAGCCGTGCTTTGTCTATCGTTCGGATCTGTTCGAGCAGGACGGTGGATTCGGTTTTAAGCCCTTTCGCCATGATTTTCACATGGGTGGGCAGAGCCGCTTTTGTCTTTCTGCCTGTGATCGCCGCCACGATGGTGGTGGGGCTGTGCCTGTTGCCGATATCATTCTGTAAAATCAAGGACGGGCGCGTTCCGCCTTGCTCACTGCCGAAGCCTGTACCGAAGTCAACGGCATAGATTTCACCTCGTTTGATCTCTTTCATATTAGCCTCCGTTTTAAGTAAAAGGCGGTCGAGTGCTTTTGGGCAAACGACCGCCTTGGTATTTGTATCAATCGTTCTTGGTTCTGTCCGTATTTGTCCACGACGCCCCGAACAAGGGAACACATCCTCCGGTCATGCATTTGACCTCATTGGAATCCCACCACTCCCAGGATCTCTGCGAGGCGCCCTCAGTGGCTGCGACGGCTCACGGCACTTTGTTCGTACCGCTTCAACGCTCGGCCTGTGACTGGACGCAAGTATCATTATTGCTTCTGCTTTTTATGGCCTTCGGTGCGGATGCGCCGCACCGTCCGACTCAAAAGGTCGTGTGGCTTATCGGTTTCGCCGACGGCAGAAGGAAGGTAAAGGATGCGCTGTACTATTCGGTTTTCAAAGAACGGGCGGAGGCTATTGAGAAAGCCCCCTCACTTTCCATGCCGAAAAGTTGAGGGGGCTACAACCAAGTTTTTTAATTTTCTAAAAGATTTTTGAGCTTTGCTCTGATTTTGGCGATCCGCTTGCTGATTGCCTGTTGTGATACGCCGTAGATTTTCGCAAGCTCAGTGCCGGGAATATCGGCGTAATAATGGCGGTAGATGAGGAGCTGTTCCTCATCGGATAGCTTGAGGATGGCTTTCCTGAGCTTGTCCGTCATAATGCTTTCCACTACGGTATCGCATACATCCGGCTGCTCGGCGATGAGGATGTCCTCGCCGCTGAATTCATCGGTGGTCAGCATATCGTAAGAGAAGTCGCCGTTGTCGGCAGAGCGTTCGTTCAGATATTTCTGTCGGCGCTTTGCTCGGTAGAATTCTTCGTAATCCTCTTTGGATACCTCCATAAGCCTGCCGTAGAGAGGCAGGAACAGCTTGTCCGCATATAACGGGCAGATTTGCTCACGGCGTCGGAACTCCTCATAGGTCAGTTCCGTGTACTCGCCGTTTTCTATGATATAAACCGCTTTGGGTTGTTTTTTCAAGGTTATGTACCTCCGTTCAATCGTTTTTTGTTGGGTCAAAAACGATTGATACGGAGGGCTTCGACAGCCTACCGCAAACTTTGACAGTACGCTGCCGTTTATACAAACGCAGAAAGCCAAGCCACTTTGAAATTCCGAAATAACAGATTTATCGTTGGTCTTTTGCAGATATCGTATGGAATTCTGTTGACCGCAGAGGTCAAAAAAATATAGGTGTCTGTGTGTTTGCGCAAAGACAGCCTTTGCTATTTCAACACCTGTTTCTTTCCTGTATTCTTTTTCATTCTTTCACCTTGTCGCTTGAAAACGGCAGGGCGCCGCTTTTTATGGCACTGCGTTGTGTTGAGCTTCGTCGATTGATTCTGCAAGGCTAAACATCGTGGTCACCTCCTGTTACGGTATTCGGGGAAACAAAAAAGCGACTGCACTATGCTTTAAGGCACAGTACAGCCGCATGAGGGCGTGCATATAAAAACCGTTTTGTTAAGACGGTCTTGAGTGTTGCGTTTCGCTTATGTACATGATTGTTAGGGGCTTCTCCTTGTTTTCATAATTACCTCGTTGTATTTGGTATCTGTTGATATCCGTGTGTCCGCTGCCGGGGCAAAAGTGAAGAGTGCATAAGTGTGATATACGCAGTATACATGGAATCCGGCAAAAAATTGTTGGGTTATGACCGAGACATTGCTTATTTCTCAAAAACAGTCGCCAAGGAAAGAAATACGGCACAGCGGTTTTTATGCCCTCTGTGCCGTATTTGCGATGTTTCCGTGATGGATCGTTAATTGCTACTTATCTTTGATTATTTGACGGAATGCCTTTTCCTCTTATCAAATACCGTTACACCTGTCAGAACACCGCCGCTGATAGCCGGTGGTCTTGCATCCTTTTAAATTCGAACAATCATCCGAATTAAATTAGTTTTTTCTTCCTTACAATCGCCGCAACAAGCGAAACAATATTCCAAAGAAGAGACACTCCGGAAAGAGAAACTGCTGCGGTTGCAAGAGGCTTGGAAACACTGACTTTATCGCTGATCGCGGAAATGTTGCCGGCGTTCAGCGTTGTGTTGTCGGTCAGGGTTATTATCAGGTCTCCACCGTCGTCAATGCGGCATCCTTTAATACCGAGACCGTCTTTTCCGTCCTTGCCATCTTTGCCATTGGTACCATCTTTACCATTGACACCATCTTTCCCGTCCGTTCCGACGATTTTTCCGAGATTGGTTATAACTCCGTCGGTAAAAGTGAGGATAAGATTACCGTCTGCGTCGATATGAGCGGACTTGATTCCGGTACCGTTAATGCCGTTGGTTCCTGCAGTACCGGCTTCGCCCTTTGCACCGACTACTTTCCCGAGGTTATGCACAGTGTCGTCGGTAAGGGTGATGATTAGATTGCCGTTTTCATCGATTTCGGTGGTTTTTACACCGACTCCGACATTGCCCGTATCGCCCTTGTCACCTTTATCTCCGGTCACCCGTCCGGCATTGTGTACGGTCTCATCGGTAAGAGTGATAATCAAATTGCCGCTTTCATCAATCATAACGGATTTAACACCAACGCCATTCACGCCCTGTTCGCCTTTATCTCCGACTACCTTTCCGAGGTTATGCACGCTGTTGTCTGTAAGTGTTATGACCAGATTTCCGTTTTCATCAATTGCGACGGATTTAACTCCTACTCCTGCGGCACCGGGAACACCTTGTTCGCCCTGACTTCCGTTATCTCCGGTGACCTTTCCGAGGTTTAACACCGTGTCGTCGGTAAGAGTAATAATGAGGTTTCCGCTTTCGTCAATAATTGCTGATTTGATTCCGATGCCGGTATCACCCTTGTCGCCTTTTACATTTTCAACGATTACGGAAAGAAGGGTGTCTCCGTCCACCGTAAAGGAAACTTCGGTCTTGTTGGTTTCGGGACTGAATTCGCCGCCGATGTACCAGCCTTTGAGGATATATGACGGCTCAAGCACGATACTCGCAACAAGAATTGTGCCTTCACGAATTTTACTGCCGCTTGTGATTTTTTCATTTTTGCTTCGCACTGTCAGCACACAGCCCTCAATCATTGTCGGGAAGGTGACGGTGTATTCCGGAATTTCCTCTACCGCCACACGGATATGCGTTTCCATCTTGATTCTGCCGGTCTTGTAGGTATAGCTCCCGTCGCCGTTATCGGACCAGCTCTCTGTGTCGGCAAGACGGTATCCATCCTTCGGCTTGACGGTTACGGTGATTTCATCGCCGAAATTGACCTTTTGACCGCTTTCAAAATCCGATGTCCCGTTTTTAACGGTAATTTCGGCGTTCTTATTCGGCATATCAACTGTGACCGTATATTTTTCGATCTCCGTAAAGTATACCTTGATATCGGTTTGGGTATCAACGGTGAGCTCATACTCGTACATATCGTAAAGCCTGTTATCTGTTATTACCGTGTCGGGAATTCCGTTTTTGGTGATAACGAGCTTTTGCACCCTATAGCCTTCTGCCGCCTGAGCGATGAAGTTGATTTTCGTTCCCACGGGAACAGCGGTACCGGACTGATAGGTCTGCTTTGTTGCCGCCATACCGGTTTCGTTGCCGCTTGCAACGGAATAGGTCAGCTTCACGGGTCTGTCGGTTTCGGAAACTCTTTCAAATTCCGCTTCGACGGTGTATCTTGTTGAGCCAAGGGTAAGCGTGTAGGTATTTGAGCCTGCCGCGTTAACAATATCCGTATTGTTTTCGGCATCTGTTATTTTCCACGACTTCAGTGTATAGCCGTTTTGCGGAACGGCGGTAAATGTTACATCGCCGGTCACCGTGCCGCCCGGAGCAGGCAGATCTGTTTCACCGACCTTTGCGGTAACTGTTCCGAGAAGGTCTTCGCCGTTCTTATATTCGCCGACAAAGATGACCTCAGCCGAATCGAATGTTTTTCGTGTGGATACGAATATGTTAGCTTCGCCGCCCAGTGCAAACGCACACTCTATGTTGCCGTTGAGGTCGGGTCTGAATACAGTCTCTTCTCCGCCGTTATCAAGAGTCAGCGACACAAGTTCAAAGTGCCGGTTCTTTGGCGAAACTCTGATTTTAATAATATCGCTTTCATTGATCTCATCGCCCGATTTAATATTAACATTGCCGAGGTGCCGCACACTGATATCGGCGGCTTTCTCGTTGTCGATTTTATAGTTGACCTTATAGTCTCTCTTTGCTGTTGTTATGGTTGCAGAGTTTGACCAGGCACTTTCCTTATCCTTTCCGTCTACCTTGCAAACGGTTGTAAGCACATATTCGTACTCTGTATTGGTTTTAAGTCCGGAAATGTCATAAGAGGTCGTGCCGACAGGAATAAGATTTGAAATCCTGTTATATTCACCGTTTTCAACTTGATAAAGATAGTAGCCCTCCGCATCCGGCCAGCCGGGAGTTTTATCGGGCTGCGACCAAGTAAGGCGTATCTCGTCTTCGTCAAGCAGTTCTGCCTCAAGGTCGACCACTGCCGGTGAAGGAGCACTGAGATTTGTCAAGTTATAGCCTATAAAGATGGTCTTGTTGTTTTCATCGCCGTAAAGGTGTCGGAACCACTGACCGAGCGTCCAGTCAAAGGTATATTGCGTGTATACGTTTTGAGGGATTCCGTTTGAGGCAAGATCCGGACCGTCGATATCATTGACCACGCCGGTACAGCCTTCGGACGATGTCGTTGTGGTGGATACGCCCGAGCCGTTGCTGTAGTTAAGGCTTGTTTCAAACCCCACATCGTGCGAGAATAGGATACCGTCGCCGAACACGCCGTAGCTGATGGAGAAGTTGAAATAAAAACCGTGCGACATTTCTTCGGAAACGGATTTTATATTGCTTTTTTGCCACGAAACCTCGTTAAGACCGCCGTTATGTCCGAGTCGAATGGCGAGCTGACTGAGCTGCTCTGCACCCAAATGGCTGTAAACGCCCCAGCCGAGCTGATTGTACATAAACGGGTTGCCCTCGTTTCCGTCAAGCCAGTTTGCCGCTTTATCTATTTTTACCAAGGGATAATAGTATTTTTTATCTTTGTCTGTCTTATCCGATTCCCTTATGACGGCATGATAGTCCTTGTTATTCATATAACCGTTATACTCATCAACAAAGCCGTTGTAGTCGTCAACGCTCAGCTGCTGATATACCGGCTGCTGCGGAATGGAAAGCGTTATGGCGGTATCTCCCGACCATTTGCCGTTTTCGTCCAGTATCTCATAGGCGTAGATAAATACAGGCGTTCTGGACACAAGCACCGTGTTGTACGCCCGTGCCTTAACCGTCAGGGAATATTCCTTCTGCAGAGCCGTGGAATAGGTTTTGCTCCATTCAAGCGAGTAGCCTGCCGAGATGTTCACCTCAACGGGGGCGAGAAGCCCTCCGTAAGAGTAAGACATTCCGACGCTGAAGGAAACATTGTTCGATGAGGACTGCTCCAACTCGAAACTCTCTGTGATTGTATATGCGGTTTCGTTTTCGCCGGAGTCACTCAGCGCGGAGAAATACGGCGCAGCCTGTATGACTGCCTTGACCTCCGGGTCGCTGTAGGCATAGCTTACGCCCTTATATTTGGCTATAACACCGTCCTGGTTTCTGTCGCAGGCGGTGAGAAGTACCTGAGCCGTACAGCCGTAGTAATCACCGTACGCTTCGTTCGGACTCCAGTATGACAATGTCAGGTCAAAGCCGTTTGCCGCCTCATAGCTGTCGCTTGTATCCGGATAGGTTGCGGAAATCATACCCTTGCTGAAGGAATATTTATCCTCGTTACCGGTTTCGGCAGAGGTTACAAACACAATCTGCTCACGTCCTGCATTGTTGCCGTCAAAGTTTCCGACGGCAACCGAGCGGAAGAATTCTGTCTTACCGCCGATCTCGCCCTCAAACCAGAAGTTGTTTGTTCTGCCGTTTGAGTTTGTGCGGAAAGAATATTCGTTTGAAGTGAGCTTGTAAAGTTCTCCGGTCTGGGCATTATAGTTGTACAGCGTGCCGTTGATAAAGACGAAATCTGCGGCGCTCGCACCGTTAAAAGCAACAGCCTCTACCGCTAAAGGCGAAACAACTTCTTTAGTTCTGGAACCGGCCTTCGTCCAACCGTTGGAAGCCATCACCTTATATTCGGATTGTACAAAGCCTCTGTTTCCGTTATTAAGGAGCGTTGTATATGCAATTTCGGATGAAGAAGTCGATGCAACAGACAAAGTGATACCAGCGACACTGGCACGTAAGCCCGCAACAAGGATATCTTCATATCCGTCGTTGTTGAAGTCTCCTGCCGTGATGCTGCAGGCGTTCATGCTGTTACTATTAAAAACAACATTATTTCGGACTTCTCCCTCCGGGCAAACATAGAATTTTTCATCGGCATCGCCGTCCACAAACGAGGAGCCTCCGCCGGAAGAACTACCGCCGGCTTTTCCATATTTAATTTTTACCTGAGGACGATATAGATTCAAATTGCGACTGTTTACATTGTTTATGAAGAAATAGGACAGCACGGCGATGTCATCGATTTGGTCGCCGTTAAAATCGCCCACCACCATGTCTACGCCCAGCTTATGAAATCGGTTGTCAAAGGTTGGGCCAGAGCTTCCACCCATGCTGTCACCATTTGCCCCTGGGTCCGTGGGACTTCCAACAGTGGTGTGATATAATTTTTTGTAGGAGTCATGAAGCATATCATTGCCGAAGCCGAGTTTTTTGCCTTCTCCCATAATGCTTGTGTTATTTAATAATACAAAGCTGTTTTTGCCGGTAAAGGAATATTCATACAGAAAGCAGCCGACAAAAGGTTCGTAATCAAAAGTCTGCATCAAACCTGTCGAGCGTTTTGTGTGCGGAACATAGATGATCAGCGTGTCCTTGCCGTCTCCGTCAAAGTCGCCTGCGGTAATGTTCAGATAGGCGTTGGTTTCAAGGTTTAGAGCACGAATAAGGCCTTTGTTGTCAAACATCCAGTTCATTTCGCCGACCCACTGTTTGCCTTTATATTCTCCCGTTCTTGTATCATATATATGAAGATAGACCTGCTTATCCGACTTATCAAGACCTACATAGGCAACATGGTCTCTCCTGCCTGAGCCGAACGGGTCAAAGGAAACGGACTGGACAAACGCATAGTACGTCTGAAGCGCACTGATGTCCATATTGGGCAGAGAGGCATCGGAAGCGGTTCCTTTTTGGGAAATAAAGTTCTTGAGAGACTCCGGGGTTCCTACATCCGCAATTTTGCCTGTTGCGGACGTGCCGTATGTCTCAAAATAAAGCAGTTCGTTTTTTTCAACCATTGCAAAGGGACGGCCGACATTATACCCGTAAGGGTTGGTTGTATTGTCAAAGCCAGCGGGTTTTGTGTTTTTCATCAGAGTATTAGCGGCATCCGATGAAAACTGCGGCTCACTCGGGTCGGCGGCAAAGACCGACAGGGGCAGACATGCTGCGATTATTATGACCGACAGCAGCGCGCATAGCGAGCGCTTCAGAATGAGTTTTTTGTACATAGAGAGTCCTCCTTTTCTTTTCACGGGGGAAAGATTGTTTTCGGGCGGGGATTTGACGCAGCAAATCATAAAGTATTCTGTTATACTTCCTCCCTTACATTATATCAAATTATGTCGGCCTTTGTCGTGTCGTTTACGCTGTATATCGGTTGTTTACGCTGTAAACGGGGTGAAACGTGAAATATCTCTTGCAAAACGAGAAAAAAGCCAGTAAAATAATGATGAAAAGTTCGGCGCTCCGAGTTATGAAGTTGAATGGAAAGGAATGAAATTTCGAATATGAAACGCTGCCTGCAGGTTGTTTGTACTGCCGTTTTTATACTGCTTTGTTTGGGGACAATGTGTTTTCTGCAGTTTTTTATTAAGACGGACATGTCGATTCGCTATATTGATTGGCAGTCTTCTGTCAAAATTGAGACAGACGGCTCTGAAAGTTCGTTGGATTATACCGTTGTGCCTCAAACAGGGGAGAGTTTTCGGCTTGAAACTGTTTTTCCGCCGACAGAGGAAAACGGGAATCTGGTGTTTGAAACGGCAGGGTTGGAGCTTACGGTTTGTATCAACGGAGTTGAGGTATGGCACTCCTCGTCCGCTGTCCCTGCAGGGGCAGCGGGACAGACACAGGCAGTAATTCCTATGCCGAGAAATGAAGAATGCCATGTCACAATGACAGGTGTAGTTAAAAGTACAACCAGCTTGGTGTTTCCTCCGGCTGCTCGCTTTGTACCAGTAGAATACGATGCGACTGAGAGCTATGCATATGCTAATTTTTACGGAATTCCCGCCGGCGTAACCGCAGCGATTTCTCTTCTTGTGGCGGGTATATTTCTTTTGGGAGTTGCACACAAAAAGCCCGACTGGAGTCTGATTCCGCTGCTTCTTTCGGCTGCCGGTCTTACGGCACAGTGGATTACAAAGGGAATGGGCTATTTCTTCCTGAATAACCGGTTGGTCGATTTTCTTATCCGCCGGGAGGTTGGCTTCTTCTTTATACTGTTACTGATTCTCTTTCTTGCAATGAACCGACAGCGGAAATTTTGGAAGTATTTTGGAATCACTACGGCGGTCAGCTTTACTACACTGTTGATTGCTTTCGGAATATCTGCCGCCGTAAATGGGTATCTTGCAGGATATATCGTGCAGATGTTCCGTGATACAGTTGAGCTTGGGCATTATGGGGAACTTTTGTATTGGATTACCGTTTGGCTGACTGCTGTTTGTGCTGTAATTTCTACATATGCAGTGATGTGCGCCTTTGTCACGCAGCGAACGGAAACACAGGCGCTCCGCCTGCACAATCAGCTGATTCTGGACGGATATCGTGCCATCGAAAGCAAAATGAGGGCAAGTGAGGCAATCAGGCATGAGGAAAGACACAGAATTGTTGCCTTGGAGTCGGCTTACAAAAAGGGAGACTATGAAACTCTGGGCAAAATGCTGCAGGATATGAGAGGACAGTGCGAGCACCTGGCGCAAACACACTTTTCCAAAAATTTCGTTGTCAATGCTATTTTGCAGGATGCTGCCTACAGAGCGGCACGGGCGGGAATATCATTTGATGCCACTGCTTCGGTGTCCGCAGAGATTCCGATTTCCGAAAATGAACTGTGCGCGCTGCTTATGAATATGTTGGATAATGCTATAGAGGCGGCCTCGCGCTGCACGGAAAAAAGCTTTATCCGATTCAAGGCAGAGGAACGAAACGGTTTTCTCGCCGTAAAATGTGAGAATTCGTTTATTGAAGAGCCAAAACAGGATAAGAACGGGCAGTATATTTCTACAAAGGATGAAAAGGAAAGTCATGGCTTTGGATTAAAGCTTATGAACGCTGTCGCAGAGAAATATCACAGTATGCTGGATATTTTTATTTCGGATGAAAATGTTTTTACTGTTCAGACCGCTTTAAGAATTCCGAAAAAATAATAAAATCAGCGGGTGTCATTCATTTGAAAATGACACCCGCTGATTTTATTGATTTATATATCGTATAAATGCGCTTTGAAAGGCTTTATAGTATGTACGCCCCACAGGAAGCATATCACCATTTCGAAGCGTTAGGTCCGTCCGTCCGATTTCCTTTACTCTGCTCAGATTCACCAGAAAGCTGTTATGACAACGTGAAAAATGGCCTTTTGGAAGCTGTTTTTCAAACTCGGTAAGAGAAAGATAATAGGTGTTGCTGTTTCCGGAACTTTGATGAATGATTATGTTGTGGTTATAACTTTCTACATAACGTATTTCCGACACGGAGAAATGCAGTATCTTATTACCGATGCTAAGCGTGACTGCTTTGGGTAAGTAATTCAATTTAAGATCCGTACGGATTGCATTTGCCAGTGCTTCCCGGCAAATCGGTTTAAGAAGAAAATGAATGGGCTGTACATCATAGCCCTCGGAAAGATAATTGTCGCATGCGGTCACAAATATAATTGAAATACGGTCGTCCTTGCTTCGCAGAGAACGCGCCAGCTCCAGTCCCGTCATGCCGTTCATCTGAATATCCAAGATAAGCAGATTGAACGGTTTCTCGACATCAGAATTCATCCTTTTCTCAAGTTCCGCGGCAGAGGGAAAAGCTGTTATCGCATACGGAATACTTTCTCCGTCCAGCAGCTCCCTGCAGAAAGAATGCAATTGTTCTCTCATGACCGGATCGTCATCACAAACGGCTATTCGGTATGTGTTCATTTTCTCACCCGCAATCACATGCACTTTAATACATTATATCATAAAACCGATCGGAAAACAACCTTAAAAGATTTACAAAAAAGCGAACTTTCAATTGTTATCTTGCCGGAAGGAGTTTTTTCTTCTCAACTATTTAATTTTTACTGAACCATGTATTAGAAGTGTGATTTTGGTATGAAAAAGGGCGGCAAGGATTTTACTCCCTGCCGCCCGAACCGCATCAGAACATCTGAACAGAAGAACTGTCCGGTTCTTTGTGGTTTTCACTGTACTGTCTGATCTCATAAAAAAGTCCTTACAGCAGAAAGAAAAAAGCGGCTTACCTCAACGATCAAAACCGTACTGATAAAAATGTCTTTGTTATCTCTGGCTTTTTCAACCTGAAGCCTCTGTGTCTTTTTCTTTCTGCTGTAATCTATCTTCAGTTGGGTAGTTCACTTTCACCTTCCACCATGACAGGTGGCACCTGTCAGCTTGTAGGCGCAGTTGCCCCTTGGCGGAGCGTTTTGCTCTTTTCACTCCGCTTTCAGCCGGAACAGCAGACTGCTCTTGCCGCCGTTTTTGCGATACTGCTGCTCGGTTTCGAGGAGCCCTGCTTTTTTGAGGTCACGGATCCCGCGGCGGACGGTGGAGGGTGAATACTTGAGGTCGGCGGCTATGGTCGGGATGGCAGGCCAGCATTCGTTGTTCTCATTTGTCCTGTCGGCGAGATAGATATATACCGCAACAGCCCTGTGCGGCAGCTCGGTGCGGTAAAGAAAATCAAGACGGCTCATTGCTTTGCACCTCCGTTTCGGTTAAATCTTTTATAATCTCTGCTTCCGTCATGTCGGGAGCAGTTTCTTTTTTCGGCGGCGAGGTACGGATGGGGTTGCCGCCTCGCTTTTCGCTCTTGGGCTGCGTTCTCTGCGGTTCGTTCTTGGGGCTGTCATGCTGTGCCTGACCGCCGCCGTCAGCGTCGCTCGGTGCAGGCGTTTCCTCTTTCCACTCCGGCGGATACTTTTCGAGTATGCCGTCCTGAATTTCCTTCTTGTCGGCATACTTGACCTCACGGTTGCCTTGGTCGGGTACGGCGTATGGGTGTTCATCGTCGAATTCAATACCCCATTTGAAAAACAGCTTTAGGTGTACCCGCATCGGATGCACACCTGTTTTCATTACGATAAAATCGCCCTTGGGCAGGGATTTGAGTTCGTCCGGCGTGAGCAATGGACGCTCTATCATTTGGAGCGACTGTGACGGATCGTTTTTACTGCGGCTGACAGATCCGCTCATGACCGTGCGGCTGCCGAGTGCCTTGGATAATGTTTCGGCAGAGCTGCTGTTGGGAGCAAAGCCGCCGAAGATAGTGTCCTGCGTATTATCCACGATGATTTCCGCACCTTCCTTGCCGTAGTTCTTTTCGAGCTGGGCAAAGGATTGGATGATGGGAACGATCTGCAAGCGCCTTGAACGGGAGGCGGAAAACATCATTTCCGCACTTTCGATTTTGGGCAGCGTTCCGAACTCATCGCAAAAGAACACACAGCGGTTCTTGAGCTTGCCGCCGTTTTCATCGGCAACGGCAAGTATCTCACGGTAGAGCTGTTGGATAATCAATGAGATCATAAAGAAGGTATTGGGATTTTCCTCCGGCATGATCACGAAGATTGCCGACTTTTGATTGCAGAAGGTTTCGGCATCTATCTCGGTATCAAAGCACAGGAGCTGTTCTAATTCCGTATCGAGGAAAGCGTTGAGCCTCGACAGCGCCGTACTCATAACGCTTGCCATACTCTGTTCGGCGGTATTCAGTGCCGCACCCGCAAACCATTTCGCCTTATGCTCGTTCGGGAGCAGCTCCATAAGCTGCTGGAACTGATTCTTGCCCTTTTTCTTTGATGGCGCAAGCAACTCTTGGATGACCTTGAATACCGACACGATGTGCCGTTTCTCCGGCGCACAGAACTCCGCTACCAACAGAATAGTTGCGGTCAGCAAGCCCTCGGCAGCGTCATAGAAGTATGCGTTTTGCCCGAAGGAGGCGGCGTCCATACCGGAAAGGATAATGGTCTTGGATATGATTTTCGCATATTTTTCCGCTTTCGCTTTATAGACGATTTGGTCGGGATTGGCGGCGTATAGGTCGGTGTACTTATTGACAAGGTAAAGGATATTGTTGCCGTTACTGCGAGTAGGATTGCGTAAGTCAATGACCGAAACTTTGTAGCCGTATTCTTTTGCAATGTTGCCGTAGTTTCTCATAACATCGCCCTTGGTGTCGGTGGAGAGGAAGGACATCCCCGAAGCACAGGCATACTCGATGCACGGGTACAGCCAAAAGGCGGTCTTGCCGACGCCAGCCGCACCGATCATCAGCACATGAACATCTCCCGTGTCTATCATGGCGGTGGTGCTGTGCTTGCCGCCCTTGCACCCGACCACGATGCCCTGCGGAAGTGTTTCTTCGGCCGGCAGCATTTTAAGGCTGTGTTTTTTGCGAACAAATTGCGTAACAGTTGGCTCTTGACCGTCCCTTGCCTGTCTGCGCCATTTCTTTGGCGTGAATGGGATATGGCGGTAGATCTTTCGTATCTCGGCTTTGCTTGCCCACCGAGCCGTGCCGTGCTGACCGTCACCGACGGTTTTGCTTTTAATGTTATTGAGATTATAGATATGGGCAATCAGCGTGATACCGCCCAGCACCGCAAACATCACGGCGGCAACGGTGACTAAAGCTGCAATGTTTGGCATAGTTCTTCGTCCTCGCTTTCTTCTTGGGGTAAAGAAAACTCCGCACGGTTGTGCGGAGCATTGCCTCCGGCTGCCAGCCGGTTCTCGTTCCAATCTTTGAATTCGGGAACGAGGATTTCGTGTTTAATACCCTGTATAAAGAGCTTGTCGGATATTCTCTTGTTCGCCGCCTGACCTGCGGCATCGTTGTCCATGCAGAGACAAACGGTGTCGATATTGGGGTTGGATTTCAGCATTTGGAACAGCACTTGATCTCCGACACAGCAGGCGGCGGCGTAGCTGTGGCTGCGCCAATTTTCCTTGTGCAGAGAAATGAAGGACAGCATATCTATGGGAGCCTCAAAGAGATATAGCGTATTATCCGTTCCGGTCCAGTGGAAGCTGTAACGGGGATCGCAGCTTTCCGCATTGCCCTTGTAGGTGCTTTCACTGCCTGTTCCTCTTTTGTGTGCGTGTCGGGCAATGCCGTGTTCATCGTAGCCGACAAATACGGCGTTGTGGTAATCGGCGGATTCGTAGATCATTCCCTTATGGGCAAAGGCATAGAGGACATCACGGTCGATGCCGCGGCGGTTAAGCAGATACGCATACACTCGCCGCATATTATCATTCTGCGGAGGAAGGGTGAACGGCTTTGGCGGCTCTCGCTTGACCGGCTCAGCTTGCGGAAGTGCGCTGCCGTTATTGCCGAGCAGAAAATTGACGGCCTGCGGAAAGTCCATATCATAAAATCTGCGGACGAAGTCCACAGCGTCGCCGCCGATTCGTTCGTACTGATGAAACCACAGGTTTCCTCTGACCGTAACCTTTTCCGAGCCGTCACGCCACACATATTCCTTGCCGGAGCGTTTTAAGTGTTCGCCCTGACTTTGCAGGAGTGCGACCAGGTCTGTCTGCCGGGCAGCTTCCTTTTGCTCGGCTGTAAAGTGAATATATTCGGTTGACATGATTTCTCCTTTCGAAACGGAGGTTGCGCATAAAATGTATGCGCAACCTCCCCGTGCTATTGTTTGAGACCGTGAGCCTGTTTTTTCTCCTCGATTTTTCGCCGCAGCTTGCGGTCGATGCTGTTTCCTCTGCCTTTGCGCTCGTCCTCCAAGCGGTTTTGGATAACACGAGCCATGTGTCCGAGCAGGCGGAGAGAGGCAAGCGCCGCCGTCCAATTCCCGTTTGCCTTAATGCTGTGGATAAGCTGTGCGGCGTATTGATTGCCATGCTCGGCGGCAAGATGAAGATAGTACATCGCCGTATCGGTGTCTCTCGGAACATCCTTGCCGTAAAGATAGATTTTTCCGAGCTGGTATTCGGCATAGTCATTGCCGTTATCGGCGGCGATCTCAAAGCTGTGAATGGCTTTTTGAATGTCCTTTACGCTTTCTTCCGTCAGATAGATTTTTCCTGCAAGGTACGCCGCATAGGGATTTTTCTGTACGGCGGCACGGTCAAGCCAACGGACAGCCTGCCGGATATCTTTTGGGATGACCTCGCCCTTGTATAACAGTCTGCCGAGGATAAACTGTGCCGGAGCAAAGCTTTTTGATGCCGACAAGTTAAGCAGTCGCACGGCTTCGTCAATGCTTTGGGCGAGAATATCTCCGTCAAGATATGCCTTGCCGAGGGTGTACGCCGCATATTTGTTGCCTTGCTCTGCGGAGCGGCGCAGCAGACCTTCAGCTCGTTCGGTATCTCTTTCTATGTTCTCGTCCTTGAGGAAGGTTTTGCCGAGCAGATATTCGGCGTATGAGTTATCGTCCTGCACGGCGCTTTCCAGCCAATGCAAAGCGTGGAGCATTTGTTTCGGCACATCCTCGCCACGCAAATACAATTTACCGAGCATATATTTTGCAACGGTGTAGCCCTGCTTGGCGGATCCGGTGAGATACTCCACAGCCTTTTTCGGATCGTAGTGGTCGCCGTCACGGTCGAGCATATATTTTGCCGCACGGTACTGCGCCCACTTGTTGCCTTTGTCAGCGTCTGCAACGGTTTTTTCATATTCGTCCATAGGCGGAGGCGGCGGATCGGGGCTTTCGGCTTCCTCGGCGGTCGGCTCACAGTCCGGCTCGACAGGCTCGTCTGTTTCCTCGATCTCATCTGTCGGCAGATCAAGTTTCATCGCCTCGGCTATCACCATATTTTTCACGGATTTGAATTCCTTGTTCTGCGACAGCGGCACACGCTCCGGTTGACTTTCGCTGTACACCTTGTGTGCGGTTTCTTTTGACTCGTACCACAAATCATAGAGAGCTGCAATGCGTTCATCCTTGCCGAGTTCGTCAACAATATTGTTTATGATTTCCTTGATATCCTTGCGCAGATAGCCATATTGCTTTTTGCCGTTGGTCACAGTCAATCGTTTGGCAAGAGTCTGCAGCAAATCTTCCGCCGCAGGATTATCGTATGTGCCGCCGTTTATTCTTGCCATGATCTCGGCGAGCACCTCACGACTCTGCACCTTGAGTGCGTCACGGTGTTCGGTTTGCTTTTTATATTCGCATAGCAAGTCCTGTGCGAATATGTCCTTGGCGAAGGACGAACGCAAAGCCATCACGCCCTTTTCCGAGAGATAACCCTCGTTCGGATTTGTCGAGTAGGCTATCAAGTGAATATGAGGATGGTGGCTTTCGTTGTGGAACGCAGCAAACCAACGGAGATTGCTCATGGGTATCCGCAGGTTCTCGGAGAGTGTTTGTGCTTGCGACCGGAGCATATCCCGCCATCGGCTGCCGTTATCATAGCCGAGGCGCTCGGCGTCCTCTCGGCGCAGTGAGACAATTGCCGTCCACACATTTCCCGTATGCGCATTGAGTTCATCCGATACCTTTTGCAGATCCACCGCCACGCCGTCATCGGTAAAGAGTCCGTGAGAGCCGAAGCGTTCCGCACGGGGACGGGTGGCGATGTAGTCGGCATAGGTTTTGGTGTTCAGCATTTCATCAGCGTTTTCTTCAAGCATTCGGGTAATAAATTCTGAGGCTGCGCCTACGGTCTTTTCCTTTCGGTAGTCCTCATACTCCAACGATGAGCGGCTGTCGGGAAAGTCCGAGAGGATTTTCTTTATCAGTTGTTTTTGCTTGTTCGTTGCCGGGGCATTTCTTTTCGATTCGTCGATCTTTTCAACGCCCTCACGGGTAGCAATGTATTCCGCATAGCCGCCGAAGTGATTTCGCTCATCGGGCTTCAGATATTTGAACTTCGTAATTAAACGCGCCATTTATCAGCCTTTCTGCCAATCGTTTGCGTCACGGAAAGTAAAATTTCCGTTGAGCCTTTTTACTTCTTTCACGCATTCGCCCTTGAGCCGTTCGAGAGTAATATCGTCGATGTCGCTGTTTGCCGCCACCACATTCATCGTTACCGCAAGCTGCACAGCCATCTTGAAAAGCAATCGGCAGATGCGGTTGTCGCTCTCGGCAACAATGCTTTTCATGGAGGACAGCATTGCGTTCGGCAGCATGGAGCGCTGATCTTCGGCAGTGAGGTGGTCGATATAGAACTGCACCGCCTTTTCTATGAATTCAGATTTACTGCGGCAATCATCTGCGGTGTAAAGCTGTCCGATTTTATCGAACGTTTCGGGATAGAGCCACAGTGCAAATTTGCGTTTGTTTTTCGGTGCCGGCACTCAAATCATCTCCTTTTCTGCTGTATTTTTTTGCTTGAAATCCGCAACCCCTAAACAAGCGAGACTTTTAGGGCAGCAACCCCTAAAAGGCGGTTTTCGGTTTTGCTCCAAAAAGCCCCGCAAAGCCTTATGCGGTCGGCGTTGCCGTCCGCTGTGAGCCGCCGAGGGGAAGCAGCGCGACCCCTCGGCTTTCTCCTGCTTATTTTCGTACCGCCTGCCGATTTCCGCAAGGTCGGGCGAAAACCGCGCCAAACGGCTCTTTGTCTTTACAGGGCTTGTGTTTACCCGATGCGGAGCTGCATCTTGCCACACGGGGCGAAACAGGGGCGCACACGGGGGTCACATCTGCATCATCAGAGCGTCGGTTTCATCGAGAGTTTCATCGGGTAGCTCTACCTCTTTTCCCGCAAGGCTGCTGTTGAATATCTCGCGGCGGCATTCCTCACTGCGGTAATCCGAGCGAAACGCCTTGTAAGCCGCAACGGAAAAATCAAGCAGGAAGTAGGTCTGCCATTCGTTATCCGTGCCGTTACAAACGCTGACCCTGCCTTCGTCCAAATCAAATTCGAGCAGTGCAGTGACTCGGTCATCCGCATGGATATCCGCACAGACCTTGCCGAAGTATTCAAGGCTGACAGGATTCGTTTCAATAAAAGCGTCGGCAAAGGTTTCGGGGTTGGAAGACAACTCACCGCGCTCATAGAGACGGTATCGATACGCAGCCTGCATCGGAGTTCGGAAGTAGTCGCTTGTGAAATATTGATCCTCGCCGTTTTCACGAATGTGGTACACCGCAAAGCGACGATCTGCTTCAAGTCTTGCTTGCTCGGCGGCATCCTCTCTTTCAATCGTCGCCTCGATGGAGGCACGCTGCTCATCGGGAACATATTCCTGATACAGTGTGTCGAACGCCTCGGTCAATTTATCCTCGACCGTTTCGGCGGTCTGATTGCCGAGGGCGTCTGCCAATGCCCGCACACGGTATGCGTTAAGGTACAGCGTAATATCAATGTCGCTCATTGGTGCTTACCTCACTAACTTCCGTATTCTCCGTTTTGGGCGGCTTCGGCTTTCTCGGTTTCGGTGCAGCCGGAGCCGGTGTGATGCCGGAGCGCAGTTCGATATATTCCCGCACACCTGCAGGCACGGTCTTGCTGTAGAGCGTGTCCAGCGCTTTTTCCAGCTCCGTTTCAACGGTCGCACCTTTTTGCGAAAGGTAAAGGACAAGGGCAGATGCCTTGTCCTCGTCAAATGAGATATTGAAGGTTGTCTTTTTCATGTGGGGGATCTCCTTTCAGATACAAAAAAGCGACGCCGTTTTTTCGGCGCCGCATTGTCGGATATATATTTTTAGATAGTTTTGGGCGTTTGCGAGAGCAACAGCAGCACGATAACCGAAGCCGCAAAAGCCGCTGCCCAGGTGATGACGGCGGCAGGTTTGTTTATCGGCTTTTTCCGAGCTCTGCACACTGCCCATACAAGGCCTACGCCCACAGCAGAGGAAAGAAGAGATATTCCGAGTCCTTTCCACAGCCATGAAAGCTCTGCAAAAATTCTCATCGTTTGCACCGCCTTTCTACAGCGTAAGTCCCATATCGGGTTCTTCGTCCTCGGACAGATCCGTATCCATCTCGATGATATCACGAACCCTGTCCTGTCCGCAGAGGATAAAGGTGCGGATATATTCCCGGTCGACCTCGATAGGAATTTTGTCAAGGCATTCGTCGATGATATCCTCTGTGATCTCCGGCAGACGCATTTTCCGGTACAGCTCACGCGCTTCTTCGCAGTCCTGCAGGAATGTTTTGAGGAAACCGATCAGCCCGTCATGAGTGCGGCGGACATCGGACGGATAGCCCTTGGCGATCAGCGCGATGTTGTTATCGTAGTTGGGCGCAAGGGAGAGGATTTTCCCGGTTTTCACATCCCGCAGCAGTCCGAAGTTTTCGGTGTGCCTGTCCATGTTGTAGCAGACCGAGTCCGTCCACAGAAGCAGCAGATACTGCTTGGCAATCTCCGGGGATAAGCCGTACAGCACATGAAAGCAGTTTTCGTAATCCTCATCGTCATCCACAAGCGCGCGTATCGGTTCAAAGTTTACCGCCGCGCCGTTTGTGAAATCCTTTGAGCGGATATACCGTCCGTCAAGCTCATAGTGCGCCGTAGGCAGTCCCAGCTTTTCGCAGAGCTTGCATATGAACAGCTCCGAGAAATATTCCTCTTTGTTTCCGCTTTTGTACATCCACCACTCGCCGTCGATGAGCTTCCAGCACTTTTCGAAGCTGCCGGTGTTGGTCAGCTCCGGTGTTCTTGAGGGCTTGCGGGAGAAGCTGTCGGGGTCGCCGCGCAGGGCAAGCTCGGCAAAGTAGTTTTCCTTAAAGCGGATATCCTCATATACGGCGGAGGAGCCATCGGGCTTAAACCAGTAGCGGTCGGTCACGGTGGCCGCATTCACCGCAAGCGCCGTGGCGATGTCGTCCGTTGTGCGAAGGCGCAAGGCTCTTTTGAGAAGGCGCGAGTTGGTTCTGTGGGAATCGATGGCGCGGGAGGCAAGCCAGCCTTCGATGTTTCCCGTCCGTTTCAGATAGAGGGGCAGGAGCCTTTCGTCCGCATCCGTTATGACGCCGTTTTTCACGGTCGCAATTACACGGTCTTCCGACATTAAGGTTCCCGTTATATTTTGCATATTCCGCACCGCCTTTCGTTTCAGATTATTGCTTTTGACACCGTCGGGTGTCGCATTGAGTTTCTTCAGCTCCGCTTGGAGGCTTTTGCGGCGCTCCACCAAGGCTCTGGTCTGCTCCAATTCTCCGGCTTTGATATACCGGCTTTTGAGCTTACCGTTTTCCGTCCACTGCAGATAGAAGCGTTCTTTTCCCTTGATCACCTTGCGGGAAATATATCCGTTTATGCTTTCCGCAAGCTCCTTTTCCAGCTCCGCTATCCGCTTTGCCGTATCGCTCATATTCCCACCGCCGTTTTGAGAGGTTTTGTCTTTGAATATATTATAACCTATATCCTCGCAAATAGCAACAGGTTATCTTGCGCAGCGGAGCAATAAAGTGCAAACTTTTTGTTACATGGACATCTCCTGCGTCTGATCCTCGTCGGAGGAGTCGTGCGCAGGCTCGTGATCGTGTTCGTCATAAATGTTACAGCCGAGGACGGAAAGCAGGCTCACCGGATTCCCTTGGCAATTATGACAATATTGCAGATGGCAGGTCATCTCGATGCAGTCCTCGGTCATAATGAGTTCATTGATTTCTTCTCTCTGCCGTAATTCTTCTTCGAGCAGTCTGCCGTTTTCGTTGGTGTCGGTGACCTCCGCGCCGAAGTGGTAATACAGCTCGTCATAGGAGATCGTCCAATAGCAATCCTCCGAATGGTCGCAGCACTCGTTGATAGCGTAATCGGCAAGCTGCCTGATTTTGTTTTTATCCATATTGACCTTTCCTTTCTCTGAATTTCATGTTTCTGTGCTTTGCAATCATATTTTTCATCACCTCAGAGATATAAAAACAGCCGCCGAAGTTCTTTTGAAACCTCGGCGGCTATGTATGGGTTATTCTGTTTTACAAACCGAATTTATATATACTTTTGCAAATATATCATATCTGTTAACTGTACGCCGCACTCATAAATTGGGTGGTCGTAATTGTCGGTAAAGAAATTTTCAATTTTGTGAGAGCGTACAAAGCCGCATTTTTCGTAAAACGGTATTGTCAGAGGACTGTCGCCAGTTCCAACCTGTAAAACGGAATAGCGCCCCTTGTATTTACAGACAAGGAAGTCAATCAACGCCTTGCCGTAGCCCTTTCTCTGTGACTCCGGTTCCACGGCGAGGTTCTTTAGCTCCAAAATCCCGCCGCCCTCATCGGTAACAACGCATTCCGCTTTCACGCCGCCGTCCTCCAGCACATACATAGTGCCCCGTTCCAGATAGCGGTCGATCATGTCCTCCTGCTCGTCCGCCAATAGCAGAAGCGGAAGGAATCGCTTTTTATTTTTGTGAATTACTCGAATGTTCATAGGCCAGTGCTCCAACAAACTGGAATTTATCTAATTGCTTTTCCGATATGTTTGTCTAATCTCCACTGTGGAGCATTCCCGTCGTCTGCCCAATACTCATCCATTGAAACGATTTTATCCTCTTTGGTTTTTATGAAAGACGTAACATGAAAGGAAGCGTTTCTGCCTTTGGGATATACATTTACAACCGTAACGATTAGGTCATTCAGCATTTCGACTCTTTCAACGCTACCCTCCCAATCACCGGGATATTCACAATTAGCAATAATAAATTCATCAACATTAAATCGTTCATTGGTACAATGCCAGTTTATATAGGCATCGTTCTGAAAATACTTTCTGATTTCGATCTCATTTTGATCGAGCACTGCTTTCCAAAAATCATATATATTCATATTGGTCAGATGTTCCTCCGCAAATTTCGATTTACCGTCCTAATTTGAATACATTATACCACGACTTTGTGACTTTTTCTACTGTCAGGTTCATGATAGGTATCTGCGGTATGGGCTTGCACCCATACCGCTTTTTGTATACCGAAAACCCCGCCATAGTGGCGGGGTTCAAAAAAGGTTAACCGATGAACAAGAGAAAAAACTCCGATTGTGTTAAAATAGAAGGGACCTGCCAGTCGCCAAAATAAAACACAATCGGAGGACATTAAAATGCAAGAACAAAATAACATCATTAAAAGTTTAGCACATACGCGGTGGAATTGCAAGTATCATATAGTATTTGCGCCCAAATATCGTAGAAAAGTATTCTACGAAGAGAAACGAGCGGAGATAAGAGAAATATTAAGGCAGTTATGTGAGTGGAAAGGCGTAGAGATTATAGAATCTGCAAATATTTCAAAAATGGGGTAACATGAAATTTGCATACCGAAATCGCGAATTTTGGTGCAAAGGATACTATGTGGATACGGTGGAAAAAACACGAAGGCAATAAAAGAGTACATAGAGAACCAGCTGAAAGCGGACAGAGAAAGTGATCAGATGAGTCTGTTTGATCCAAGAGACCCGTTTACGGGTAGCAAGTAATAATATGCATGACTGGCAGGTCAATAAATAGCGCACTTGTGCGCAGCCAGCAAAGGATAGGGCTATGCCCGAAAATGAAAAACCACCCGCTATGCGGGTGGATATTTATTCAGTATTATATGTCAGTTTTCTTTCTCGATGGGTTCATCATAGTCGATATACGGAATCTTGAGCCAGTGTGTGAAGCCGCTGCCGCTGACCTCGGACAGAATCACGCCGTCGTTGGTGTTGGCGGCATGAATGACCTGACCGTTCCCGATATATATCCCAATGTGACCCTCATGCCAGAGCGCCAGACCCGGCGTTTCGGGGAGCGTATCGATCGTGCCTTTCTCCGTTGCATTTTCGTACATGGTGTCCGCACCGATATCGGGCATACCGTTTGTGCCGTAAGTGATACTGCCGCTTTCACAGTCGTACCAGCCGTAGCCCTTGATAAGACCGATGCAGTCGGCAGTCCTTCCACCGAGCCAATGTGTTCGGATATATTCCTCCTTGCCGCCGACCTCGTCGGGGTACTGGGAGACCTTGCCGTTCAGCATCGATTCGGTCAGCACCTCACCGTAGGTTCCCCATACATAGCCCCACTTCTTTGCATATGCTTGCTTTGCCCATTCAACAAGGTCGTGGGCGTTCTTGGTGTCGGGATCGGTGAAGCCGGAGGTGTTAATGGCCTTGGCTCGGATGGCGGTCATGACCTTTGTAAAGTCCTCGGCATTGAGTGTAGTACCGAAGGCGGTATTGACAGCGGTGATGAGCTGCTCATCTGTCTGATCCTCCGCAAGGCAGCCTGCCAGCTTGGAAACGAAATCCGTTTGTTCGGCATAGTCGGAAAGCGCCAGCACATACAGCACCTGCGCTTCCTTTGCTTTTTCTGCCGTAAATCCTGCGGCTTTCATTTCATCCTCGATGGCGTACATGGTATCCTCCACCGCCTGCAGTTTTGCCTTTTCTTCGGCGGAGAGGTTTTCCACCACCAAGGTCTGCAGGCGGTCGGTGTCGATCTCGATGTCACCGTTGAACAAAGATATAACGGCAGCCACCGGCATAATGATGATAATGATCACGCCGAGGATAATGCCGAGAACGGTGCGCCGCAGCTTTTTGTCGGTCAGTACGGCGACGGCTATCTTTTTAAGAGCCGCCGCTACCGTTGCGCTCATCGCCCGCCTGCCTTTCCGAAGATCGCTGCCTTGTATTCGGGTGCAATGACCTGCAGGAGATACCGTTCATTCCCGCAGCGATAGAGGCAAGTACCTCTTTCGGGATATTTGATGAGTTCAAATTCCGAAGGCTCGACCTGCAAGGCGTCCATATACTCCTTTGGGTTGATCTGTCCGGCATTGAACAAAAACTGGTGCGTAGGAATAGAGAACAGCGGCTTTGTGAACTCACGAATTGACGGAATCAAAAAATCCTCGATATTCTGACTTGCCAGAATGACCGAGGAGTCTTTCTTACGCACACGCTTCATGCAGTTACGCAGATATTCGATTGTAGTCATATTCGAGAGGAAGAGGTACAGTTCGTCCACCGATGCCGCCGTGCTGCCTTTGCCGAGCAGTTCGTTGCTCATGAAGGACAGAATATTGAACAGCATACAGTCCTTGAGGCGGCGGTTGGTATCCATAAGCCCCTTCACGCCGAATACAAGAAAATTGGAGTCGGTGATGTTGGTGTGGCCGTTGAAGTATTTGCTTTCAGAGCCTACGCACATGGAATGGATTCCGAGGCAGACCTCTTGGAGCGTTTCCTCTGTGTAGAGGTATTTTCTCTGTTTGTCGTAAGCCATGAATTCTTCCTCGCACAGCTTATAAAAATCCTCCATGACGGGAAAGTCCGAGGGTTTCTTTACGCTGTAGTCCGTGGTGTCGGTAATACCGAATCGGGCGTACAGTTTGGAGAGCAGGATTTCAATAGTGTCGATCTGCGAATCGGTAAAATCCTTGTAGCTGCGGAAGAAGTCTTTTAGGAAAGCAATGTGCTGACTGAGCCTTGTGACCTTTTTGAAGGCTTCGGGTGTGTTGGCGTCGATATCCTCAACGCTGTCTGTCCATGCTTTCGGCTCTAACGGATTGATGGTGTATTCGCCCGACATAAAATCAATATAGCAGCCGCCGAGAGCTTCGCACAGATCCTCGTATTCCGATTCGGGATCGAGGCAGATGATTCTCTTGCCCGATTCACGGATGTTGGTGAGGATGAGTTTCAGAAGATAACTCTTGCCCTGACCACTGTTGCCAAGGATGAGGATATTGCTTGTGGTCTTGTCCTCGGCCCTGCGGTCGAAGTCTACAAGGATGTTTGTTCCGTACTTATCTCTCCCGATATATGAGCCGTGAGGGTCTGTCTTGCCACTGAAATTAAACGGGTACATATTGGCGACCGAGGATGCAGGCAGCACTCGTTCATACTGTGCGCCGAACTGATTTGCGCCCACGGGCAGAACAGAGAGAAAGCCCTCTTTCTGCCGCAGGGTCAGCCTATCGACGGAAATTTTGGAACGAGTCAGCTCCATTGCGATGTCGCTCTGCAATTCCTTGAGCTTCTCCATGCTCCTGGCCTTCAGTTCAATGAACACCGACACATGGAGCAGAGGCTCTTTGTTCTTGCGGAGGTTGGCGAGTAGTTCAATTACATCCTGCAAATTGCCCTCGGCCTCGATGGTTTCGTTCATATCGTTGCCGCCGCTTTTGAGCCTGTTGCGGCGAGTGGCATTTTGAATTATCTTTCGCTGTTCCATTGATTCCACCAAGCGGTGGTAAATGCGAAGCGTCACGCCGTTGCGGTCGGCGAGCTGAGAGAGGATCGCCTGTTCCTCGGTGGAGGGCGGGTATTCCCGGATCGCCCATACGCAGCGGTAGCTGTCGCCGACGATATAATGGTCGGATAAAAATTTTATAGTGCCGGGCAGGATCATATCGAAGAAGTCCTTGGTGCGGATCTCCTCAACCTGCTCCGGCGTCAATACTTTCGGTTTTCTTTTGAGCATAATATTTTCCTTTCTGCCGTTTAGGTTTCTGCGGCGATAATGAGCAGCCTGCCGTCCTTGCCCGATCCGTAGCAGGTGGAGAGGAGCAGACGGCGGCCGCCCTCGCAGGATATGCGGTCATACCATGGGTCTGCGGTATTAGTTCTCCGCACCTCGGTCACGGTAAACAGAAACACACCTCCGGCGGTTTCGAGCCTTACCGTGCGGTGTGCGTTCAGAAAATCCGTATTCAGATATTTCTTCAAATCGGAGAACATCGTGCCGTTTTTCATGTTGTGACCATAAATGATGAGGTTGCCGCCGACCGTGCTGCACCGTCCGTCAAGAAACGGCACTCCGCTTTGACTGTACTGCCCGTAAAAGCTGCGGCGGAGGTATTTCTGCGGTTCACTCGGAGTATACATGACGGGATAGCTGATGCTTGTGCCGTCAATACTCAGCCACCCGATGCAGTCGGCGTTTTCCGCAATGAGAGCCTGTATATTGTGTTCTGCCACAGATTGCTCGGTCGGCTCTGCGCTCGTTTCTGTTTCTGTGTCCGTTACGGATTCTGCCGGAGCTTCGGTCATCGGCAGTTTGGCAATTTCTGCGACGGAGGCGAAGTCCTCTTTTTCTTTCTGCCGTTCTTTTAACTCAGAATAGATATTTACGCCCGATAGCACGGCAGCCGCCGACAGCAGAAGACAGGAAAATATGAGGACGGGTTTATTCCTCGTCCTCATCGTCCGTACCCTCGTAGAACTGTTCGCCGTCGATGTCCGGCATGGCCTCGCCCTGCATACTTGCTTCAAAATACAGTGCCAGAATGCGCTTGATCTCCGGTTTTTTCAGCCTGTGTACCTCAAAGCCCTCGCCGGCGATCTTACTTTCGATGCGGTTGGCGGTTTCAAAAACCTGCTTTTCCTTTTGGCTTTTCAGGCGTGCCACAAAGAAAAACTGCCGCGCCGTCGCCATTTCCGTCTGAATGTTGTCGAGGAAATCGATGTCCTTTTTGATGAGCTTTTTGACCCTGCCGTTTTCCTCAACTTCAAGGCGTTCGGTCAGATAGGCTTTGTTGTCGTCAAAGCATTCCGAGGAGTCGGTGCAGACGATCTCGATGTCGGGCAATGCCGACAGCACCATCATCAGATGGCGAATTTTGATTTCGATATTAGTGTGGGACAGCACCGAGATATTGGTGGGCGATACAAGGTAAAAGAGCAGCTCGCCCTTATTGGTAGAAAGACCGTATTTCGTAAAGGTTTTGATACCGAGCAAATCCTGCACCGAGCGGCCTTTTTTCTTTTTCTGCTGTTTCATTGTCATCATCTCCATTCAAAGTATTGCTGTGTAGATATTAAATACCGCACAGCGTAACGCATGAAATCGAGTACGGTGGTATCGTCCATGCGAATTGTTAAAAAGCCGTAGCACAACACAGCCACGGCCGGTAAGAAAATGTGCAGCTGCACCAGCGCCAGCACCGACAGCAAGGCGGCTACGGCAAGGATAACAAAATCCCGCAAGCTCCACAGCCACAGGTTGGCCGTGGCCTTGAGATTTTGCGGATAGATATATTGCGTCACTCAGTCATTCCTCCCATCGTAATATCACCGACATCCTCGCAAAACTCCTGCGGCGTCCGACCGTGTCCCTGCATGAGCTTTTCTGTGATCATGTCCTTTATGAGCTGCGATTCGTTTTCTGTCGGCTCATAGTCAAAATACGAGGAGCCGCTGTCGCGGCTGATCTCGCATTCGATACGCAGGGTGTCGGCAAAGGGGTTGTATTTAGCGTATATATTAAGCCATGTGCCGTCCTCCGAGGCGGTGTCGATCCCGAACTTTTTGTCCGCATCGAACCATGTTTCGATATAGGCAGTAATTTCCTGCCCGATATCGCAGTCCACTTCCATATCCGAGTCAACGGCAATATCTTTTTGTTCCAATTCATTGTTTTCTTTCATACTGTACCTCCGTTATTTGCCTGCGGCCTTCGCCACACTGCGGGTGAGATTGACCGCCGTGGTCGTGGCGTGGACTACGCTCATCATGTTGACTCTCACCGAACTGTCAAGGCCAAACTGCTGCGCAATTCTCGGTACTTCATTGGCGGCCAGCATAATGCCAAGCCCTAACAGCATATTGTTCGGGAATGTCATTAGTCCAAGGAACAACAAGGTTGTCTGCATAAATGCCGTAAGGCAGATCGCTATAACCTGCTTGCACCATTGATTGAAGCCGTCCGCATAGCCACGGGGAACGCTGAACATATACAGCGAACCGACCGCTATTTGAATGAGCAGAATGCCACCACGCTTGATATTGGCGAAAAACATCTTGATTACGCAGTAAGCAAAGGCGATCATGCACAGCAAATTCAAAAGACCGTAGGTTGCCGAGACCGCCGACGAGAACATTCCGGCGAGGGCGGCAAGCCCTGCGTCGGCAAGGCTTTCGTTGATCCCGCCGGAGGCGATCCCGACCAAATCATGCGAAAAGGTGTTTTGCAGGCTGATGCAGAACTTGTATAATTCTATCGGCACTATGCCGATGAGGGTGCAGGCAAAGAAGCCCTTTAGAATATTGAGCGCTGTGGTCTTGATGTTCGCCCTGCCGCACTGGTATTCTATCGCCACATCGAATACGGCTACAACCGTTCCCGCGACGAACAAGCCCCAGCCAAACAGCGTGAACAGCTTCACGGTAGCCTGCACCCATTCGAGATCGAATACTTCCGAGCCCATATTGCCCATCATCTCGAAGAAATCGGCAATCGCACCGTAGATGATCTCGTACAGCCATTTGAGCATGGCGTTCCAAATCGCATCACCCACACCTGAACCGATGAAGTCAATCGTATCTCCGATGGCGCTGCCGATGCCTGAAATGATATCTCCTAACCAGTCAAACAAGGAGCCTCACCTCCGTTTCCTTTTGCTTGTGTTTCCGCTCTCATCATATGATCGACCAGATATACAGCGGCGCGGTGAGGGTGAAAATAAGGCAGGCGAAGAGGATACAGGGCGCGGCGAACTCAAACTGCCCGTGCTTTCTGTAGTCGAAATATGCCGTGCCGACCTTCACGAAGAAAAGGATGGCGAGGATCATATCGCAGACGGGAAAGACCACATTGTTGACCACGGTCTGAATCTGTCCTTTGGCGGCATTCCATGTGTTCTCGATCGCTCCCGCCACATCGCCCGCCGCAAATGCGGTCATGGAGAAGACCGATACAAGGACGGTCACAAGCAGAAGCGAAAGCATAATTCTCATCGTTTTCTTTTTCATAGGATTCATAAGCGGTTACCTCCGATCACTTTTTGAATTTCATTTTCGGTTATCTTTCGAATGCGGATATTGAGGTTTTTGCAGAACTGCAGCTCGTTTTTCATACCGTCTGTGACGGTATCTCCGAACAGCCACAGCTCGTCGCAGAACCACAAAAGGGACAGTCCCGCCGCAAGCCCGATTTCTCTGTCTTTGGGATCATTATCGTCAAGACATTCCGCATAGAAATGCGGCACGACCGGAGCCGTGCCGCACCTCAGTGCGTATTCGGTATATGCCCTGACCTTTTTGAGATTGCTCTCAACATCCCCGCCGAGGGGAGCGCAGACATACACCTTGCGCATCATTCGTCATCCTCATCCTTTCGGGATTTCACACGGATAATGATGACCGCCACAAGACCGCCGAGCGCCACAGCGCCGAGTCCGATCCAGAAGCCGAGGTTGGAGTTGTCGCCCGTCTGCGGATTGTCCGGTGTGGGCGGCGTGATTTTCACTGTCTGCCCTTCGTCCTTCAGATCCGCATGGGCGGCGATCTCTGTACCGTCACGGTAGAGGGTTTCGAATACCACGATCTCGGTAGCGGTTTTAAGCCCGGAAGCGTCGAATACGAAGGTGATATTGATCTCGCCGTCCGGCTTGTCGGGCTTGAAGGTGAAGGAGCTGCGAATTTCCTTGCCGTCCGCAAGGAGCGGTTCTCCGGTGGCCTTGTTCATCAGCACGCCCTTGACCGCATATTCCTTGCCGGGGGTGAGATTTTTGTAGGAGACAATATCCTCAATTTTCACTCTACCGCTTGCGGTGACTTCCTTTTTGCCGTCCACCGTCGCTTTTGTGCCGATTTCGGGGACTTTTACCTTTACGGTCTGCCCATTATCATTGATATCCGCATGAACGGCAAGCTCTTTGCCGTCCTTATACAGCGTTTCAAAAACCACAAGGCTTGTGTTTTCCCGGATAAGCCTTGCGTCAAAGGTAAAGGTCACGGTGACCGTGCCGTTCGGTGTTTCGGGCGTGAATACAGTTTCGGCTGTTACGGCTTCGCCGTTTTCGATGAAGGCTTTTCCGGTGCTTTTGTCCATAAGCGTTCCCACGAGTACATATTCCTTGCCGGGGATGAGGTGGCTGTAGGATACGGTATCGGTCAGCGTGAACACCTCGGTTGCACAGATTTCCTTTTCACCGTCCACCGTCGCCTGCGTCCCAATTTCGGGGATACGGTCATTGACGACCGTAATGCCGACGGTCTGTCCGTTCTCGCTGATGCGGACGGGATAGATTTCCTCATTGGCGAGGTAACCGTCGGCAGGCTGCAATTCTTTAATGAGCCAATTGCCGTAAGGAACATTTTCAAAGAGGAAAACGCCGTCCTCGCCGGATTCTGCAATCAACACAGCGGTTTCTTTTGTGAATTCGCTTGTGTCTGTACGGAACAGTCCGAACACGGCGCCTGCGATGCTCTTTTCGGTTTCACGGTCGATTTTCAAGCCCTTGACCGAGCCGTAGAGGATATCGTTTTTAATGGCTTCGCCGCCGTTTGCTTTGATCTCCACAAGGGCGGTGTCCTGTCCGGCATAGTCGAAGATTACGGGGTGTTTTTCATCGGAAAGAACATAGTGTTCCTCGGCGGCGATTTCCCTCACATACAGCTTTGCGCCTACGGGAATATCCGTCTTGAAGGTGATATTGCCGTTTTCATTACAGTTGGCAATTTCAAGCAGTCCGTCCTTTGGAATGACCGTGCCGTCAGCGGCGGTCAAGTCCTCGGCGGCATACAGCCCGAACTGCACCGAGAGGATCTCGCCGTTATTTCCGATACCGAAAATTTCATCCTTACCGAGAATTTTGGAGAGCGAAAGCACCGCCTTCTGACGGTCGTTGTAAAACTCCGCCGCCGTTTCGGTGATCTCCACGGTTTCGCCCGCATAGGTCAGCTCCACGGTCTTTGCCGTGCCGTTCAGCACCATGCCGTAAGGCGCTTTTATTTCTCTGACGGTATATTTGCCGAGATACAGCGGTCCGCTTTCGGCATTGCCGTTTTCATCGGTCGTGACGGTATCCACCACCGTGCCTTTGGCATAGCGGAGCGTGCCGTCCGGCGTGATAATATCCTCGGCAGCGGTGATTTCATAGACAGCACCGACAAGCCCCTTATCTGCAAAGACAGGCTGATACAATCCGTCTGTTTCAATTACAGAGAAGAAAATCTCGCCGCTTTTGGAGAGCTTAATACTGCCTTTCTGCGGCATATTGTGCTTTTCTACGGTTACGGTGGTTTTCGTTCCGTCCACCTTAAACGCCACAGGCTCGGCACTTAAAACATATCCGTATGCCGTGCATTGCTCGATAATCTCATAGTTACCGTAGGGCAGCTTTTCAGGGAGCATGAGCTTGCCGGTGACATCGGTGTAATAGGTGTCGATGTCCACAGGTGTGGGATAGTTGATGTGCTGCACGATATATTCGCCGGTATCGGTGTTGCGCACCTTGAAGCCGATACCCGCCGCAGGGATGATCTTGCCGGTTTCCGCGTCCTTCTTGACGATCTCTATAAGTGCTTCGTAAGGGGCATTGTTGATGAGGAAGCGATAAATCTTGCCGTCCTCGCTGATATAGACATTGAAGGGTTCAAGCAGTTCTTTGCCTTCCCAGCCCTTTGTCTGACGCATGGTGTATTCGCCGTAAGGCAGGTCTTTGGTTTCGGCAAAGCCGTTCTCATCGCAAACAAGGATATCCCGTTCGGTTTTCTTGGCGTTTTCATAGCTGCCCGCCGCTTTCAGATACACCTCAAATTCTGCACCGACTTCGGGCGTTTCGATTTTGGTGCTGCCGTCGTCGGTGTGCTTGATGATCGCAATTTTGCCTTTGATCACATCTTCAAGGGAGTCGAGAGGCTTTGCAAGATTGTATTCAACGGTATAGAGCCTGGCTTCTGCGCCGATGTGCAGGCTTTCGGTATTGAGGAGATAACCCTCCGAGGGAGCGATTTCTTTCAGCGACCAGTCATCGCCGCAGACATACCACTTGGTGGTGAACTGCCCCTTGGCGTCGGTGGTGTAGGTGTCGATGAGCTGATTGCCTTTATAGATGCCGTACTTTGCACCTGCGAGAAAAGCGTCGCCCTGCGGCAAGCCCTTTTCGCTGTCACTCTTGGTTACGGTGACATTGAACTTCTTGAGGACATTGTCAAAGGACTTGTTCGTAACCTTATTCCACTCGATTGCGGCAGTCTGCTTTTCGGGTACGACATAGCGAGTCGGAGTGTCGACTTCTTCGAGGGTATATCCCGTGCCGATCAGCACATCCTTGAATTTTGCAACGCCGTTTTTGTCGGTCACAGCATACTCGTTGACCTCAATGCCGGAGATCGATGTTCCGTAGAGGCGGAACTTCATGCCCTCGGTCAGTCCGTCCTCGGCAGTCTTTTTGACTGTGAGGTCGCCGCGGCGGAGCTTGTTGCTGAAGTTGACGGTAGACACCTGACCGCTGACAACGGTTACACGGCGAACTTCCTGCGGAATATATTTGTCATATTCGGTTTCGGTCACGGTGTAAACTCCGGGCTTGAGGTTGTCTACCTGAATCACGCCGCCGTTTGCGGTTTTAACGGTCTTGTCGATGCCGTTGCCCTGAATGCGGAAGGTAATACCGTCCACCTTGCCGTCCTCACTGACCTTGACGATCTTGGCGCTTCCGGCAGCGGTACGCACTTTTAGATATGCCGGCACGGGGTCGTTGTCGGCAGGAACGCCGGACACCATGTCCTGATTGGCATTTTCCTTGCCGGGGACGGACCAGATAAGAAAGCCGGTGGACATATCCGTTGAGGGAACGCGGCGGTTGAGCTTGACGGTTACTTCGTCATTCAGCGGCTTTACGGAGGAAACGGTCAGCGTATTGCCGTTTACCGATACCGAAGCGCCGCCGCTTACCGTCACGGCATAGTTTTGCAGCACACGGTTGGTATCGGTCAGCGTTACCGTATATCTGCCGCCGCTGTAGTCCATCTCAAAGGTCTTTGCCGCGCTTGCGGTATAAGCCGTAAAGCTCGGTCGGGTGTAGTGGGTCGCCATATCCGAGAGGATGCCGTCGTAATAGGCTTTCAGATATTTGTTTCGCGTATACTGCTCGGTCATGGTGCCGCTGTATCCGCTCATGGGATAGGTTTTGTCGTTCAGCTCGGTGGCGGAGCTGCGAAAGCCCATGGTGATCTGCCATACGATGAGCTGGGTGGCGGCGTAGCAGGCGTTGGCGTCCTTTGAGGTCTGTAAGCCTACACGGTTCGGATACCCGTAGGTCAGCGCAAGCTTGAGAAGATCCTTTTGGTTTTCGGTCAGCAACGCATATTTATTGCCGTGGTTCGGGTTTTCCGAGGCGGAATACTGCGTGTTGTCGGGCAGCGGAATGCCGCGTTCGATGCAAAAGCAGTAGACATAGTCCCGGCCGTATTCCCAATCGGCTTTGGAGCCGGTCAGCCCCTTGCGCTTGGCGGTGTAGTCATGCATTTTGCTGAGATACGGGCTGAAGCCCTTACCGAAATAGATGTCGTCCGCGGCCTTCAGTCCGTAGGCGGCGGAGAAGGTATTTCCTTCCTCGTCGGTCAGCGTATAGTCCCAGCTTACATGACAGTCGGTGAGATCCATCGTCACGCCGCTTGCCGCAGACGCGGTCAGCGGCAGCATGGTCGTGAGCAGCATGACGGCGGCAAGAAGCACCGTCATCCCGCGCTTACATTTTTTGAACATGAAAATTCCTCCGTTCGATTTTTTGAGTAAAAAAAGAATGCCGCGGTTTTCACGGCATTCGGGTTAGAGTATTTTATTGTATTATCCGTATATGACGGCATAGGCGATGCCGCCGTCGATCTCGAGCTGCACCACACGGTAGAGTACGCTGTCGGCAGTCACGCCGTTTGCGGGATCGGTGCCGGATTTGTAAATGAGATCGACATGGTGTTTGAGGGTCTTTATCGTGCCGTCCACACCGTCGCGGCTGATGCGCGGCGTTCCCATCCAGCCCACATCCCAGCCGAATTCCAAGCTGTCCGACCACTCGAAGGTGAAGCCCTTTGCCTTGTAGCTTTCAGCATAAGACCTGACCTCGGATACGATGCGGGTGTGATCGGCTTCGGTGAAGCCCTTGGGCGGCTGCGTTTCGGCAGGCGGTTCGGTTTCCGGCTTTGTTTCGGTAGGCGGCGGAGCAGTGGGAGCAGTCGATTCGGCAGGTCTGCTCTCCGGCGGTGCGGTCGGTTGCGGCTCGGTTGCCTTCGGCGGTTCTGTCTGCTTTGGTGCTTGCGTCGGCGGTACAGTTTCCGCCTTGTCAGCACTTTCCGCAGGCTTTTGGGTTTCCGTTGCGGTGCCGCTTTCTAAGGTCGTCGCGCTTTCCGCTTTTTCTTTTTCTGCCGTAGTTTCGATTTTGAGTTCGGTATCGGCAGGGAGGCTGCTATCGGCAGTCGGTTTGGATGCGGATTCCGTCACCGTTTCGGTTATACGGCTTTCCGCTGCCGTGCCTCTGTCGAGCGTTGCTTTGTTTGCATTACATCCCGCAAGGGCGAGTATCATCAGTCCTGCGAGGAGGGCTGCGGGCATTTTCCGTTTCATCATCATGATCACCTCTACTTACACAATACCGAAAAACACGAAAAAGTCCAGCGAAATCGAAAGATTTCGAGAAAAAGTTACATACTTTGTGCCGGACTCTCGTCCTCATCGGGTAATTCGTCCTCGGATTCCTCCAAAGCCTCATGGTAAGCGCCGAGAACGGCGTCATTGAGGCTCTGCCTTGCCTCATCGGTGAGGGCGAAGACGATGTCGGAATACTTGGTATCGCCGCTGCCGGTCTTGTAGGAACGAAAGGGCATTCGGGCGAACATTCCTTTCTGACCGTTCACCACGGCGATGTCCTTGATAACGAATTCGCCGCCGATGTTCACGCTGGCATACGCCTTGACGGTGGCGTCCTCACGCTCGATCATGCGGTCGATTTTAGCGGTCAATGGAGTTTTCTGCACTGCCGCTTTTGTGCTTGTTGTTTTCTTGGTTGCCATAATGATTTACCTCCTGATTACATATTCATTGTCATGCCGCCGTCCTCATCGTGTTCGTCGGCAGGCTCATCGGGTTCGAGATATTTTTGTGTATTTCCCTTTGCCCATTCGGGGACAAATTCCTCTTTAAGTGCGCCTATAAAGTCGGTGCGGCGGTAATAGCCTTTTTCTCCGTCCGACACATGAAAGCCAAACACCTTTGTGCCGATGGAATTCGGTCGACATCCGTTGCCGCTTTCTGCATAGAAGAGCTGATCCTGCGGTGTCTTACATTCGTCCTTGAGAACGGACGGATTCAGTACAAGTATGCGATCGGTATAGTCGAGCTGTCCGCTGCGCTCACTGTCGCACTGACTGCCGTCATATAATCCGAGTTTATCCCACAGCCGCCTTGCGTCAGCAACAAACAAGTTGACGAGTCCAGGGTGACTGCGCACACAGTATTGCCATGCGTTTTCCTTGTCCATTACAGAGAATCGTCGCGCCCATTTCTTGTTGTCCTCGGAATATCTGCCGTCCTCGATTGATTGGCGGAGGGTGTTTGCCAGCACAAAATTCACACGGTCAAAGCCGTATCGGTCGATGACTTCCTTGGCGCAGGGATCAAGGCGCATACCGTCGTAATGTTCGTCAATGGCTCGCTCGATAGCACGGGCACAGTCGCAGTTTTCAAGGTAGCTTTCCCGCCACAGGTCTTTCTCTCCCAAGCTGACCGCTTCTTTCAGCGAATAGGGATACAGCGGCTTAATTTTCGGCATTCTGTCCACCTGCTTTCTTTTCTGCCCACTTGACCGAGAGATGCACGAGCGCTACACGCTGCTGTTCGGCAGAGAGGCTGTCGAGGAAATCCTCAAGGGTCATCTCGGCTTCCTTGTCGGCGGCCTTGGTGGCGCAGTTATCGCAGATTTTCTCGCGCTTGACGGTCACGGTTCTGCCGTCCGGTGATTCCGTAAAGGACAGCACATCGTTATACGAAAAGCCGACCCGCTGGCGGATCTCATAGGGGATGGTAATGCGTCCTCTTTTGCCGAGGATACGGTATAGCTTCGTCATATCAGTTCGCCTCACTTTCATCGCAATTATCGCTGCAGGGGCAGTCCTCGCAGTCGCCGGTGCAGTCCATATCGGCAATGGGACAGTTTTCGCAATCGCCGTCGCAGACGATATCCTTCGGATCGTCGATGTTTTCGATGACGATCTTATGTCCGTCTGTGTACATCTGCATGGGGTCGCCCTCGAACATTCCGGCTTCGAGGAACAACTCGGCAGGCACGGGAAGCATAATGATTTCTGTTTTTATCTTTTTACCTTGCATATGATATTCTCCTTCAGTATTTTTTCGTAATCGAGGGGCTTGTCAAAGGTGTCGAACAGGGTGAGCTGGTGCGGCTGCTGCCGTTCACGCTCAAAGAGGTCATAATTGGCTATGAGCAGTTCGGGAAATTCTTTGCCGGCCTCGTATTTCTGCGCCATGCTATGCACGCGCTTGAAATCGAAAAAGTTATATTCCTTATATAGCTCCCGGATCTCCGGGCAATCATTGTAGGACAGCAGGAATTTGCCTTTCATACCCGCAAGGGCGTGGTATAGCCGCAGATGATCCTCCCAAGTGAAGCCGCAGTCATACACATATTCGCTTGTGAAGTACGGCGGGTCGCAGTAGGTGAAGGTCGTAGGGCGGTCATAGTGCTTTATAAGGGTTTCAAAGTCCTGGTTTTCTATCACCACATTCTCGCAGCGCTTGGCAAAATCCTGTACGAGCATAAACAGCGTTCTGAGGGAAAACGGCTGACAGGCAAAGGACTTACATCCGCTGGAATAACTGTAGCGAATGAGCTTTAGGAACATGGCAGCACGGCGCAGGTCGTGATCGTTCCTCGCTGCCGAATACAGCGTCCGCACTTCCTTTGCGGTCACTTCGGGCAGCATTATTTCCGTGAGGTCAAGCTGTGCCTTTAGGTAGTCCTCGGTGAATTCCTCTTTTTCGAAGAACTTTTTCAGCACCGCAAAATCGTCACGGGAATTCAGGCTTAAAAAGCCCAGCTCTCGGATGAATTCCATCGGGCGGTCACGCATACAGCGGAACAGATTCACAAGGTTGCGGTTGTAGTCGTTGAACACCTCGAACTTGTCGGGTATCGGTTTTCCCAGCAGTACCGCGCCGGAGCCGCCGAAGGGTTCGACATAGCGGTCGCAGCCTATGGGAAACAGGGCGTACAGGATATGGAGGATCGAGGTCTTGTTGCCGATCCATGTTACAGGGGATTTTATTTTGATCACCTCACTTTGAGGCGGTCAACCGTTCCGAAAACAAAAAAGCGGTATCTTTCGTTCTCGAAACGATCGATACCGCCGTGGATATATTTTTGTTCTATTCTGTTTTCTGTCTGTCCTTGGCTTCGAGCCTTGCTTTCAGTTTGTGGATCTCGCTTTCGTAGTCGTTGTATCGGTTCAGCGCAATGCCGGACACGACGCACATCATTACGCACCCGCCGAGGAGCAGGCCGATCATGAGCATGGCGATCTCCATTTTACATTCCTCCCATCGTTATACTTTCGTCCTCATCGGGAAACAGCTCGGCGGACTGCACTGCGTCCTCTCCGAGTTCTTGCAGCAGCGCGTTGAACTGCTCAATATCGCAGCATTGGCGGATACCGTAATCGGCACACAGATCTCTGTAATAACCGAGCTCCATATCATCTCTGTCCATAAGGAGGCTTTCGTTCAGCTCAAGCCAAGCCTTGCTTTGCTCCCAGCATACGCAAAGAGAGGTCGGAAAGCCGCCTGTTTGGTCACATTGAAAATCCGGCGAAGTATATACCTCGCCGGATGCGTAAAGCTCTGCGGTTTTCTTTTGCAGTTCGTCATAGGTCATAAGCGCATACCCATCCCTTCGTCCTCGTCCTCGGATTCATCCTCGCCGGTGATATTTACATACTCGCCTATAATACCGAGAGCTTCGTCATAGCTGCCGCACCCGGTGATGCGTTCGGTCATTTCCGTTGCCTGTTCCGCAAGTCCGTTATGGCGGAGAGTTCGGGCAGCAAGCCCCATAAGGGTGAAGATGTTTCCGTCCTCGCCGATGAGCCTGCAATCGGGCTTTTCCTGTTCGGGCGCGGCTTCATCAGCAAAGCCGCCGAGCTTGTTCGGCACATAATCCGAGAGCCATGTGCCGCCGAACTGCTCATGGGAACGCAACCGCCACATGGCGAGCTTGCCCATGTCGATCTCCACACTGTCCTCAAAGGGAAAGAGGATATTGGTGAGTTCACCGTTTTGAAATACCGAGATATTCTCAAATCTGCTGCCGTTTTTCAGAATACCCTCATCGGTGAGGAGACCGTTGATGCCGTCAAGCCACTCCTGCGGATCGCCGCCGCAGCCCTGCAAAACAAGTCCTTCCTTTCCGTTCATACGGCGCAATTCCTCTGTTTTTACGGTTTTAATGCTCATAACTGCATACCTCCCATCTGCATGGATTCGTCAAGTGTTTCTTCCTCGGCAAACTCCGATACTGTCATCGTTTCGCCCAGGAAGTTCGGCTCGGTGTCCTCATCCAGCGGAATATATCCGCTTTCGCCGAAGTCGAGGATATCCCACATCAGCACAGTGCCGCCGTGGTTGACTCCGACCTTCGGTTCAATGGCACAGAAGCGGCCGCCGTCATCGCTGTGGCGGAGGTCATAGGCATACATGCCTTCGGGGATCTGTTCGGGCATGAGCCGTCCGTTGCTGAACAGCGCTCTGCGGTCAAGCACCTCAATGACATCCAACTTTTCCTCGGTCAGTGCCTGCGTTCTCAGTTCCTTTGCCTCCGTCTCATCATACGGGACAGGCTTGAACAGATGGCCGTTTCGGGCGGAAATAACGCCGTAATCCGTAACGGCTGCACCGATGCGGCCGAGCAGCTTATCCGCTTCATTTCTCGGAAGCAGGTTTTCAAGCCACTTGCTGTCGAACTCCGTGCTTGTGTTTTCAAAAACATACTTCTTGAAGAAGGCATCCGCAGTGTCGGGTTCGGCAGTAAATTCATAACGCCACAGATTTTGTGCCGCATTCAGTGCGTCTTGAATGCTTGCCGTGTTTTCGGATTCCAAAACAGCTTTGAATTTAACCTGTTCGGTTTCGCTCATGATGCTGATTTCCGCAGCAAGTTTATTGAGCGTTTGGACATCACTCATGCTGTCAAACATATCCGATGTGATCTGCGGAATTACAGATTCAAAATCGTAGTACACGCAATCGCCGATGTCTGCTTCATTAAAAGCCGCAGCATAATTGGCGAGTATGTCGCTTGCCATCGGAAGGTTAAGCCATATAGCCCTATCTACAGGATTGCCCTTGATATGCTCCGGCGTACCCGATACAAGCAGACGAATGGCAAAGTCGGAGGATTCGGATTCCTCGTCCGGCAAGGTTACGCCGTCATATATCTCCGGTCGGTTATAATGGACGGTGGGGATATACAGCCTGCCCTCAAACACGCCGTTATCGTTTTTCTGCTGCACTCTGCCGATCTGTTCTGCATTCAAAAACGGAACGGCACTTTCGGGGATATCTTCGAGGTCGGAGAGCAGTTCATTTTCGAAGGCAAACCGACCGAGCTCGGAAAGGTTGCTCACATTATGAGCAACGGGAACGGTGTCCAAGCCGTAGGTGCAGTTGATGAGGTCTTTGATGCTGACGGGGTTTTCGTCTGCGTCGTTGAATATCTGCTCGGTCACGGCATAAAACACGGGCAGTTCCTCGTCGGGGAGAGAGGAAAGCCGTTTGGCAAAGAAGTTCAGCTCGTCCAAGCTGAAGGTGTCCAATCGGATGTCCTGCAGCTCCGGCAGGATATCGCATTCGAGGATGCTGACTTCAACCGTGTTTTCTCTGCCGCCGGCACGAGTCCTTTGCATAGCGTCCTTGATTTCATAGTCCGCCGCAGGCAGCAACAATTCGGCATAATAATATCCGCCGTTAAGTGCTTTTTCGGCGGATAGTTCAAGCCTCATGATTTTTCTGTTATAGTTCATTCGCGCTTATCCTTTCTGAATTTGTTCTTGGTAGATTCGCTTAATAACAGCACCGACAGCAGAAACGACAGGCACGCTCACGGCGTTGCCTGCCATTTTGTAGAGCCGTCCGTCGCTTAGTCCCGCAGCCTTGGCTTTGTCGAACTGTTCGTCGGTAAAGCCCTGCAGTCGCCAGCATTCTCTCGGCGTGAGCTTTCGCACCCTGCCGTAGCGGAGGATACCGTGTCTGTCCTGCACCGTTAGCGTGAACATCGGCTCGTTAGGCTCTTTGATCCAACGGCCCTGCTGACGGATGGTTTTCTTATCGGGCGTCACTACAGCTCTCGGTTCGTCCTCAATAAACACGGCGGAGTGTTCGCCCTTGTGCTTGCTGATGCCGCTGTCCTGTCGGGCAGTAATGCACTGAGCCGTTTCGGTGAGCTGCGGATCGGCGTTCATATCGATAAAAAAATAGCCCTGCGTATTGCCGGGCGTTACGGTATGGGCGATCTTTTCTCCGACTCGGCCTCGCCGTGTATTCATTGTCGGGTAGGCAAGGTCTATGCTGTCGCCGGGGTGTGCGAGCTGAAAGCCGGATTTTGTATCTACCTTGATAGGCAGTGCTACATCGTAGAGTCCGGTTTTTCCTCCGAAGCCTCCGGCATTGCTTGTGAGAGTAATGCCGACTCCCTCGTCCGAGTAGACCCGATTGCCCTCTGTGCCTCCAAGGAGTTGGATAAGAGACGCTGCATTTGCGTTTGTGAAAGATAGTATTTCTCCGCAACATCGCTCTCTAAGATATCCGACAATATACACGCGCTTTCGGGATTGGGGGACACCGAAATCCTTGCTGTTAAGGATTTGCCATGCGACATCGTACCCCAGCTCATCCAGCGCACCGAGGATGGTCGCAAAAGTCCGGCCTTTGTCATGCGACAGCAAGCCGGGAACATTTTCAAGCAGCAGAAAAGGTGGTCTTTTAACGGCGGCAATTCGGGCAATCTCAAAAAAGAGAGTGCCTCTTGTGTCATCTTGGAATCCTCTGCGGAGCCCTGCGATACTGAAGGACTGACAGGGAAAACCGCCGCAAATAAGGTCGATATCCGGCAGGGTGTATGGATCAATGGTTCTTGCGTCTGCAAAATACAATTCTCCTTTCGTTGGGTACATGGCGTCATACGCCTGCTTTGCGTATTTATCTATCTCGCAGTAGCCGACGCACTCAAAACCGCCGAGCCGTTCAAGCCCCGATCGAAAGCCGCCGATGCCCGCAAACATATCCAAAAATCTAATTGGCATAGGTCATCCGACCGATACCGTTGTTTTTCCGTTCCGCCTCACTTTCCTTACATCGTCATACCGAAGCCCTCGGATTCGTCCTCATCCTCGGTTTCCTCATCGGTGCTGTTGTCGCCCTCACATTCGCCCGCAAAGCCGTTTTCTGCGGCTTCCTCGTCCGTTTCCTCGTAGGTATCCTCTGTGGGGCTTTCGGTGTCAATTTGGCGCTCACGCTCGGCCTGCTCTCGGTCGAGCTCGGTTTCAATAAGTCCGAGGACGAATTCCTTCTGACTCATATTGTTGCGGTGCAGGTAGTCCTTGATTCTCTGAAACAGTTCCTCCGGCACCTGAAATGCCATCGTTCTCATATTTCCCATGTTATTTCCTTCTTTCTGCTGTATTTTCGGGTGGAGCTCATCGTCCACCGCAAGGGTGATAAACTCAGCCATTGTCATCCCTTCATGCCGTTCGAGATATTCTCTGATTTCGGCATGGAGGTCGGCATCGATTTTTACGGTGATGCCTTTCTTTTCATCCGCCATTGCGCTCGTTCCTTTCTATATATTTTTTGATAATTTCCGCAAGCAGTTCCTCTGCCGACACCTCACGCTCGGCTGCTTCCCGAAGCAGCATATCTGCCTGCGGCTGCGGTATAAGAATATCGTGTTCCAATAGGCAACCTCCTACATTCCCATGACGGGGCCGTTGTCCTCGTCCATGTCCTCGCTGTCGGCCTGTTCCTCGGCAAGCTCCTCATCGGTGAGCTTGCGGAAGGAGTCCTCGCCGGGGATGATGCCGAGCTGCCTGCCGTTATCGAATTTGCAGTGGACGGTGGATGTATCATCCACAAACATCACAGTGCCGCGCATATCGTCCTCAACAGGTCGGGGATCGTCGCCCATGTGCAGAAGTAGGATGCGCGTTCCTTTGGGATAGAGTTCTTTATATCGCTGTGCCTGTCTATGCAGACGGTCATATTCGTTCATTTCATTTACCTCCGTGTTTTCGTTATAATTTCATTCCGCAATATTCCTCCGGCGGCCGTAAAAAGGAGAAGTCTACATCCTCGATGTTGTCACAATGTCCGGCAAGAAAATTTTCATCCCGTTCCATGCGCATCATCAGATATGCGACCTCCTCGGGAGTGGCGGTCACGGTTTCTTCGCCGCCGTACAAATAGGCTTCGGCGTGTACGCTGACCTCTGTTTCTGCATCGACATTTTCCATAAAGTCATCAAAGGCTGTCCAGCCGACGAGGTCGTCGTACTCTCTCGGTATTCCTCCGACCGTGAATTCCGCTTCATCATAGCCTGCGGTTACGGTAACCGCAGAAAACAGCAAGGCCATATATTACATCCCTCCCATCTGCATTTCATTTTGCTGCAGGTATTCCTCAAACTCGCTCTCGGTCATCATGGCGTAGTCATCGCCGCTGTTCCAGAAGGAGACAAACAGTTCGCCGTCCATCGTATCAATGGGCTGCTGCTCGAAGCCTTCGCCGAGGCCGTCTGAGCACTGTCCCGAAAGCCAATCTCGGAGAGCTTCCGTTTCCTCTGCCGTAAGTGCTTCCTTGAGGCCGCAGTCGATTCGTCCGAACAGCCTGTCGCCGTGCAATTCCACCGACCATACAGCCGAGGTCAGCTTTTCGCTTACGCCGTCATCCTTGTTATAGTAGGCTGCCATATCGTTTTCGTCATTGGCGGTGTAACGATTCAATGCGTCGGCGATCTCATCGGCGCTGTCGGCAAGGTAGGAATCACCGACCGTGAACATATCTCCGTCGCCCTCGTCAATATTCCCGACAAGCGGACAGAAGAACACAGCCTTTACGGGACCGGCATCCTGCGTCATCTGACGGACGGCGTTGATTACTTCATCCATTGAGTCGTACTGGTCGTAGAGGATGTTCTGTTCGAGTTCCTCTTTGATGTCCTCGCTTGCCGCCCCAATAACAAGCGTCAGCATATTGGCGTCGGCGATGGTGTTTTTCTCGTTTAGCGTGAGGAGCAGATGCTGACCGAAGTCGCTCTCACTGAACAGCTTTACGCCGATATCCTCGTCCTCGTTGTCGGTCAGCGGGATTCGCTTTGGTGGCTGCATAATGCCGATAGACTGTAGCTTTTCATAAATGTCGTAAATGCTGTGAGGCAGTTCGAGGACAAGGGTGTTCTCTTTATTGCGAATAATTGCGGTGATCATATTACATTCCTCCCATCGTCATAGGCTCGTCCTGATATAAGATGTCGAGCAGGCTTGTGTCGGTGTCGTTGTAAATGAAACCGCCGTCAACAAATTCGCCGTAGTATGCATCGCCGATATACTTTCCAAAGGCTTTGTAATCGAAGAATTTTTCTACGGATGGATTTACACTGAAATCCGCATTATTTTCCGTTACATATATTCCGACTTCCTCATAATTGCTTGCACCTATAATAAAGGTAAAACAATCAAGATTCTCAGCAAGCCGTGAGAGCTGCTTGGCGTCCTCGGCCTTGCCGTATTCGGCGACCGCCCACAGCTTTTCCAAGTCCATATCTGCGCTGTTGACGGCGGCTGCAAGGCGATTCAGTTCGTAAACCCCTTCCTCGGCGGCGATTTCCTTGAAGCGTCCGACCCACTTGTCACTTTCGATGCAAATATCTTCCCATGAGAGCTCCACATCATCCGGTGTGGGTGCGCCGAGTCGGGCAAATGCTTTGTCGATGGCTTCTTCCTCGCAGGGTAAATACAAGAATTCGGTTTTTCCGTTGTACTCAGCCCGTATGAAGCAAAGCATTTGATCATACACATACGCCGGAAAATTCTGCCCGTCATAATCCTTTACGAACGGTGTGTCCTCGTCGACAAACAGTAAGCCGTGTTCGGTAAAAACGCCCTTGCCGGATTGAATCAATTTCCGTCCGAAATCTGCATATTTCGGATCGTCCGCATCATCAGCAGGCAGACAGCCCTTGACCGTTAGCAGATACTCTCTACCGATCTTTCCCATATCGCCGATGTCCTGAATCAGCGGATAGCGATTGAGATTAAAGCTCAGATTGATGAGGTCGGGCAAGGTATCGAAGCCCTCTAATTTCATCGCCTCGTAAAACTGATATTCCTCATCGCCGAAGAAGCTATCCATCCGTTTTCCGAGGAAGTTGACTTCATCGAGGTCAACGAATCGGTCTTGCAGACAGCCGAGTTCCTCGGGAAATATGACCTCGCTTACATAGAATTCAAGGGGTGTGACATCCTCGGCATGGATTCTTTCGAGTGCCGCATTCATTTCCTTTTCGGTGCAGGGGAAGCGGAGGTCGGTCTGACTGTTGCCGTATTTGATTTTCAGTTTAATCATGGCAGTTCTCCATTATGGCTGCGAGTCCGAATCTGCGGATTGCCATAGCGTTGCAGATGGTGCGAAACAGCATAGGCGGAACAAGGTCGGCATCAGCCAGATCCGACACGGTAATGTGCTTTGTACCGAGAGTCAAGTCCTTGGCTGCACAGTAAACGGCATAGGCTCGTTCGGAGCAGTTATTGAGCTTAATATTCTCAAAAAACACACAGCCGTTATTTATATGGTGCTTGCAGCAGCTCCACAGCCTTGGGTCGGCGGTGAGCAGATACAACGCCGAAAGCAGCGCGTAATTCTCTCGGTGTACATTCTTTGCGGCAAGTGTAAATCTTGTCCGGTGCTTTTCATTTATATATGTCATGGGGTTTTCCTCGCTTTCTATATATTCATTGAATCTCTTGCGAAAGGGCGGACAGCGTATCTGCCGCATGGTGGCCGTCAGTATCTCCGTGGGTGTGGCGGCGGTTGTCGTGATGAATATTTGTGCTTCGGTAAAACGGAAGCCCACACCTCTCGGTGCAAAATTCGGAACGGTCATCATCAGCTGCTCCATGCGTCTGTCAT
>OLGM01000103.1_pt1 | contig 62232 bp, 50 predicted proteins | sample 1606001 | NCBI WGS metagenome assembly OLGM01 (sample SAMN03283294) | human gut metagenome | biome: human-associated habitat; material: feces | host: Homo sapiens | place: Peru | collected 2012
CCGCCGCCACGGCGGTTGTTCGTCTCGTGGTCGAGGTCGGCCATCTTTTCCTCGCTCTGGCTCTTGAAGCGGCTCATCATATCCTCAAAGCTCAGGTTGTCGCTCTTCGCGGGAGCCTTGGGCTGCCACACGCGGGGAGCTGCTTCCCGGGCAGGGCCGCGTCCGCCCTCACGCGGGGGACGTCCGCCGCCGCGGGAGCCGCCAAAATGACCTCCTTCGCGGGGGCCGTTCGAACGGGGACCGTTTCCGCCGGGACGCGGGCCGCGATCGTTCCGGGCCGGACGCGGCGGGGGCGGCAGAAGCCGCTTGATGGACAATGCGATCTTGCCGTCCGGTGCAACATTGATGACCTGCACCTTCACGGTATCGCCTTCGTGCAGGACCGCTGCAATGTCCTGCACATACTCATTGGACACTTCGGAAATGTGGACCATGCCCACCCGGCCCTCCGGCAGCGCAACGAATGCGCCAAAGGGCTTTACGCCGGTGACACGGCCTTCAAAGACGTTCCCTACCTCAATCGCCAAAACTCAATACTCCTTGTTCTCTTTTTTGCTGGCTGTTCCGGGCCGCAAAGCCTCCCGGATGCCCCTGTCAGTTTCCGGTCACATCCACAAAGATGCGCTCGTTGGGGGCGGCATAGTTGTAAGAATCGCGGGCGACCCACTCGGTCACCTCATCCGCATCGCCGCTGAGGACGCGCTTCAGCTCCTCGTTCTGGGTCTGCTGCTGTTCGATCTGCTCGTTCAGGGTCTGCAGCTCTGCGCGTTTGGAGCTGATCGCCACCTGATTGGAGATGTATGCTGCCAGCATACTGAGCAGCAGCAGGACAAAGAAAAGCCGGAAGATGGTGCGCAGCACCGTGTTCTTCCTGCGTTTTTTACGGCTTGGATTGGTCATGACTCAGCGCCCCCTGATATCAGCAGGCCCGATGCGCCTGTGGTCTTACTTTGATACGTTAGAATTATACAACAACCGCTGTGGTCTTGGCAAGTTCTTTTTTTGCTTTTTTGCGGTTCTTTTTGCGTTCCGGCGTTCTTTGGCACGCTTTTGGCGGGCTTTCCGGCGCTGAAGGAGCGGATGCAGCAGCCGAAGCGTCCACCGCACCGGCGCAGACACCAGCCAGAACAGCCCCCGAAGCGGCGGACGAGCCAGCTGCTCGGCCCCCAGTGCGCTGAGCGCTGCCGCCGCCAGCTGATACCACCGAAGCACGCCGCCCGCGCTCAGCGACGCCGCATAGGACTGCACGCCCAGCAGGACCGCCCCGACCAGCAGCAGGTCCGGCAGGAACGCGCCCCGCCCTTTTGCCGGGAACACCGCCCGCAGAAGGCCCAGCACAGCCCCCAGCAGCGCACACGCCGCCGCTTCCTGCCCGACGAGCGCCGGGTCCAGCGCAGGGGCCATCAGCGGAGGAGCCGGCGCAGGAATCCACCCGGCGTGCGCTCCGCCGTGTATTCCAGCGCGTCGATGCGGCCGGTCAGGCGCACTTCCCCGCTCTCGAGGTCGAGGCTCGTCACGCTCAGTTCCGCGCCCGCGAGGTGAAGCACGCCCCGGCTCGTCTCGATGGCGGCGCTGTCGGCATCGCACCGCAGCACCCGCTTCACGCCTGTGATGGTCAGCTTGCTCCGGCTCTCCAAGATCAAGTCATGGGGCTTTGCTGGCGTTTTTTCGGCAGTCTTGTTCATCGGCACAACTCCCCTTTTGAGAAACTATATTCTCCGTAAGGGGTTGGTAGAACGCTTTGCTTACTTCAGCTCCTGTTCCAGATTTTGGAACAGTTCGGAATGGAAAAATTCCTCGATGGAAATATCCAGTCCGTCACATAACTTCTTGATGGTGGAAACAGTCGCACTGTTGTTTCTGCCGCTGACGATATTGTTCACGGTAGACTGCGTGACTCCGCTCATCGTGCAAAGCTTGTTGATGGAAATATCCTTTTCTCTGCACAGTTCTAAGATTCGTTCCCGAACGGCTTCTCCGATGTTCATTCCGAAATGATCTCGTACATTTCCCGTGCGACATCTTTGGTGCGCGGTTCGATGTCCGAAAGGACCTTCACTTTGATGGGCCGGTTGCCGAAGGTGACCTCGATGATGTCGCCTTCCTTGACGGCCTGACTGGCCTTTGCGATCTTGCCATTGATGAGGATGCGGCCCGCATCGGCCACCTCGTTGGCAACGGTGCGGCGCTTGATGAGCCGCGAAACTTTCAGGTACTTGTCTAATCTCATGATTTCTCCCTCTTCCCGTTTTCGCAAAGCACTTTTGCTCCCGCCCAAACGGGCTTTTTCATCTTTCTCACTCAAAACCGGTCTGACTGAGAGGGTAACAAAAACCGCCGGAACCATCTGCGGCCCCGGCGGCAAAAAACGAACTTACAGGGTGTCCTTCAGAGCCTTGCCCGGCTTGAACACGATGCTGCGGGAAGCTGCGATCGTGATCGGCTCGCGGGTGCGGGGGTTGATGCCCTGACGCTCTGCGCGCTCACGGACCTCGAACGTGCCGAAGCCGGAGATGGTGATCTTCTCACCCTCAGCCATGGCCTTGCCCAGAGCCTCGAATGCGGCGTTGACAGCCAGCTCTGCGCTCTTCTTGCTCATCTCGGTGTTTGCCGCAACCTGTGCGATCAAATCAGTCTTGGTCATAATCGTAAAACCTCCACAATTTTCTACTCATCATTTTCAATCTACAGGGCAGACCCCACGGCCCGATCCCCGTTCGATCACGTTTCCTGTTCCAGAAGCGAATCCCGGAACCGCTTGGATGCAAAGGTCAGCGCCTCTTCGGCATCCACGCCGGACAGCCGGATGGCGTTCACCGCTGCAAACAGCAGCTCTCCCGCCCGGTCGGCGGCCTGTTCGGGCGAAGCCGCATCCCATGCCTGTTCGGCATCTTTCAGGGCGGCAGCGGCCTGTTCCGGGCTGGTGACCCCCAGCCCCCGGCCGGCGGCACGCTTCTGCAGCTTCTGGGCGCGCATCAACGCGGGCAGAGTCGCCGGAACGGTGTCCAGTTCATCGGCCAGCGTGCGGCGTCCCTTTTCCTTATTTTTGAGCGCATCCCAGCTGTTTATACCGGCATTTTCCGCCGCTGACGAGGTAAAGATGTTCGGATGCCGGAACACCAGCTTCTCGCACACTTCCCGGCAGACCTGCTCAAAATCGAACCGGCCCCGCTCTTCCTCGATGACGGTATGGAACGCCACCTGCATCAGCACATCGCCCAGCTCTTCCCGAAGCATGGCCGGGTCGTCTGCATCGATGGCTTCCAGCGCTTCACACGTCTCCTCCAGAAAATTCTTCCGGATGGACTGGTGCGTCTGCACCTTGTCCCACGGGCAGCCCGTTTCCGGGTCGCGGAGGATGCGGAGGATCTGGATGAGGTCCTCTGCCGTATAGTGTTCGCGTTCCGGCCAATCCTGCATGGGCGACGTTCCTTTCCGCTTCAAAAATCAGGGCTTTATTGTATCGCAGAATCCGCCCTTTTTCAAGGGGAGACGCCCACTTTCCGGGTTTTCGGCTCAAATGTTTCCAGATTTTTCACACTTTGACACAAAAACAGGCGGCATCCCCGCAGAGACACCGCCCGCATCGGGCCAGAGTTTGCTTTTTGCGTTACAGCTGTGCGCCGCACTTATTGCAGAACAGGGCATCCTGCGAGACGGGCGCACCGCACTGGGGGCAGGTCTTTTTCTCTGCTTCGGGGGCTTCCTCAAGGGGGAAATCCATCGTGATCGTCTCCGCTTCTTCGGGAGCAGCTTCCTCCGCCGGGGCAGCGGCCGCGGTGGGGATGTTGACGCTCTCCTTCAGGGCTGCGAGGTCCTTTTCGATGGTATCGATCATTTCGATGTATTTGTCCACGAGGGGCTGATTTTCCTCATTGCCCTTTGCCAGACTATACACCAGTGCACCCAGCTGACGCTGTGCGCGGGCGAGCTTGGTCTGCTCGTTCACGATCTTTGCCTGCGTCTTGCCGCGCTCTGCCAGATCCATGGCTGCATTCTTGCCCTTTTCGGCATATTCCAGACCCATTTCTTTGATCTTATTGAAATCCATAATAGACACCTCTCTTAGCGGAGGAATGCCCTCCTTCTGTGCTGTCGGATGATGGTTTCATTATAGCGCACTCCAAGGCCGATTGCAACGAATCCACCGCAAGTTTTACAGTTTCGTGCGGATTTGGAAACAGTTTTTTCGCATTTGCACAAAAAGCGAACGTTCCCGCGTTATTTCGCCTCGCTGCCGTAGAACTCCCGCAGCATGCTGTCGGTGGGCAGAAGGTCCAGCGGGAGCGGAGCCACATGCTCGAACCGGCGGGCCGTCTCGTCCCACAGTTCGGCGTTGTGGCCTTCCAGCACGAACTGACGCCGCACTTTCTGCAGCAGCTGGGCGATCAGGCCCAGTTCGTAGGTGAAGGACGTATCCAGCAGAAAGTCTGCCGTCGTCTTGAAGCCCTTGATATACCGCGTCTCGCCGTCCAGAACGCGGTCCCACATGGCGAGGGTCTTTTCGGGACTGCGGCCCCGGGCAGCGGCATCGCGGAGGGTGCGGCGGCACAGACGGACATCCTGCGTATTGATGACGCGGCGGCCATCGATGCAGTATTCCTCCCGCAGACCGGCATAGATGCGGTAGACCTCTTCGCCGGGGACCAGACCGGTCAGTTCCGGGTTGAGGGCGTGGATGCCCTCCACGATGCAGACGCCGCCCTGCAGATCGACCGCTTCCGTCTCGCTCGAGCGCTTTTCGGTGGCGAAATCGTAGATGGGAAGGACGGTCTTTCCCGTCTCGCTCAGCTCATGCAGACACTGACGGATCAATGGCAGGTCCATGGTGTCCGGGTTCTCGTAATCGAGCGTGCCGTCAGGCAGACGGGGGTAGAACTCCGCGCCCCGGAAGAAGTTGTCAAGGCTGACCACATGGGCCGGCGTGCCCTGACGGATCAGCTCTTCGGCCAGCTTGTGGGCCGAAGTGGTCTTGCCGCTGGCTGACGGGCCGGTGAGCATGACGATCTTCGTGCCGGAAAAGCGGACCTTCTCGGCAGCATAGCGGACCCGCTCGCGGTAGCTGCGCTCGCTCATTTCGGCCAGCGCTTCCGGGCTGCGGGAGGCGATGTTGTACAGGTCAATCTCTACCAGACGTTTCGGGACCCAAATCGTGATCATAAAAATCAGCCACTCCTTTTTTCCGTTCCAGTACCTCCGCAAAGCGCTGGATATACTCGGTCGGATATTTGAAATTGAAGATGCGCTGCATCCGCTTTCCGCCGTCGGCCACCAGTTTGGTGCTGCCGCCCGCACCGGCGGAAAGGATGGTCTGGACTTCCTCCATGATATAGATATTATAATACCCCTCGTGCCCCGGCTTGCACCAGCCCACGTTTTCCAGATTCTGCAGGGTATTCTTCTGGCGGTAGAGGTAGTAGGGCCGATAGCCCGCTTCGGCCAGCAGATGGCACTTTTCCAGCATGGCGGCGACATCGGCGTAGTCGTTTTCCCGCTGGTCCTCGATGACGATGCGGGACGCCCGCTTGAGGGTCAGGGTGTGGACCGTGATGTTCTCCGGGTCGAGGGCGATGGCCTGACGCAGACTGCGCTCGAAGCCCTCCACGGTGTCTCCGGGCAGACCGGCGATGAGGTCCATATTGATGTCGTCATGTCCTGCGGCCCGGGCCTCGGCGTAGCAGTCGAGGATGTCCTGCGCCGAGTGCTTCCGGCCGATGCCCGCCAGCACTTCGTCCGAGAAGGTCTGCGGGTTGATGGAGATGCGGGTGGCTCCGTATTCCTTGATGACGGCCAGCTTTTCGGCATCGGTGCAGTCGGGACGGCCCGCCTCGACGGTGTATTCCACCACCTTGGACAGGTCGAAATTGTCCCGCACGGTCCCCATCAGCTGGCGGAGCTGTTCCGCCGAAAGGCTGGTGGGCGTACCGCCGCCGATGTAGATGCTGCAAAGGCTCAGGCCCGCTTTTTCGGCCTGAACTCTGATCTCCTCCACCTCGCGGCACAGGCAGTCCACATAGGGCTGCACCAGCTTGCGGTCCCGGTCAAGGTTGCAGCTGACGAAGCTGCAATAGCTGCACCGGGACGGGCAGAACGGGATGCCGATGTACAGGCTGTAGGTCTTGGGGGCGCTGCCCACCCGCAGGATGGGTTCCTGCAGGTCTGCGATGGCCTTGGCCATCTGGTATTTCTGGGTGGAGCAGTCGAACCGGTCCAGAAAGAAGCGGTCGATCTCCGCTTCGGACCAGCCCGCCGCCCGCTTGTCGTGGATGAGGCGGACCGGACGCACGCCGGTCATCTTGCCCCACGGCGGACGAAGTCCGGTCCAGCCGCGCAGCAGGTCATAGGTCAGGCTGGCGAGGGTAAATTCCACCGTCTCGCCGTCTGCTTCCGGCAAAGGCGCTTCTGCGGTCCGGCTCTCCCCGTGCTCCCGCACCAGCGCGAACAGACCGTCCGGCTTTTTTTCGGCCCACACACAGTCCTCGCCTTCCTGCGGCGGTTCCAGCGTGAGCGGGGCCATGGGGTAGAACAGCCGGACAAGGTGTTCGACCTCGTAGCCGGATGCCAGCCCTGTGATATAAATTTTCATGTGATTCACTCTTTCGGTCCTCTCCGCCGGGGAGAGGGGTCTTTTACAGATTCCCGCCGCGCTGGGCGTTCCGGATGTAGAAGTTGCTGTTCAGCTCCTCGCCAAAGGTGGAAAAATCACCGTGCCCGGGCAGGAGCTGCGTTTCCTTCGGGATGGGCAGCGCCGCAAATTTGCGCAAGCTCTCGTCCATTTTGCGGCTGCTTCCGCCGTCCAGATCAGTACGGCCGATGCTGCCCTGAAAGACCGTATCGCCCACGAACAGATATTCGCCGCAGAGCAGCACCACGCTGCCCTCGGTGTGGCCCGGGGTGTGCCAGACGGTGAAGGTCAGTTCATCCACTTGGATGGTTTCCCCTTCCTCATAGCTGCTGTCCGCACTTTTCAGCGGGAAGAGCTGGACGCCCATGCAGTCAGCGGGTTCACACCAGACCTTCGCGCCCCACTCGCGGCTCAACACGCCCGCGCTGCCCACATGGTCATAGTGGCCGTGCGTGCAGAAGATGTGGGTGAGCTTCGCGTTGTTGTCCTTGAAAATCTTATCGTACTCCTGCACTTCTGCGGCCGGGTCGATGACGACTGCATGGCCCGCATCGGTGATGAGGACGAAGCTGTTGGTATAAAACGGCGCAGCGCCGAGAAGATGAAATGCCTTCATCCTGTGCTCCTCTCAATCCTTCTTTTTCCATTCGTCGGTGTCGATGACGATGGTGCAGGGGCCTTCGTTGACCAGCGACACCTGCATATCGGCCCCGAACTCTCCGTGCTGGACCTCTTTCAGGCCCTGCTTGTTCATCTCGGCGAGGAACAGCTCGTAGGCGTCCACCGAAAGCGGCGCTTTGGCCGCATGGATGAAGCTGGGCCGGAAGCCTTTTTTCGTATCCCCGTAAAGGGTGAACTGGCTGACCACCAGCGCCGAATACCCAAGGTCCTTGGCGCTGAGGTTCAGTTTGTCGTTCTCGTCCTTGAAAATGCGCAGACCCGCGCACTTTTCGGCCAGCTTGGGCACGATGTCCAGCGAATCGGTGTCCCGGACGCCCAGCAGGATGACGAGGCCGGGGCCGATGGCGCGGGGTTCTCCCCCGTTGACCCGGACACTGGCCGAAGAAACGGCCTGAATGACTGCTCGCATGACGTTAACTCCTTGTCACCTTGAGCACATCCTTGACCTTCGACAGGCGGGCAACGACCCGGTTGAGGTGCTCGGTATTGTTGATGCCGATGGTCAGGCTGACCACACAGCAGTTGTTTTCCACCTGACGGGCGTTCATGGTGTAGATGGGCACGCGGATGTCCGCCAGTGCGCCCAGAACATCCCGCAGCAGTTCGTTGCGGTCCAGCGCCACGATCTCCAGACCGGCCTTGTAGCTGTCCTTCACGCTGTCGGCCCAGTAGGCTTTCACCCAGCGGGGAGCGTTGGTGGGGTCCTTCATGCTGGAAATGGCGTTGACGCAGCTCTGCTTGTGGATGGAGACGCCGAAGCCGCGGGTGATGAAGCCCACGATGGGGTCTCCGGGCAGCGGCGAACAGCACTTGGCGAACTTGATGGGGGTGTTGTCGAAGCCCTCCACCACAACGCCGTCGGTGGCGTGGACCTTGCTCAGGTCCACCTTGGCCAGCTGTTCGGTCTTGCCCTCTTCGGCCTTGAGCTTCTGCCACTCCTCTTTGAGCTTGGGCAGACAGTTCGCGATGGTGATGCCGCCATAGCCGATGGCTGCATACAGTTCCTCGGCGTTGTTCTGGCGCAGACGGCGGCAGCAGCTGCCGATAAATTCATCCAGCTTGTCGTCCGGGATGAAGATCATCTCACGGCGCAGTTCGCGGGCCAGCGCGTCGCGGCCCTCCTGAATGTTCTCGTCGCGGCGCATCTTCTTGAACCAGTTGCGAATTTTGCTCTTGGCCTCGCTGGTGCGCACGATCTTGAGCCAGTCGCGGCTGGGGCCTTTGTCGGCCGGTCCGAGGATGACTTCGATGATCTCGCCGGTGGAAACGATGTGGTCGATGGGGACCATCCGGTTGTTGACCTTGCAGCCTACCATCCGGTTTCCGACCGCCGAGTGGATCGCATAGGCGAAGTCGATGCAGGTGGCCCCGGCGGGCAGGTTGATGACATCGCCCTTCGGGGTGAAGGCAAAGACTTCTTCCGGCAGCAGATCGCTCTTCAGGTCGTGCAGAAGGTTGCCGGAATCCTCGCTGACGCGCTGGTTTTCCAGCAGCTGGCTGACCCATGCCAAGCGCTCATCGAGCTTGTCGTGGCCGTCCAGACCTTCCTTGTATTTCCAGTGGGCGGCGACGCCGTACTCGGCCTGTTCATCCATCTTACGGGTCCGGATCTGGACCTCGAACGGGATGCCTTCGTGGCCGATGACGGTCGTGTGCAGACTCTGATAGCCGTTCGGCTTCGGGGTCGAGATATAGTCCTTGAAGCGGTTGGGCAGCGGATGATACATGTCATGGATAAGGCCCAGCGTGCTGTAGCACTCGGCCAGCGTATCCAGAATGATGCGGACCGCATAGATATCATAGATCTCATCGAAGGACTTGTTCTGCATGATGGTCTTGCGGTAGATGCCGTAGATGCTCTTGACGCGCCGCTTGATGGTCGCCCCTTCGATGCCGCTCTCTTCCAGCCGCTGTTCGATGACGCCGGACACGCTGGCAAGGAACTCTTCGCCCGCGCGCTCGCTGAGCATCTTGCTGATCTCCTCATAGCCCACCGGGTCGAGGTAATGCAGACTGCGGTCCTCCAGCTCTTCCTTGACGTTCAGGATGCCCAAGCGGTTGGCGATGGGCGCATAGACTTCCATCGTCTCGCGGGCCTTGTCGCGGCGCTTCTGTTCCGGCCAAGCGTCGCCGGTGCGCATATTGTGCAGCCGGTCGCACAGCTTGATGATCATGACGCGGACGTCGCGGCTCATGGCCAGCAGCATCTTGCGCAGGTTCTCGGCCTGCAGCTCCTCGATGTTCGAGAACTGAATTTTCGTCAGCTTGGTGACGCCGTCCACCAGCAGGGCCACTTCCTCGCCGAACGCCGACTTCAGGTCGTCCAGCGTGGTGGGGGTGTCCTCCACGACATCGTGCAGCAGGGCGGCGGCGATGCTCTCGGTGTCCATGCCGAGGTCCAGCACCAGCCGCGCCACGGCCAGCGGATGGCAGATATACGGCTCGCCGCTGCGGCGGCAGACGCCCTTGTGGGCATCGTTGGCCAGATTGTAAGCCTTTTCGATCATGTCCATGTTATAGGACTTTCCGCTGGCTTTGATGGCCTCTACGAGCTTTTCCCATGTGATGATCTCCGGCTTCACCTCGCTGGGCAGAGCCGCTTCGGGGGCATCGGCGGGCAGCGCCGTGGCCGACACCGTTGCCGTTTCCGGCACAGGCTGATGCAAATGCGTTTTTGCCGAATACGAATCCTCCGGCTTCACCGGACGGAGCATGTTCTTTCCCTCTGGCATCTTATCGTTCCTCCAGACATTTCAAGATCGGCGCATCGGCAAGATTTTTCTTGCCCTGTGCGGGGACCAGCTCCCAGAACTTGGCCCCGCCGCGCTCATGGACCGCGATCAGGCCCACCTGTTCCAGCGCCGTGATTGCGACCAGGATTTTGCCGGTGTTCTGCTCCCCTAATTTTGCGAACAGGGGCTGCAGGTCCTCAGCGTGCCAGCGCCGGGTCTGCAGTTCGCGGTACACCGTGATGATATCGCTCCGTTCCGGGGCGATGCGTTGTTTTTGTTCTGCCGTCAGCGGGGTCCCGCGCCGAAGCGCTTGGACCAGCGCCGTCTGCTCGGCGGCGGCATTGCCCAAGCCCGCCGGGTGCAGTTCCAGAATCCGGCCCGACAGCTGTGCGCCACGGGGCGCTTCGTAGACCGAAAGGTTCAGCGCCGCATCCACGACATCCCCCATGGTATAGGGCAGCTGTTCGGGGTGCATCCCGAACCAGACCGCGTAGATGCTGGCATTCCCCTGCCGCAGACGCAGACGACAGTGCTTGCCCTCTGACACCGGATAGATGCCGTCGATGACGGCTTTTTCCAGCACGAACACCGGGGTCGGGTTCTCTGCGCCATACGGGGCCAGCTGTTCCAGACGGCGGACCGATTCCACCGTGATGCGGTCCAGATGGATGGACAGGTCGCATTCCAGCGGCGGGGTGAACAGCACCGGGCATTCCCGCGCGGCCCACTCGTTCAGGCGGCGGCGGAGTTCGGGCAGGTTCTCTTCCCGCACCGACAGGCCCGCCGCCATGGCGTGGCCGCCGAAGCGGAGCAGGATATCCTCGCAGGATGCGATGCAGGAGTGCAGGTTGAACCCCTGCACGCTGCGGCCGCTGCCCTTGCCCTCGCCGTGTTCGTCCACCGACACCACGATGACGGGCCGCCCGGTCTTTTCCACCAGACGGGACGCCACGATGCCGATGACGCCCGGATGCCAGTCGCGGCCCCAGATGAGGATCACGCGATCCTCCAAGATGGCCGGTTCGGCGTCCAGCTGCTCCTGCGCGGCCTTGACGATCTCCAATTCCGTCTCCTGACGGGACACGTTGATCTCGTTCAGCCTATGCGCCAGCTCTTCGGCGCGTTCTTCGTCCTCGCAGAGGACCAGCTGCAGGGCCGTCACCGCGTTGTCCATCCGGCCCGCCGCGTTGATGCGGGGTGCGATGGCGTAGCTGACATTTTCGGCCGTGACAGGCTTGCCGCCCAAGCCGACTTCTTCCAGCAGGGCGCTGAAGCCCGGGCGGTCGGTGTTCTGCAATAGTTTCAAGCCCGCCTTGACGAGGGTGCGGTTCTCGCCGGTCAGCGGCATCACGTCCGCGACCGTGCCCACCGCGGCCAGATCGCCGCAGTAGTCCAGCATCTCTTCGGACGGACAGCCATCCAGTGCGGCGCAGAGCTTGAATGCCACGCCCGCCCCGCACAGGCCCTTGAAGGGGCTGTGGTCATCGGCGCGGCGGGGGTCTACGACCGCCACCGCGTGCGGAAGGGTATCATGAGGCAGATGGTGGTCCGTCACGATGAGGTCCACGCCCAGCGACGCCGCAAACTCGGCTTCGTCCAGCGCGGAGATGCCGTTGTCCACCGTCACGATGAGCTGACAGCCCTTGTCGTGGATGGACTGGATGGCATTTTTCGACAGGCCGTAGCCGTCGCCCTCACGGCTGGGCAGCATACACTTGACGTTCGCGCCCATCCCCTTGAGGTGCTGATACAGCAGGGCCGTGGCCGTCACGCCATCCACATCGTAGTCGCCATAGACCACGATGGTCTGTTCTTTGTCGATGGCTTCCAGAATGCGGGCACAGGCTTTGTCCATGTCGGTGAGGAGCATGGGGTCGCTCAGTTCCTCTTCGCCGGCCAGCAGGGTCAAGGCCTCGTCCGGGTCGGTGATGCCGCGCGCGGCCAGAATGCCCGCCAGCAAACCCGCTTCCTTCTGCTGGGCCGCCAGCGTCGCCGCATATTGGGCTTCGCTCCACGGTTCTTCGTCCATGGACTCCATGACGCGGGATTCCAGCTCTTCGGTGTTCTGCTCCGCGATGGCGGCGGTCAGCTCTTTCAGGGCGGTGCGGTCAAAATTTTTTAAGGTCCATGCCCGGCAGGTCATAACAGTCCCTCCCCGGTCAGGCCGTCGTTGGCCAGCATTCCCTGCAGCGCCGCGATCTCGCTGGACACATCCAGCGCCACATCGGACAGCAGATTATCATAAAGGTTCTGATACGCCTGATTCAGCGTGTGCAGGATGCCCGCGATGTCCCGGCGGATACTCTCGGCGTTCTCGCCCTTCTGGCCCTGCACATCGTTGTAAGTGTGGAGCAGCTTCAGGGTGGTGGGGATATAATATTCCGCGAAGCGCCGTGCTTTCGGAAGGCTTTCCGGGTGCGTTTCCAGCCAGTCGCAGATGGCCTCGGTGGTCTTTTGCATCTGTTTCAGCTCTTCCACAGCCTGTTCGTCCCGCATGAGCTGCTGTTCCTGCGCCAGCACCTTGGCAAAGCGGCGGGCCGTTTCCAGATTGAGCGGCGTCTCCTGCGGCTGGGCTTCCGGCTCCGGCTTGGGTTCCGGGCGGACGGCTTCGGCGGCTTTTTCCTCCTGCGCCGCGCGGTAATCCTCGGCGGTCAGGTAGAGTGTTTCCGTTTTGTCGTCCAGCCATGCGTTCAGCCAGCCATTGCGGATGTATTTCTGCAGCCGCTTGGTCATTTTTTTCTTCTTCTGATGGGTCAGGTCAGCCAGCATCTGGACTGAAAAGCCCTTGTGGTAGTCGTTGGTGTCTGCGTAGTCAGCAAACTGGCTCAGCTGCTTGCCGGCCTTCATCCATGAAGCGCCGCGCGACGTCATCCAGCCAAAAACAGCCGTGATGAGGGCCAGAACGCCGCTCGTGATGCCCAGCGCGTTGTAGGCCGTATTCAAAAAGTAGTCCGCGCTCTGCACGATCCCGTTTGTTATGGTCACGTCCGTCATGACACCCGGCGAGACGAAGCCCAGCCCGATCAGGCAGCCCAGCGTGCCCACGCCGAAGATCACCGTGAACGTAATGCCCACGACCAGCAGCGCCGCGCCGCCGTCCCGGCGCTTTTTGCCGTCGGCGCGCAGCAGGTCCACCGGCGTCTGCTGACCCTTCAGGCCAAAGATCTGTCTGGCCCACTGGGGCATCCCGCCCGTGGTCTGGGTCCCGTTTTTCTGTGCTTCCTGCTGAGCCTTGTAATATTCGTCCCGGCCATTGCGGATGGCTTTTCCGGCTTCCGAGATCCCGAAGTTTGCCGCATGGACGGCGGCACGGCCCACATCCCATGCGCGGTCGCCGATCTCCATGCCCCGGCCCTCGAAGCCGTTGCGGAACGCATCTGTCATGGTGTCGCCCAGTTCGCGCAGCTGATCTTCCAGTTCCCGCTGGACCTGCTGGCCCTCTGTTTCCCTCATTTTATCGTTTTCACGATCGTTCATTCGTCTTTTCACCCTTCTGCCGGACGATACCGGCCGATGATCGCACGGGCGACCCGTAAGCCGTCCACGGCGGCGCTCATGATGCCGCCCGCATAGCCCGCGCCCTCTCCGCAGGGATACAATCCCGCCAGCTGGGCAGACTCAAAATTCTCTTCGCGCTTCAGCCGCACCGGGCTGCTGGTGCGCGTTTCCAAACCGGTCAAAACGGCTTCCGGGGCCGTGTATCCGGCAATTTTGCGCTCATACGCCCGCAGACCGGCCCGCAGGGTCTGGGCCAGCTCATCGGGCAGGAGCGCACCGAGGTCCGCCGCCACGACGCCGCGGTCATAGGTCGGCTCCACGCGGCCGATCTTCAACTGGCCGCGCCCTTCCAGAAAGCTCTGGATGTTCTCCGCCGGGGCCGCATATTCGCCGCCCGCACGGCCCGCCTTGTAGGCGTTGGCTTCCAGCTCCCGCTGGAACGCGATGGCTCTGCGCGGGTCGCCGCCAAAATCCTCGGCTCCCACGCTGACCACCACCGCCGCATTGGCGTTTTTGCCATTGCGGGCGTGGTAACTCATGCCGTTGGTCACAACGCGGCCCGTTTCGCTGGCCGAGGCCACGACCTGACCGCCCGGGCACATACAGAACGTATAAACGCAGCGGTTTCCTACATGCTGTGAAAGCTGATATTCCCCGCGCGGAAGGGCCGGATGCCCTGCCGCCTCGTGATACAGGCTCTTTTCGATTTCGCTCTGCAGGTGCTCGGCCCGGAAGCCGACGCTGAACGGCTTGCACTCCAGCACAAGGCCGCTGTCCATCAGCATCCCGAAGGTGTCCCGCGCCGAATGGCCCACCGCGAACACCAGCGCTTCGCACGGGAATGCCCCCTGCGTGGTCTGGATGCCCACCAAACGGCCATCCTTCCGCTCAAAGCCGGTCAGTGCGGTGTTGAAATGCACCTCGCCGCCCAAGCGCTCGATCTCTTTTCGGATGGACGTGATGACGCCCCGCAGAAGGTCCGTGCCGACGTGCGGTTTCTGCTTCCATGCGATCTCCGCCGGTGCGCCGTGCTCGAGGAACACCTCGGTCACAAAGCCGCACAGCTCGTCTCCGATGCGGGTGGTCAACTTGCCGTCCGAGAAGGTCCCGGCGCCGCCCTCGCCAAACTGGATATTGGCATTCTCATTCAGCTCACCGGTGGCCGAGAAGTGCTCCACAGCCCGGACGCGCTCTTCCAGTGCGGGGCCGCGTTCCAGCACGATGGGCCGGTAGCCCTGCCGCGCCAGCAGCAGCGCCGCGAACAGTCCGGCCGGACCCAGCCCGCAGACGATGGGGCGGTGGGCCAGCGGCTCTGTGCCGTTCCGGACCGAAAAATCGGTTTTGCCGCGGATAGCAACGCAGGGCGAGGCCCCTGCATAAGCAGATTCCTCACCCTCGTCTTTGAGCGTTACAGCGACAGTATAGACCAGTTTCGGCTGCCCGTGGCGGGCATCCACCGACAGCTTTGCCACCCCGAGATGGGCAGCTTTTGCGCGGGGGATGCGGGCCAGATGCAGCGCTTTTTCAAATGCCTGCGGCTCCCCGGCGGAGAGGGGCAGACGGAGGTCGCGAACTAAGATCATGTTAATTACTCTCTATCTTGCACTGGATGACATAGCTTCCCAGCGCGAAAATTTTGCCGTTAGAAGGCACATACAGCCGGCACGCGATGTTCTGCTGGCCGATGGCGACCGAGAAATCATCCGCGTCGATCTCAATGACCACCTGTTCCGGCGTCAGGGCTTCCAGCGAGCCGGTGGGGCCGCAGAGGGTCACGTTCATCAGGCGCTCGGTCTCCACGGTCAGGGTATAGGTCGAAGGCAGATTGACCACCTGCACGCAGTCAGACGGCAGGTTCAGGGTCTTGGTCTCCAGCTTCGAGGAATCAAAACTGACGGTGATGCTCGAGATATTGTCCAGCAGACGGATCTCGCTGGGCAGCTCGATGGGCATTTCGTAGACCTTGTTCAGCGAGAAGGTGGACAGGTCGATGGTCCCCACCGACAAGGTGGACAGCCGGTCGATCTGGCTGGCCGGACCTGCAACGTTCAGGGTCTGTTTGCTCAGCGAGTAGGTCAGGACCGACGAATCAAAATCGCGCGGGGCGTTGATGAAGCTGACCTCGACGGGCAGCGTCGCCATCTTGTAGACCTGCAGGGTCACTTCTACGCTCGACTCCTCGAGGGTCGTGTAGGAGAAGGTCACCTCGCTGCCGCTGTTGGTGTAGAAGCGCAGACCCGTATCCAGCGTGACGGATTCGGTCAGCTCGCCGTTGTGGGTCACCTCGGCGGTGCAGGTCGCCACCTTGTCGATCTCGGTGCTGGGACCGGACAGGGTGACCGTCTCTTTCGAAAGCTCTGTACCATACAGGATATAGCCATCCGCGATGGTCAGATAATTGGTCGTGACCGTGATGGGGAGCGTCTTTTCCTCCACGACATCGAACACGACGTCCACGGTGTTGTCATTGCCCTCAATGGAAACGGTCACGCCGTTCAGCAGACCGTTGACCCCGCGCACCTGAAGGTGCAGAGTCTTTTCGCCGCTGTCGCGCACGCCGGTCCAATCCGGATAGACCACGAAATCCGACGCCGACAAGCTGCCGATGGTGTAGCCGTCGCCGGAAACTTTCAGGCTGACGTATTTTTCGGGTGCGCTGACGATGCTCAGGCCCCGGGAGGTGTAGGCCGCAGAATCATAGGTGAAATCCACCGGAACATTGGAAATGGTCTTGGTCGTTCCGGGCTGGACCACGATGGTGACCACCATCCACGCCACGATGGCGCCGACGATGGCCAGCAAGAGGCGGATGCGGCGGTCGTCCAGCAGACTTTTGGTGTGCTGGATGGCGGGCTTTGTGCCGTTGTTTTTCGGCTCCATGCTCATGACTGCTCGTCCTCCTCTTTCTGATTGACCCAGTTCAGCAGACGCTTGACTCTGCCCTTCCAGCCGCTGGTATCGGCCTTTTCGCTGGCCGTCTCCTTGGGGATCATCTCGTCCACCAGACGGGTATAGAGGGTCTGGCGGTCAAAGTGGCGGATCAGGACGCCGTTCTTGGCCATGGAGATGATGCCCGTCTCCTCGCTGACGACGATGGCGATGGCGTCGGAGTTCTCCGCGATGCCCAGACAGGCGCGGTGGCGCGTGCCCATATCCTTGCCGAGGTCGAGGTTGTTGGACAGCGGCAGCACACAGCCCGCCGCCTTGATGCGGCCATTCTCGATGATGGCCGCGCCGTCATGCAGGGGCGTGCCCTCGTAGAAGATGGTCCCCAGCACTTCCAGATTGACCGCGCTGTTCACAGGCGTGCCGGTGCGGACGATCTCCGAAAGGTTGGTGCTGCGCTCCAGCACGATGAGCGCGCCGGTCTTGGTCTCCGAAAAGCGCTCGGCAGCATCGCAGATGGCGATGATGGCGCTGCGCCACGCCCCCTTGAAGCTGGGGTCGTTGTATCGGCCCTTCACGTTGAACAGCTTGGACGCCCACTGGTCTGTCTGGCCCATCCGCTCCAGCGCACGCCGGATCTCGGGCTGGAACAACACCACCAGCGTCAGCAAACCGACCTGCAGCAGCGAGTTGAGCAGCCACGTCACCGTGCGCATATTCAGCACGTTGGCGACCAGATAGACCGCCAGTACCAGCAGCGCACCCTTGGCCAGCTGACCGGCGCGGGTGCGGTTGATGATGCCCAGCAGCTGATAGATCAGGAACGCGATGATGATGATATCCAGCAGGTCCGCGAGCTTGAACGTCTGGAAATTCGCTATGATCGAGTTCAGAGTCATCGAAGTTTCTCCCGCTTACAGCTTTTCGATCAGGGCCACCGCATGGGCTGCAATGCCCAGTCCCTCACCGGTGAAGCCCAGATGCTCCTCGGTGGTCGCCTTGACGCTCACGGCGTCCACGGGCAGTCCAAAGGCTTCGGCCAGCTTCTCGCGCATGGCGGGGATGTAGGGAGCCAGCTTGGGGCGCTGGCAGAGGATGGTGGAATCGATGTTCTCGACCCGCCAGCCGTTCTCTTTCAAAATTTCAGACACACGGCGGGCCAGTTTGAGGCTGTCTGCGCCGGAATATTCCGGGTCGGTGTCCGGGAAGTGTTTGCCGATATCGCCCAGCGCGGCAGCGCCCAGCACGGCATCCATGACTGCATGGGCCAGCACGTCTGCATCCGAATGGCCCAGCAGACCTTTTTCATACGGAACTTCGACGCCGCCGAGGATCAGCTTGCGGTCCTCGACCAGACGGTGAACATCGTAACCATGACCAATGCGCATATTTGCTCCTTCTTTCTGTTCCGGGTGAGGAAGGTCCTCCCGGGTCGTGATCTTCAAGTTTGCGTAATCGCCCTGCGTCAGCTGCACCGGACGGCCCGTCAGCTCGAACAGGCTGCAATCGTCGGTGACAAGGCGGGCTTTTTCTTCATCCAGCTCGTCCAGTGCGGCCAGATAAGCGGCGCGGTCGAAGCATTGCGGGGTCTGCACGGCATACAGGGTGCTGCGGTCCGGCGTATCGGACACCATACAGTGGTCCGGAACGACCTTTCCATTGCCGCGCACCGCCGTTTTGACGGTATCTTTCACTGGGACCGCCGGGGCTGCTGCGCCGCATTCCGCAGCGGCCTTCAGCACCGCCGTGATGACTTCCTGACTCACAAAGGGGCGGGCGGCATCGTGCACCGCCACCAGCTCGCCGTGCGCGGCAAGGACGCCGTTTTTCGCGCTCTCTGCGCGGGTAGCTCCGCCAGACACGACCTGCACCGGCTTTTGGCACACCGCTGCCTGCTGCTCGAGGAACTCCCGGTTCTTTCCGGCGACCAGAACGATCTCGTCCACCAGCGGGCATTCCGCAAAAGCGCGGATGCTGCGCTGCACCACCGTTTCGCCGCCCAGATCAAAACTGAGCTTATCGAACCCCATCCGGGTGGAGGACCCTGCGGCCACAAGGACCGCCGTGACACGTTTTTCCACTTCTTACACCTACCCTGTCTGCCGTTTTTCTTTGCCCGCATTCGGACCTATATTGATACATTGAATATTATAGCGTATCATCCGGCAAACTGCAACCGCCCGCCGCGAAAAAAAGCCCCTCTGCAGTGCGGGGTGCACGGCAGAGGGGCAGAGGAAATTCTAAGGGTTACTTCAGGATCGGCTCAATGGCAGCGGCCAGAGCATCCTTCTGAGCCTGTGCTTCGGCCAGATCCTTGCCCAGCGTGGTGAAGTAGGTCTTGATCTTCGGCTCCGTGCCGGAAGGACGGACCACGACGGTCGCGCCGTTCTCCAGCGTGTAGATCAGGACGTTTGCAGCGGGCAGACCGGTCTCTTCGGGCTTCTTGTAGTCGGTGACCTTGACGACCTTATGGCCAGCCAGCTCGGTCAGCGGCTCGTCACGCAGCTTCTGCATGATGGAAGCCATCTTCTCCATACCGGTCAGGCCGGGGAACTCGAAGCTGTCCACCTTGTTCAGGTAGCGGCCATACTGTGCATAGATCTCTTCCAGACGCTGCTTGATGGAAGAACCGATGCTGCGGTAATAAGCAGCCATCTCGCAGATCAGCATGGAACCGATGATGGCGTCCTTATCGCGGACATACGGGCCGGCCAGATAGCCGTAGCTCTCCTCGAAGCCGAAGATGAAGCGGTCCACTTCACCGGCAGCTTCCAGATTGGCGATCTGGTCGCCGATCCACTTGAAGCCGGTCAGGACGTTGCGCATCTCGACGCCGTAGTGCTTTGCAACAGCATCGGCCAGCGGGGTGGAAACGATGGACTTGACGGCCACGGGGTTTGCGGGCATCGTGCCCTTCTCGATGCGGCCGGCGCAGATGTAATCCAGCAGCAGAACACCCATTTCGTTGCCGGAGACCAGCTCATAGCTGCCGTCCGGGCACTTCATGGCGATGCCGACGCGGTCTGCATCGGGGTCGGTGGCCAGCATCAGGTCTGCGCCGGTCTCGGTGGCCAGATTCAGGCCCAGCTTCAGAGCCTCAAAAATTTCGGGGTTGGGGTAGGAGCAGGTGGTGAAGTAGCCGTTGGGATACTCCTGCTCAGGCACGATGGTGATATCGGTGATGCCCATATCGTTCAGGACATGGGTGACGGGGACCAGACCAGAGCCGTTCAGCGGGCTGTAGACCAGCTTCAGGCCGGCGGTCTTGCACAGGCCCGGGCGGACCTGACGGGCTTCGATGGCATCATACAGCGCCTTCTTGCAGTCGTCGCCGACAAAGCGGATGAGGCCCTGCTCCACGCCCTCGGCAAAGGAGATGTACTTTGCGCCGGTCAGAACATCGGTCTTTTGGATCTCAGCGTACACGATGGCGGCGGCGTCATCGGTCATCTGGCAGCCATCCGGGCCGTAGGCCTTGTAGCCGTTGTACTTAGCGGGGTTGTGGGAAGCCGTGACCATGATACCGGCGTTGCACTCGTAGTAACGGGTCGCAAAGCTCAGAGCCGGAACGGGCATCAGCGCATCATAAATGCGGACCTTGATGCCGTTTGCGGCCAGAACGCCCGCAGCGGTCTTGGCAAAGACATCGCTCTTCAAGCGGCTGTCATAGCTGATGGCAACGGTCTGATTGCCGCCCTGCGTCTTGACCCAGTTCGCCAGACCCTGCGTGGCCTGACGGACAACATAGATGTTCATGCGGTTCGTGCCCGCGCCCAGAACGCCGCGCAGACCCGCCGTGCCGAATTTCAGGGCCACCGCAAAGCGGTCCTTGATCTCATCGTCATTTCCCTCGATCTTGGCCAGTTCCGGCTTCAGGTCAGCGTCCTCAAGGTCCGCTGCCAGCCAGCGCTTATACTCATCCAGATACATATTGCACACCTTACCTTTATTGTTTTTGCCAAGGGGTAGTTTTTCCAAACCCACTTATACTATAAACTCTTGTCACGCCTGTGTCAATTCCATATTATGTAAGAAGTTTTCCCAAAGAAATCATACAAATGCCACAAATTCCCCACCCATTTCCGCAATTTCACGGCTTTGGGGCGGATTTGCTGCCAAAAGCGGACGGAACGGCTGCCGCACATCGTCCAGAACATCCAGCCATTGTTCCGGACCAATGCCGTTCTCGCACAGGTATTTCATCAGCTGCATGGCCCGCGGGAAGTTTCCCGCCGGGATCAGGACCCGGTCCACCGCATGACAGCCGCTCTGTTCCTGATCCAGTTCCAGCACGATGCCCTGCGCCGTCGAGCGTGCAGAGTAGCGCACCGTCCGCGCCCGCTGCAGCCCTTCCAGCTCCGAATAGGAACGAACGTATCGACAATACTCCTTTGCAATCATAGATTCATCCCTCCATGTTTCACACGTTGACATTCTCAATGCCCCAAACTATAATACAAATCAAGATGATATGCTGTCGAATTTCGGTTGAGATTCCATTCTTTACCAGTTCTTAACCGCAAAATCCATAAAGTGCTGGATCCTGAAACACTGTGAGGGGAATTTATGTATTCTATTTTGAAGAGCTACGGCCTGAACGGCCTGAACGGATTCGCTGTCGCGGTGGAAGCCGATGTCTCCGGCGGTCTGCCCGCCTTTTCGCTGGTCGGTCTGCCGGATTCTGCCGTGCGCGAAAGCGGCGACCGTGTCCGCGCCGCGCTGAAAAATCTAGGCTTCAAGTGGCCGGACCGGCACATCACGGTCAATCTGGCCCCGGCGGACGTCCGCAAGACTGGCCCGGTCTACGACCTGCCGCTGCTTCTGGCGGTGCTGTCCTCTTCCGGGCAGATGGACCCGCCGCCCGCCGATTCCGCCTTTCTGGGCGAACTGGCGCTGGACGGGACCCTGCGCCCGGTGTCGGGCGTCCTGCCCATGGCGCTGGCCGCTGCCGCCGACGGCATCCGTGCGCTGTACGTCCCGGTCGAGAACGCCGCCGAAGCAGCCGAAGCCGGCGGCGATGCGATGACGGTCTACCCTGCTCACACGGCGCGGGAGGTCGTGGACGCCCTGCGGGGCGTTGCGCCGCTTTCTCCCTGCGCCGCCGTTCCGTTCGACCCTTCGGAGAGCTGGAACAGCGTCCCCGATTTTGCCGACGTGATGGGTCAGCCGCTGGCGCGGCGGGCCATGGTCATTGCGGCGGCAGGCGGACATAACGTGCTGCTCATTGGCGCCCCGGGCACGGGCAAATCCATGCTGGCGAAGCGTCTGCCGGGGATTCTGCCGCCCCTGACCCGCGAAGAGGCCGTGGAAGCCACCAAAATTTATTCCATCGCCGGTCAGCTGCCCAAGGGGCGCGGGCTGATCTCCCAGCGGCCCTTCCGAAGCCCGCACCACTCGGCCAGTGCGGCAGCTCTGGCGGGCGGCGGGGCCGCATTCCGTCCCGGCGAATGCAGTCTGGCTGACTGCGGCGTGCTGTTTTTGGACGAACTTCCGGAATTTTCCCGCGAGAGCTTGGAAGTCCTCCGCCAGCCGCTCGAGGATGGGACCATCACGGTCAGCCGTGCGGCGGGCAGCGCTACCTACCCCAGCCGGTTCCAGCTCGTCGCGGCCATGAATCCCTGCAAATGCGGCTACTACGGCCACCCCACCCGGGCCTGTACCTGTTCGCCCAGCGCGGTGCGCCAGTATCGGAGCCGGGTGTCCGGTCCGCTGCTGGACCGCATCGACCTCTGCGTGGAGATGGACCCGGTCGCCTTTGACGAGCTTCACACTTCCGCCCCCGCCGAGAGCAGCGCCGAACTGCGCCAGCAGGTCCTGCGGGCGCGGGAGATTCAGGCCCAGCGCTATTCCGCCCCCGGCTACGAGGGCGTTCGCTGCAACGCTCAGCTCACGGCGGGGCAGGTCCGGCGCATCTGCCGGATGACCCCCGGCGCAGAGCAGCTCCTCCGCGCTTCTTATGATGCACTGGGTCTTTCGGCCCGTGCCCATGACCGCATCCTGCGGGTCGCCCGCACCGTTGCCGACTTGGCCGGAAAGCGGCTGCTCGACGAAGATTCGCTTCTGGAAGCCCTGCAGTACCGTGCACAGGAGAAAACCGATCTCACATTTTAACGCTTATTTCCGCCGCACTTTCAAACCAAACTCGATCAGGCGGCTCATCTGTTTCACGATCAAAAGCAGCGTCAGCAGCACGATCTCTTTTTTCACGATTCCCGGATTTTTTGAATAAGTTCCTCTTCCCCGCCGCAATACTGCTGATACAGCGGCTGGACCAGCTCCCGGAAAGCTTCCAATTCCTCTTCCGAAAGGGTAATTTCGTGGCATCCCGACGCCAGAACAGTCTGGCGGGCGGTCTGCTCTTCTTCGGTCCAAAGCTCCCGCTCATACTGTGCCGATTCCTTGGCGCATTCCCGCAGGATGGTCTGATATTTCTCCGGCAGCTTCTCCCACGTTTTCCCGCTGGCAAGCTGAACTTCCGGCACGCGGCTGTGTTCGTCCACCGTGTAGTACGGGGCCACCTTATAGTGGTCCATCAAATAATACGCCGGCCAGTTATTTTCCGCCGCATCGATCTTTCCCGTTTCGAACGCCGAGTAGACATCGCTGTAGGCGAACGTCTCCGGTTCTGCACCCAGAAGCTTCATCATCCCGATGACGATCTTCGAATCCTGCACGCGGACCGTTTTGCCCGCAAGGTCCTTCAGACTGCGGATGGGTTCCCGGGCATAAAACGACCGTGCCCCGGCGTCGTACCAGCTCAGGCCCACCAGCTCCCGGCCCGAGAACACCTCCAAAAACGACTCGCCCAGTTCACCGTCCAGCACCCGCCACATATGGGCCGCATCCCGGTACAGATAGGGCAGCTGAAGCACGTTCAGTTCCGGCAGGTCGTCCGCCATGATGGCCAGCGACAGCCGCGCGAAATCCACGCCACCCATCGAGAGCTGCTCCCAGATCTCCTGCTCTGTGCCGTATTCGCCGTCGCTGTGCACCTGAATGACCACCCTGCCGCCGGTCCGCTCCCGGACCAGCTCGGCAAAGCGTTCGGCGCCCCGCGTCGTGGGGTAATCTGCCGGCTGGTTGTCCGCGTAGGTCAGGACAAATTCCGGCGTGACATCCTGCGGTTTCTCCGCGCCGCAGCCCGTCAGCAGCGCCGCCGCGCAGACGGCCAAAAAAGAGCGTCGGTCCATCTTCTCACCTCAGTTTCTGTTGGGTCCAGTATAATACAGCAGCCCAGCCGGATGCAAGAGGAAAGAAAAAGGCGGCATCCCTTTTTGCAGATGGGATGCCGCCTTTTCCATAGGAGAAGATATGAGATGAGATGAAAGCAATCTTAAGCCAGACCGGTCAGCTGGGGCAGCGTCATAGACACGGCCGGGATGTAGGTAACCAGCAGCAGACCTGCGATGATGGCCACATAGTACATCAGCATGTAAGGAATAATTTTTTCCAGCGAGGTGCGGCCCACCTTGATGCCGACGAACAGTGCGTTGCCGACGGGCGGGGTGATGTTGCCGATGCACAGGTTATACACGAGGATCATACCGAACTGGATGGTGCTCATACCGAAGCTCTGGCAGATGGGCAGGAACAGCGGGGTGAAGATCAGGATGGCCGGAGTGACGTCCATAAACGTACCGGAGATCAGCAGGATCACGTTCATGATGAGCAGGATCAGGTACTTGTTGCTGGTCAGGCCCAGCAGCAGAGCAGCCACGGCGTCGGGGATTTGCAGGAAGGCCATGACCCAGCCCAGAATGTTGGAAACACCGACGAGGAACACGACCATGCCGGACATCTTGGCGGAGTCCACGATGATTTTCCACAGGCTCTTCAGGTTGACCGAGCGGTAGCAGAAGGCCAGAACCAGCGAATAGACCACGGCGATGGCCGAACCTTCGGTCGCAGAGAAGATGCCGCCGACGATGCCGCCGATGACGACGATGATCAGGGACAAAGACGGCAGAGCACGCAGGGTGCAGACGCCGAGGTTCTTCCAGTCGAACTTGCCGGGAGTGCCCTTATAGCCCAGCTTGATGGACAGCAGGACCGCCACGATGCCGCACGCCACCGCCCAGATGATGCCGGGGACATAGCCCGCCATGAACAGGGCCGCGACCGACGTGCCGCCGGACGCCAGCGAGTAAGTAATGAGTGCGTTGGACGGCGGGATCAGCAGACCCGAGCAGGAAGAAGCCGCATTGGTGGCGGCGGTGACAGCGGGGTCATAGCCCTGCTCGTCGGCGCCGTCGCGGATCATAGAGCCGACAGCCGCCGCAGCCGCAGAAGCGGAACCGGAGATGGCGCCGAACAGGGCGTTCGTGCCGACGTTGGTGATGAGCAGCGCACCCGGCAGCTTGCCGAGGATAGCCATAACGAAATCGACCAGACGCTTGGCGATGCCGCCCTGATTCATGATATTGCCCGCCAGAATAAAGAACGGGATGGCGGTCAGGCTGAACTTGCTCATGCCGACAAAGGTGCGCTGTGCAGCGGTCAGCACGGCAACGTTCAGATCGATGCTGGAAAGGATGGCAGTCAGAGAAGAGACTGCAATGGCGTACGAGATGGGCACGCCGAGGAACAGCAGCACCAGCAGGACTGCCAGAATGACCAACAATGCTTGAATTGCCACAGTTTTAGCCCTCCTTCTTTTCTGCGCTCATGGCTTTTTCGGCTTCGACCTTGGCCAGCGCTTCGGTGGCCTCGTCGGAGGCATCCAGCGAGATGCTGCCGTTGGCGATGCCGATGATGTTCAGGATGGAATACAGCGCGATGACCACGCCGCACAGGGGCATGACCCAATAGAACACGCCCACGGCCACGCCCAGCGAGGAGGTCTGCTGGCCCATGGCCAGATTGGACACCTGCCAGCCGCCAAAGACCAGAATGGTGGCCGAGAACACGAATGCGATGACCTCGCCAAAGATATGGAACGCCTTGCGCAGCGGCGGGTTGAAGCGGTCGATGAGGATGGGGATGTTCATGTGGCCGCGCTCACCGGAAACGATGGTCGCACCGAACAGGGTGCTCCAGCCGAACAGATAGCCGACCAGCTCCTCCGACCAAGTGGACGGAGAATTAAAAATATAACGCACGATGACCTGATAGGTCGTCAGAATGACCATGACGGCCATGCTGCCGCCGGCCAGAACGTTCAGGACACCGTTGAGTGCTTTCCGAAGTTTTTCCATGCTCGTTCCTCCTTACTGCTGCGCGGCATATTCCGCGTTGTACTCCTGAATGCGGTCATACACGGGCTGCAGCTCGGGGTTGGCCGACAGAACGGAATCGTGCAGAGGAGCCATGGCCTCCTGAAACGGAGCCGTGTCCGGATACAGGAAGTTGACGTGCTGCTCGTTCTCGGCCTTGTCCTTCGCCTCGGCAACGGCATCGGCCCAAGCAGCCTGTTCGGTCTCTTTGACGATCTCAAATCCCTCGTCAAAGATGGCGCGCTCCTCATCGCTGAGGTTGCACATGAACTCGTAATTCGCGACCAGCAGATCGGGGACCATCTGGTGCATATCGTAGGAGTAATATTTGCAGATATCGCCGTGGCCGTTGTCGGTCAGGGCCAGCTCGTTGTTCTCTGCGCCGTCGAGGATGCCGGCCTGCAGGGCGGTGTAGACATCGCCGAAGCCCATCGGGGTGGCCGTGCCGCCCAGCAGACGCATCATCTCCACATTGGTGGGCGACTGCTGCACACGGATCTTCAGGCCCTTCAGGTCGGAGGGCTGGTTGATGGGAGTCTTGACCGTGTAGAAGTTTCGGGTCCCTGCGTCCAGCCATGCCACCGTTTCCAGACCGGCCTTGGAGGTGGTCAGGAAGATGGGGTCGGTGACCTCGGGGTCATCCATGGCGGCATGATAGGCCTCCACGCTGGAGAACAGATACGGCAGATTGAAGATCTGGTACTGCGAGCTGAACGTCTCCATGATGGCCGTGGACGCCACGACGAAATCGATGGCGCCGGTCTGGGTCAGCTGGACCATCTCGGTCTGGCTGCCCAGCAGCTCGCTGGGGTAGACCTCGACCCGGTATTTGTCGCCCAGCTTCTCGTTGATGTGGGCCGCAAACGCTTCCAGACCCAGATGGTCCGGGTGCGTCTGGGACTGGACATGGCCGATGCGGATGATCTTGCGGTCATCCTTTTCGCCCTGTGCGCCGCAGCCCGTCAGCATCAGGCCGCCGGTCAGTGCCGCAGCGCCCATCAGAGACAGGAACTTTCTTCTCTTCATGAATTGCATCCTCCCTTTTTTCGTCGGTTTTCCTTTTTTCTCTTCGCAAAAACATTCTAACAAATCGTTCATTTTTTCGAAACAAGAATTTTTTGCGATAGGCAGGACGATTTTGTCTTTGTTGTATCCAAGTACAAATTTCTCCTGTTCCGGACGAAAGAAACTGGCAAAAAGGAAGTTTTTGACCCAAAAAGCGCCCGCTTCGTCTCTCTGCACTTTGACGAAGCGGGCGCTTGTGTGGTTATTTTGTGGTTTCGCTGTTCCGCACCACCTGTTCGGCGGCGGCAAGACGGTAATCGGAGGGCGTCTGCCCCGTGATGCGCTTGAACACCCGCGCGAAATAGTTGGCGTCGCTGTAGCCGCACGCGGTGCTGATGTCCTTCAGGCTCATGCGGGCATCCGCCATGAGCTGCTGGGCCTTCCGGACCCGAAATTCATTGAGATAGGTCGAAAAGTTCACCTTGAAGCACTGTTTGAACAGCTTGCAGAAGTAGGCGTCCGAATAGCGCAGCGCTGCCGCCGCGTCCTGCATCGAGATGTCCTCGGGGTAGTGCGCTTCGATGAACGACGCCATTTCGGCCCGGATGATGGCGGTGCGGACGTCCTCTTCTTCCTCCCGGCGGACCGGTTCCGCTGCCGCAGGTTCCACTCGGTGCGGGACCTGCGAGGTCACCTGCCGGATGGCATCCTCCACCGCAAAGACCAGCTCCTGTTCCTTATAAGGCTTCAGAAGATAATCCTGCGCATGGACCGAGATGGCCTGTTTGGCATAGTCGAATTTATCAAATCCGGTCAAAAAGAGGATGGCGCAGTTTTTGTCCGTCTCACGAATCTTCCGGGCCACTTCCAGTCCGGTCATTCCGGGCATCTCGATGTCAAGGATGACCACCTGCGGCGCTTCCCGCGCAAACAGTTCGGCGGCTTCGCGGCCGTTCTTGGCTTCGTAGAGCAGGATGAGGTCCCCGAGATACTTTTGCAGGGTCTTGCACAGCACCTTCCGCTCGATGAGTTCATCTTCCGCCACCAGCAATTTGCACTTCATGAAGCATCCTCCTTCTGCATCTGTGGAATTTCAAACCGTACCACGGTCCCATGGCCCGGACGGCTGTAAATGTGCATCCCGCCGTTTTGGTAGAGCATGGAGATTCGCCGGGAAATATTTCCAAGCCCGATGCCCTTTCCGGTTTGTTCGCTCTGCCGAATCTTCTCTTGCAGCGCCGCAAGTTCCTGCGCGTCCATTCCCTTTCCGTTGTCCGCCACCGTCAAAATGAGCCGGTTTTGTTCCTGCCACGCCCGCACCAGAATGCGTCCACCCTCTTCGCAGGACTTCAGCCCGTGGGCAAAGGCATTTTCAATGACCGGCTGCAGCGTGAACGACGGCAGCCGCACCGCCGCTGGGTCGGCGTCGATCTTCTTTTCCACCGTGATGCGGCCATCGAACCGCATCTGCTGCAGATAGATATAGTCCTCGACCCCTTCCAGCTCTTCTTCGAGGGTGATCTCCTGCGCCTTGGTGCGCAGATTGTGCCGGAACATGCTGCCCAGCCGGACGATCATTTCATCGGTCGCGGCGGCGTCCTCCAAGCGGGCCATGCAGGAGATCATGTTCAGGGTGTTGAACAAAAAGTGCGGGTTCACCTGACTTTTCAGCACTTCCAGCCGGGTGTGCTCCAAGTCCTTTTCCAGCGCAAGGTTCCGCATCTCTTCGCGGTGCAGGGCGTTCAGCGCCGCCACATAGTCCGCCATCGCGTGCTTCATCTGGTTAAAGGTCCCTGTCAGCTGGCCCACCTCGTCGGTCGTTTTCACGGGCAGGTCCTCGCCGGAAAAATCGTTCTCCGCAATGCTGCGGGATGCCTGAACCAGCTGCAAAAGCGGGACCACCACGGTGGAGGTCAGCATTTTCAAAATGAGGGCCATCAGCACCACCGCCGCCGCCAGCATGACGCCGTACAGCCCGGGCAGACGCTGCATCATCTGGGCATGTTCCTGATAGTCCGCGCTCTCCTGTTCCAGTGTGGCCTGTGTCAGCCGCAGGGCATATTCCGAAAGATAGTCCTGCATGTCCATGATGTGGTACATTTCTTCCACATAGCCGTCCGTCTCCGCCGTCCGCTGCAAAAAGGCGTCCCGGCTCTGCCGATAGCCCGCATAGCCTTGCAGCAGGTTCCATGTCCGGGCGTACCGTTCTTCGCCCAGCTCGGCGTAATCGAAGGGCAGAGCCGCGAGGCTGGCCTCAGCGGCATCGCACGCGGCCGCCAGCTCCTGCGCGTTCTCCTGCGAGGATTCGCGGACATACCGTTCAAAGGCCCGCGTCTCGGCCTTGAGGGCATCCTGCACGGTGTAGCAGGACGCGTTCTCTTCCAGCACGGTATCAAAGGCGGTCAGGGTCCACTGTCCGATGCCCGCCGCCATCCCGATGGACACCAGCGTGACCAGAAAGATGGCCGCCAAGCCGCTGACGATCTTGGTCCGGAGCGAGATGCCTTTCCGGTCCTGTGTTTTCATCCTGTCTCCCGCCTTTCCTCGACATTTTAATTGTATTATAAGCGCTTTTCGGCCCATTTGCAACGCGGCGGGGCTTTTCCGGCCGGATGAATTTTTTATTCGTCAAATTCCGCGCGGTATGCTATACTAGAGGGAAAACGAAAACGTCGGACATCCGGATGCCCGGGATGGACGGCATGGAACTGATGCAGCGGCTGAACCGGGACCCCCCGGAGATCAAGATCGTCATTCTGAGCGGCTACAGCGACTTTGAATATCTGAACATGTCCATCAAGAACCATGTGGCGGAACATCCTGCAGGTCTGCTCAGCGCTGCCCGCTGGGCCGCTGCACCGGCTGCTGTTCCCCTTTGCGGGCGAATCGCTCGTGGCGCTCTACAGCAGCGAAGCGGAAATTTCACTCGAGGAAGTCACCGCGTCCCTGCGGGAGCTGCAGAAGGCGGTCCACGACCAGCTGCGCGTCACTCTGTCGGTGGGCATCAGCAATCTGTGTACCGAACCTGAGATGCTGCCCCAAGCCTACGAACAGGCCGACTGCTGTGCCAAGCAGAGCGCCTTTGCGGGGCAGGAGCAAATTTACCAGTTCCGCCAGCTGAGCAGCGAGCGCCCGGATGACTTGGCCTATTTTGATACCGAGCGGGTCGAAAAAGCCCTTCTGGCGCAGGACTACGAAGCGCTTCGGGCCGAGGTGGACCGGGTGCTCCTGCTTCCCGGCACGGCCAAGCTGGACTATCAGACCGTGGACCGGCTCTGCCTATCCCTGCTGTTCCACATCTCGCTGTGGGCTTTGCGCTACGGCGTTCAGATGGAAGAGGTCATGCGCAGTCTGGGCGCGCACTACACCGACATCCACCAGTGCGACACCCTGACCAGCAAGCGGGATTTCGTCCTCGCCTGTCTGTTCAGCCGGTCCATCCGGGTCCAGCAGCGGGCGCACATCCAATCCATCAGCTACACCGCGCAGGACATCAGCAACACCCTTGACCGCTTTGCCGAGGGCGTGTACAGCGTTTCTGACGCTTTTTCCACCGACGAGCGGCTGCTCGAGATCCTGGACCGCAGCTACGGGGCCAATCCCAACGCCAAAAAGTACGCCATCACCTACACGAACGGCGCACTGTTCGAGAGCTATTCCCGGCTGGTGAAGCAGAAGAAGATCGACGCCATCTATGTGGTCAACCGCCACGACGTGCTGGATTTTCTCGACCCCAACCAGACCACGTCCCTGCTCATCAAGAACTTTGAAGCCATGGGGATGGACGACCCCGGCAAATACGGAAAATTCTATTTTTATCCCCTGACCGACAACTATCTGCGGACCGAATCCTATGGCGAAGTCCGGCGGGATCAGGTCGTGTTCGGCAGCCGCCGGGTGTATTCCGCGCTCAAGAGCGGCTATCCGTATCTGCATGTGTTCTCCATCGAGGAACAGACCCTCTACGACCTCTACCAGCTGCAAGCCAAGCGGGTGGGTGCGGAAGTCTACATCCTGACCGCAGACGGCGGGCTGATCTCGTCCACCAACGAGGACGCCGTGGCCGCAGGGGCAATGCCGGAAACCATCGCCGCTGCGCTGGCGGAACTGCAGGAGACGAACGGCGCAGTCAAGATCGACGGCAGCGCCTATGACGTCGCCTTTGCAAAGGGCGATTCCACTCCGTGGACGACGGTGCTGCTGGTCCCGGCCGAGAGCCTGACCGCCGCCACCACCGAGCTGTACGTTCAGACGCTGAGCGTCCTCATCGTCTGCGTTGGCATCTTTGCGCTGCTCATCTTCTACTTCTACTATCGGTTCATGATGCCCATGACCCAGCTGGAAGAAGCCATGCGGCGGGCCGATGCCGGAGACCTGTGCGCCTACGCCAAGCCGCAGGGGCCGGAGGAAGTCTCCCGCATGATGACCACTTACAACTCCATGCTGGACAACATCCGGGTGGGGCTGGACCAACAGATGAAGATGGAGCGCCACAAGCAGGACCTCGAGATGCAGGTCCTCATGAGCCAGATCAACCCCCACTTCCTTTATAACACCTTGGAGACCATCGTCTGGAAGGCGGGCGAGGCCGGACGCCCCGACATCAGCAAGATGGCGTCCAGCTTGGGCAAGCTCTACCGTCTGAGCATCTCGGGCGGGCTGTTCGTGCCGCTGAAACAGGAACTGGAACACGTCCAGATGTACATGAACATCCAGCGCATCCGCTACGGCAGCAAGATCGATTACGAGGTCAAGCTCCACGGGTGCGACGCCGCCCATGTGGAGACGCTCAAGCTCATTTTGCAGCCGGTCGTGGAAAACAGTCTGCTCTACGGCATGGAAGGGCTGGACCACGTTCTGCGCATCCGCGTTGCGGCTTACCACCGCGGCGACAAGCTCATTTTGACCGTCACCGACAACGGCATCGGCATGGACGCCGAGACGGTGGAAAAACTGCGGCAGCAGATCGCGCACGGCCGCAAGCCCTCGGCGGAGAAGAACCGCCGCAGCACCGGCATCGGACTGCACAACATCGAAGCGCGTCTGCGGCTGTACGCCGGCGCGTCCAATCATGTCCGGGTCCAGAGCCGCCCCGGCTTTGGCACACGGGTCAGCATCGAGCTGCCGTGGAACCCCATCTAAACCCGCAGCGCCCCCTGTCCGCAGGATTTTTCCGGACAAGGGGCGCTGTCTGCAATTTTTCTGCATCCTCATTCGTATCCTGAGTAAATGGACCGAATTTCGTGGAATGAATGGAGGGACCGCTATGGCGATCTTTGAAAAGACCATCCGCACCAAAAGCTTCGACACCCTGCTCCACAGGCTTGAACGGGCCATCCCGGACAGCAGCTGGTCGGCGGACCTCGAAGCCGGAAGCGACTTTCGCGAGGGCAGCGCACGGTGCAGCGTCCGCGTGTTCGAGCGGTACAGCATGGTGGGCGGCAACCGCCTGAGCCTGACGCTGACCCTCTTCCAGAACGGCGACAGCCCCATCCGGCTGTCGGCCATCACGGCGGGCGGAAGCCAAGCGGTATTCTTCAAGGTGAACACCCTCGGCGAGGAAGCCTTTCTGGACGATGTGAAAGAACTTCTGGAGGAGATTTTGGAGGAGAAAACATGAGTTACGGCTGGGCCATTCTTTTTACCGTCGCGGCATGGATCGTGGGGAGCTTTCTCGAGGGCCTTCTGGGCGAAGGGACCCATATCCTGTTCGCCATCCTCGTGATGGGCTGCTGCATCATGAAATTCATCAAGGATCAGAACCACGAACCGCACTGACAGGAGGTTTTACAGATGAAAGGATCGGCTGATTATCGTGCCCTTGCGCGCAATGCTCTGCAGGGGAAATGGAAAACTGCGGTGCTCACAGGGCTTGCCGCCAGCGCACTGGGCGCAAGCATCGTCAACGGAAACACCCCCACGCTCAAATCGCTCACGAATCAGAATCCGACCTCGGACCCGCAGGGCTATCTTGCACTGTTTTCGCAGCCCAAAGGCGGAAAGCTGCTTGCGGCTCTGGTGGTCTGCACGCTGGTCTGGGTCCTGCTCACCATCGTCGTGGGCGGTGCTGCGCAGCTTGGCTACGCCCGGTTCAACCTGAATCTGGCGGATGGCAAAAACGCCGCGTTTTCTGATCTGCTCTCGCAGAAAGGCCGCCTGTGGGACGGCTTCTGCATGAAATTCCTGCAAGGTCTGTACATCACGCTTTGGAGCCTGTTGTTCCTCATCCCGGGCATCGTGAAATTCTACAGCTACGCCATGACGCCCTACATCATGGCCGAGCACCCCACCCTGACCGCCAACGAAGCCATTACCGAGTCCCGCCGCATCATGGACGGCAACAAATGGCGGCTGTTCTGCCTGAACTTCAGCTTTCTCGGCTGGGAGCTGCTCTGTCTTGTCCCCCTGTGGGCTGGCACTTGGCTCATCGTCTCCCTCTTTTCCAGCTGGGAAGCTGTGTGCGTCTCACTCGTCATTTTGATGCTGCTCCCGATGAGCATTGGGTTCTTCTTCCTGCGCCCCTACGAAGAAGCCGCATGGGCTGTCTTTTACCGGGATATCACGGCGATGGAAACTTCTGAACTGTAATAAAAACCATAAAACAACAGCCAGCGCGGCGGGACGGCAGCGCTGGCTATTGTTTTGCGGTGCTTTGGGACACATCTGCATTTTTTGACATTCATGGTCTGTTTTTGATTTATATCAAATTTTGCAGATAAAAGAAAAATTCAGCCTATTTTCATAAATCGTTCACACCGATATACTAAAGCCATCAAAGGCGGAGCGGCCAGCACAGCCGCCCGCCGCACACGAAGTTTTCGGATAAAATTGATCGAAGGAGAAAACATTATGTCGAATTCATTTCTCGCCGTTCCTTCCTGAAGGCCGCTGGCGTGGGCGCAGCCGCTACGACCACCACGACAACACCGGCTGTTTCCCCCACGCAAAGGCCAATGTGGAAACGCGGGGCGAATCCGTGTTCGCGGCCCGCAACGCCATCGACGGCGTGATCTATCCCAGCTGTCACGGGCGGTATCCGTTTGAGAGCTGGGGCATCAACCGCGACCCCAACGCCTGTTGGGAGCTGGACTTTGGGCGTCCGGTCCGCGCCGAAACGCTGATCCTGACCACCCGCGCCGACTTCCCCCACGACGCATGGTGGACACAGGCCCGCCTGACCCTTTCCACCGGCGAAGAGCGCATCCTGCCGCTCTCCAAGACCGCCGAGGGCCAGCTGTTCGACCTGAACGGCGTGGTCATCGCCGGCCTGAAGCTCGATCAGCTCATCAAGGCCGATGACCCGTCCCCCTTCCCCGCCCTCACGCAGGTCGAAGTCTTTGGTTCCAGCAAGCTCTAAGCATCCCCCTCTGCACCTTGCCGGGTCCCTCGGCAGGGTGTTTTTTTGCGGTTTTGGCCCAAAACCGCCCGCTTTCATTCCAAAGAAGAATCGAACAAGATCAAATATCCATATTTTACAGATGGATCAACTTGTGCTTCAATAAGCGTAGAAAAACATCGTCAGCGACCAAATACGAAAGGATGAGCGGTATATGCGTAAATTTCCCTGTGTCTTTATGCGCGGCGGCACGTCGAAGGGCTGCATGTTCTTAGCCAGCGATCTGCCCGCCCGCGATCAGTGGGACGACATTTTTGTTCAGGCCATGGGCAGCCCCGATCCCAAGCAGATCGACGGTCTGGGCGGCTGTGTGTCCAGCAACAACAAGATCGTCGTGGTCAACAAGAGCGAGCGCCCCGGCATCGATGTGGATTACATCGTGGGCCAGTCCATCGTGGGCCAGTCGAAGATCGACTACAAGAGCAACTGCGGCAACATGACCGCCGCAACGGCTCCGTTTGCCGTGGAGATGGGGTTGGTGGAGCATCTGACTGAGCCGACCACCATCGTCCACCTGTTCAACCTGAACACCAACAAGGCCATCGACGTGGAAGTTCCGGTCAAGGACGGCCAGTTCGACAACGAGGGCAGCTGCGCCATTGCGGGCGTGGAAGGCACGGCGGGCGAGCTGAAGGTCAACTTCCTCGACCCGGCGGGCGCCAAGACCGGCAAGCTGTTCCCCACCGGCAAGGCCAAGGAAGTGCTGGACCTCGGCGAAGAGGGCAGCATCGAAGCTTCCATTCTGGACGTTTCCAACCCCATGGTCATCGTGCGGGCCTCTGATCTGGGCATCAAGGGCACGGAGCTGCCCGCTGAGGTGGACGCCAACAAGGCACTGGCCAAGAAGCTGGAAGCCATTCGCGGCGCAGCCTGTGTCGAGATGGGTTTTGCCAAGGACCTCACAGATGCCACCGCCAACAGCCCTGCTGTCCCGAAAGTCGGCTTCGTGGCGGCTCCGGTGGACTTCACCGACATCAGCGGCAAGGAAGTCAAGGCCGCTGAAATGGACATCTGCGCCCGCGTCATCAGCGTGTTCAAGTGCCACAAGGCATGCCCGCTGACCAGCGCTTCGTCCATCAGCGTGGCCGCCTTCGTCCCCGGGACCATCGTCAATGAGCTGGCCGTCTGCAACCCCGGCCAGCAGACCGTGCGCGTCGGCCACCCCTCGGGCGTCATGACCATGTACCCCTATCTGGACGACCCCACCAAGCCCCTGAACGAGATCAACGTTTCGGGCGTGGCGGTCCAGCGCACCGCACGGCGGATCATGGATGGCACGCTGTACATCCGGAAATAACCTTCTTCAAAAGGAACCCCTTTTGCTCTCTCCTAACATTCTTCCTGAAAAACAGCTCTCTGCATGGTGGCAGGGGGCTGTTTTTCAGCCCAAAAGGATTCTTTTTTTGAATGTTTCTCCATAGAAATCAAATATTTTACAGAATGTTTGTCCTGCGGTATCCTAGTGCCAGAAGGAAATCCCCCACGGGATTCAAGAGAGTAAAACCGAACGAAAGGAAGAATCTGCTATGTTGAAACTGTACGAGAACGGCGTTTACCTTGTAAATGGTGAGACGATCTGCTCCTGCCCCGAAGAGGTGGCGCAGAAGTCCGGCATCCACACCTCCAAAGAGGAAGCCGAGAAGGGCACGATGGCCTACGGCATCCTGAAGGCTCATAATAAGAGTGATAACATGGATCAGCTCCAGCTGAAGTTCGACTCCATGACCAGCCACGACATCACCTATGTCGGCATCATCCAGACGGCCCGCGCTTCCGGCATGAAGCAGTTCCCGCTGCCCTACGTCCTGACCAACTGCCACAACAGCCTGTGCGCTGTCGGCGGAACCATCAACGAGGACGACCACAAGTTCGCCCTGTCCGCTGCCCACAAGTACGGCGGCATCTATGTGCCCACCAACATGGCCAACATCCACAGCTACAACCGCGAGACCATGGCGGGCGGCGGCCGGATGATCCTCGGCTCTGACTCCCACACCCGCTACGGTGCTCTGGGAACCATGGCCGTCGGCGAGGGCGGCGGCGAGCTGGCCAAGCAGCTGGTCGGCCGCACCTACGACTTCGCCCGTCCGCAGGTCATCGCCATCTACCTGACCGGCGCACCCCGTGCCGGCATCGGCCCCCACGACGTGGCTCTGAGCATCTGCGGCGCGGTCTACAAGAACGGCTACGTCAAGAACAAGGTCATGGAGTTCGTCGGCCCCGGCGTGGCAAACCTGCCCATCGAGTTCCGCAACGCCATCGACGTTATGACCACTGAGACCACCTGCTGGTCCTCCATCTGGGTCACCGACGAACAGACCCAGCGCTACTACACCGTCCACGGCCGTCCGCAGGACTTCAAGAAGCTGGATCCCGCCGAGGTCGCTTACTACGACGGCTGTGTCTACATCGACCTGAACACCATCGAGTCCACCATCGCGATGCCCATGCACCCCTCCAACACCTACACCATCCATGAGCTGCAGGCCAACGCCGCCGACATCCTCCATGCCGTGCAGGAAGAGGCCAACAAGCAGATCAAGGGCGCCAAGATGGACCTGATGAGCAAGTTCCACGACGGTGCGATCTGGGTCGATCAGGGCGAGATCGCGGGCTGCGCGGGCGGCACGTTCGACAACATCTGCGCGGCTGCCGACATCCTGCGCGGCCAGAGCTGCGGCAACGGCGCCTTCACCCTGAGCATCTACCCCGGCTCCATGCCCGCTCTGAGCGAACTGCTCAAGAACGGCCGTGCCAACGATCTGGTCAACGCCGGTGCGATCATGCGCGAGTGCTTCTGCGGCCCCTGCTTCGGTGCAGGTGACTGCCCCGCCAACGGCGAGTTCTCCATCCGCCACACCACCCGCAACTTCCCGAACCGCGAAGGCTCCAAGCCGGGTGAGGGCCAGATGGCTGCCGTCGCCCTGATGGACGCCCGTTCCATCGCGGCCACCGCTGCCAACGGCGGCAAGCTGACCGCTGCCACTGATCTGGATGTCGAGTACACCACTCCCGAGTACCACTACAACGCATCTCTGTACGAGAAGCGCGTTTACAACGGCTGGGGCAAGGCCGAGCCGGACGCAGAACTGCGCTTCGGCCCGAACATCAAGGACTGGCCCGAAATGCCCGCTCTGACCGACGATCTGCTGGTCAAGGTCTGCTCCTACATCACCGACCCTGTCACCACCACCGACGAGCTGATCCCCTCCGGTGAGACTTCTTCCTACCGCTCCAACCCCGAGCGTCTGTCTGAGTTCGCTCTGAGCCGCCGCGATCCGCAGTATGTGGGCCGCAGCAAGGAGATGCGCCAGATCGAGCGTGACCGCGAGGCTGGCAAGGCTCTGCCCGAAGAGGTGCTCAAGGTCTACGAGGCCCTGACCAAGGCCGGCATCGCCAACGATCCCGCCAACACCGACATCGGCTCCACCATCTTCGCCAACATGCCCGGTGACGGCTCTGCCCGTGAACAGGCCGCTTCCTGCCAGCGCGTCATGGGCGCTTCTGCCAACTTCGCCAAGCAGTACGCCACCAAGCGCTATCGCTCCAACTGCATCAACTGGGGCATGACTCCGTTCCTCGTCGAGAACCCCGAGGTGTTCGAGCTGGGCGATTACATCTTCGTGCCGGGTCTGCGTCAGGCCGTTCTGGAGAACAAGGCCAGCTTCTCCGCTTACGCGGTCAAGCCGGACGGGACCGTGACCGAGTTCCCCGTCTCCACCGGTGCACTGACCGAGGCTGAGCGCCAGATCATCGCCGATGGCTGCCTCATCAACTACTACCGCAACCACTAATGTGACCACCGATTTGAACCACTGACTTTGAGGGCAGGGACTGTCCCCGCCGATGACTGCGGGAAGCAGTCCCTGCCCCTTTTTGATCGAGAGAAAAAGGAGAATCATTATGGCTGAATATCAGACTACCGTAGAACAGGAAGAAGAAATTCGCGCCGCGCAGGAAAAGCTGGCCGTCCTCATCCGCTCCGACTTTGCCCGCATCGACCGGATGAAGGCCGATGAAGAGGTCACCGACTTCTCCAAGCTGGACAAGATCGTCATCGGCGTCATGCCCGGTGACGGCATCGGCCCGCTCATCATGAAACAGGCTCTGCGCGTCCTGAACACGATGCTGGCCCCGGAGATCGCCAGCGGCAAAATTGAGATCCGCATCATCGAGGGCATGACCATCGAGCGCCGCGCCGAGCTGGGCGAGAGTCTGCCCGCCGACGTTCTGGATGCCTGCAAACAGTGCGATGTCCTCATCAAGGGACCCTTCGTCACCCCCCGTGCCGGTGATCCGTGGCCCAATCTGGTGTCTGCCAACAGTCTGCTCCGCCGCGGTCTGGACCTGTTCGCCGCCGTCCGTCCCATCAAGATCCCCGACAAGAACATCGACTGGTGCTTCTTCCGCGAGAACATCGAGGGCGAGTACATCTGGGGCAACAAGGGCATTCAGGTCAACGACGACCTCGCCATCGATTTCAAGGTCCAGACCAAGCAGGGCAGCGAGCGCATCGCCCGCGCCGCCTTCGAGTATGCCCGCAAGAACGGCAAGCACAACGTGACCGTCGTGACCAAGGCCAACATCGTCAAGCTGGCCGACGGCAACTTCCTGAAGGCTGTCCACCACATCGGCGAGACCGAGTACCCCGAGATCGAGGTGCAGGAGCGTCTGGTCGATGCCATGGCTGCCAAGATGGCCGACCCCGAGTTCACCAAGGGCTGTGAGGTGTTCGTTCTGCCCAACCTGTACGGCGATATCGTGACCGATGCCGCCGCTGAGCTGCAGGGCGGTCTGGGCAGCGCTTCTTCCTCCAACATCGGCAACAAGTACGCCCTGTTCGAGGCTATCCACGGCACGGCTCCCTACCTGATGAGCCATGGCCGCGGCCAATACGCGAACCCCTGCTCCCTGATCCGTGCCGCCGGTCAGCTGATGGCCCACATCGGCTACGGTGACCGCACCGCAAAGCTGGAACAGGCCCTCGACCTCTGCTGCAACACCGAAAAGAAGCTCGTCCTGACCACCGACAAGGACGGCGCGACCAGCGAGGAGTTCACCACCTACCTGCTGGATACCCTGAAAACGCTGTAAATGAGGCCGTCAAGACTTGAACTTCCGTCCGCGTCCCTGTATACTCGTGGTAACACCACAAAAAGGACGGAACGCCATATGGACGAAAAAGATTTACAGATCTTTCTGGAACTGGCTTCGACCAAGAACCTGACCCACACGGCCGAAAAGCTCTATCTGGCCCAGCCGACCCTCAGCAAGCGGCTGCAGAACATGGAAGTCGAACTGGGCGGGCCGCTGTTCCTGCGCAGCAAGCAGGGCCTCAGCCTGACCCCCGCCGGGGAGATGGCCAAGGAGACCTTTCAGAAGATCGCCGGAGAACTGGATGATCTGCGGGACCGCATCCAGCAGAGTCAGGGCGTCGTGGGCGGCACGCTGCGGGTGGAAGCCTCCATCGACTACTCCACCTTCCGTCTGCCCAAGATTCTGGCGGCCTACACGGCCCAGTACCCGAACGTCACCCTCAAGGTGACCAGCGACCACAGCCGCGACTGCGTGCGGAAGCTGCAGCAGGGACAGGCCCATCTTGCCGTCGTGCGCGGCGACTACGAATGGGACGGCCGGAAAGTTCTGCTCGAGCGGGAATCCGTGTTCCTCATCCGGGGCAGAGACAAGGCCGACGTTCCGCTCGATCAGCAGCGTTACATTGGCCGCGACTCCAATCCCGAGCACATGAGCATGAAAGCCCGCTGGCTGATGGAGCACAAGTTCGAGCCTTCCAGCTGTCTGAACGTGGACGGCCTGTCCACCTGCGTGGCTATGGTCCAGGCAGGGCTTGGATGGAGCATCGTTCCGGAAATTTGTCTGGGCAATTTTGACGGCATCGCCGAGCCGCTCTTCTTTACGGACGGCACGCCCCTGACCCGCTCGACCTATCTGCTCTACCGCACCAAGGAAAGCGAGCTGCCGCAGGTGCGCGAGTTCATCCGTCTGGTCTGCACCAAGAACAACCCATAAGCTTTTCCACCTTTTAGACCCTCTGTGTGAAAAACGCAGGGGGTCTTTTTTGCGTCCATATGCACTTTTCGTGACATTTGACAAAAACGTATCAATTTTTTCGGCGTTTTGCGCAGAGGTGTTGTATCCCTGTAAATTCCCGAATGTGCAGAATATCCATTCCGTTTTTGGATGGATGTTTCGTTCTGTCCCCTTCTTTTCCGCAGATTTCCCGCTTTTTCGGCTTCTTTCATTTCATTTCTTTATTTCACGATTCCTTTTTGGAATCTTCCCTGATAAAAACCCGGTATTTCACAAAAATGCCGGGTTCTTTTATCATATTACGCACAAATTTCCTCCCGCATCGGCGGCGCGATCGTTCTGCTCATTGCATCTGTCATGTTCGCGTTCCTGTAAGGGTATGTTCTGGCGCGGTTTGATTCGGGCATGAAGAATGCCCCGGAACACCGGTCCTGAACATTTCACAAAACAAGGCATAGCAAAACCTCCCTGTGCAGTTTCATCCTGCACGGGGAGGTTTTTGTCGTTGATGTTCTGCTTTTTATAGGGCTATTTGCACACAAATTGCAAGGGAAACTTTATGGGCGGTTCGGATCACTGATCGTCTTTTGGGCGGAGAACATCAAAGTATTCCCGCATCAGCTTTTCGTAGGCCCGCTTTACCATTTCCGGCGTGCGCTTTTCGTCATTCGCCGGATGGTCGATGGTCCACTGAACGGCATTCTGGAAGGCATCCGATGCCATGACCACCGCGATGAAATGGTCACAGCTTTCCGTCTCTGCGAGTTTCGCCTGTTCGCGGTCGAAGGGAGAGAGGATCGCGCCGCAGCGTCTGATCTCAAGCCCTCCAATCCCGCGCGGGACTTCGCTCAAATGCAGTTCCGGATACTCTTTCAACGCTGGAATTATATGGCGCATGTGAGTCAGGCCCTCGATTTCGTCAAAGCCCAAGAAGGTATAAACATTCTTTCCTAATCCCTTCAGGAAAAGCGTTCTCGTCTCCTCGTCAAGTTCCAATGGGACTCGTTTCAGTGATACACTCGCCAAGAGCATATCACCCACCCTCCGAACCGACTTTTTATAAAGTTCCCGCGCTGTCATGACCAGTTTTTCATTGATCGGAATCATGATATTTTTCAGGGAAGTATCTTTTTCCGAGGCCTCTTGCAACTGTTTGCAAATTTGGTCGATCCGTTCTTGGTCCAATCCATTTGCGTTGTGGAAACTCTCTCTGTTTGCAAACAGAACGTTTTCTCCTAACAGAAGAATTTCGTTGAGCGGAGCATTCTGAAGTTCAAATCCATTCTCACCCCGCTTTATGACCTGCGTTTCGCCTTTTACCAGCGTTTTGATCTGCTCTTCCGTAATTCGAGCTTTCTGCTTCACCGAGCATTCGATCCAGAACTCATACAGTCCATGTCGTTCACTTCCAAAAGTTTCCCCACTCTTGAGATGATTCAGCTTTCCAAAAAGTATTTCCAGATAACGCTCCCGAAGATCAGACATTAACTGGTTGACTTTTCGGTGTCCTTCTGATGTCAATGCGGAACGGCTCAACTCCAGACATTCCTTGGTATCAAAGCCGTACATATCGAGTTTCATCGATAAGAACGATCCCATAAAATGAAAAGCATTATTCACCCGAACGCCTTTGAATTGTATACAGTCCCTTTGATTTTTCTCATACGCAAACTCAAATCTTGCATATGCAAATTCATTTTTATCCCATACTTCCAGCGGCATCGTTCCTTTTGCTTTTTCCTTTTCAAAGCGGAGCAGATACTCTTCCTTTTCGATCCATTCACCTTTCTTCTCAAGTTTTTTGCAAACAGGAATCGGTTCATTCAGCTTTTTCTTGCCAATGGAAGGGACTGTACTTTCAACGTAAATCGGGAAAATCGACTTCCGGTAGCTGTCACTGACCCCATCCAGCACGATCAGCTCATGGATGAAATTTTCCTTTCGCATCGGGTCATACTGAAGCCGCCAATATTTGTATGCCTCATTTCGCATTCCCATTCCTCTAAACTTCTCCGGCCCGAGCACGACCCGGATCGTTGTGCCGCGGAAGGGGCGCTTTCCGTTTTTCTTGATCTGGAGATAGCCGCCGGTCTGGTTGGAATGCGCCGTTGCGGCCAGCTTTTCTGCGCCGTCGTTCGTCTCGATTTCGAAGCGGTCCACCACCAGAAAGACCGACTGCAATCCGATGCCAAAGCCCGCCGTCGGCCGCAGCCATTTCGGCATCGTTTCGATCTCTTTTTTCAGGCTCTTGGAGCCGGACACGCTGGAGCCCACATTGCACATCCGCTTGAACGTCTCGATGGAAATGCCTGTGCCGCGGTCCTCGATCTCGATGGTCACTGTTCCGACGGCGTCGGTCTGCAAGCGCACCTTGATGGGATAGCTGTTGTAGATCTCCTCATTCAGCTCGTAGGGCTGTAAATTTCGAAGCTGTTCTTCGGTCTTTTCCCCGGTCCACGCCTGATAGGTCCCCGCACAGAGGTCCCGCCACAGCTGGATCTTCGAGGCATCCATTGCATTCTGCAGAAGCTCCCGCAAAAAGACCAGCTTATCCTCGTAAATGCTCGCGCCCTCGATGATCTCAAACGCTTTTTTCTGGGTGATCTCAAACCGAAGTCCGGCCAAACCCTCCGCATCCGGGACCCCGCAGATGCACAGGGAGCAAGCGTTCTTTTCAAAGCGGGGCGCAAAGCCGCCGAAGTCCTTCGGGACGATCTCCACCCAGTATTTGGTTAGAAAATCGATCTCATTCTCCAAATAGTCCACGAACCGGCGCGCTTCCAGATAAGACGGCTCATCCGGACAGTCGCTGGAAAACTCGATCTTCTCCGGCGTGATGAGCAGATGGGTCGTGGCTTCGTGTTTTTCGAGATGGGCTTCGGAGGTCTTGGGAAGCCCGCCGATGGCCACCGATGCCGCCGCATTGAACCGCCCGTTGTCCACATCCAGCAGGTCGCCCAGCCGAAGCAGCATGGCCACAAGGCGCGGGTGCGCGTAGTCGGACCCGAAGCCGTCCGTCTCAAACGGCAGCTTCAAAACTCTTTCTTCGTCCGCCGTGTGACACTCGCAGATGACGGCCAGCAGGTCGATCAACCGGCCCTTGACCAAGCCGCTGTGTCCGAGGTCGATTTTCAGTCCCTTGGTAATGCGGTCGATGTAGCGCCGGGACATCGAAGCGTGCTGCCCGCGGAAATAGGACGCATTGATGAGCCGCACGCTGCGGGCCGCTTTGAGGGGCCATACGACGTCCTTCTGCTTGTCCTTTTCCATCTCCCGGAGCCACTCGACGGCCTCGCGCAGGTCCCGGTCCTCGCCCTTGGTCAGCGAGGTCAGATAGTCCTGAAATTCCGGATCGTTCCACGCTTCTTCGATCTCGTCCCACTGTACGACCATGCCCAGATCGTGGGTATAAGCCGCATGAAGGATCAGCCATGTATCCGTCGGCGAGAGGTTCTCCACCCGCTCGCCCAGCAGCATTTCGATCTTGGAAATGATCGCGTCGGCATGGCTCGAATCGTGCAAGCTGTAGTGCGGATAGTTCAACAGAACGGTCTTGAGAATTTCCGTGCAGTTCTTGCGGTTCAGGTTCCAAGTGGAGTAGAGGTTTTGATATTCCTCGCGGCTGTCGCAGTATGCTTTCAGATGCCGGTCCAAACTATAATCGCCCATGGTTCCTCCCTGCGTCGTGCCCGTGTACCGGGCGGTGTGATGTTCTGCCCTGATTATATTCGATTTTCGTCGATTCTTCAAGGATCTCTGCGCATTCTGTTTCAGCGTAAAACAAAAAGGCTGCTGCGCACAACCTCTCCGTCAATGCTTCGCATTGCCACCTCTCCTACTAGGAGAGCTGTCGAGCGAATGCGAGACTGAGAGGTTATTGTACACAGCAGCCTTTTCAGCTCACTGTTTTTTCAGCTGCGGCGCATAGCTGGACCATGCGTAGCTCAGAACATAGCGTTCATAACTGTCCGCCGGGACAGACAGCCGGCAGGACGCCGCCGCGCCCCGCAGAAGCTCCCGGCCCACGGCCAATTTCCCCGGGTCGGGCTGGATCAAAACAACTTCCTGTAAGCTGGTGCAGCCCTCGAACAAGCCGTCCGGCAGAGCGGAGATCTTTTCCTGAATCGTCACCTTCCGCAGCGCGCGGCTCTGCGCAAACATCTCTGCGGACAACTCCGTGACCGGCTGGCCGTCGATCGTTCCGGGGACGGTCAATTCCGTGCGCTGCTGGCCTTCGGAGGTCAGTCCTGTCAGGCGAAGGCCCGATGCCGTTTGTGCAAAGGTAAAGCAGTCGGCGTCGGTGCTGTCCAATGCCGTTGCTGTCGTTTCGTCCAAAAACGGTTCCGGCATCTCCGGGAGCGCGATCTCTGTGGGGCTGCTGTCTCCCAGCATGGCCTTGATGTCCCGCACCAGCTGCCGGGTAAAGACCGTTTTTCCGCTGGCGTTCAGGTGAAAATTCGTATCGTAGAACCAGCCGCTGTCCAGAATACAGGCGTTCGGGTCCCCCGCCAGCGGAAGAGTCAGAGCATTCTGAAGCAAAGCCGCATAGGCATCCACATCGCTGTCCGGCTCCACGGCGGCGGCATTCATCGGCGGAAAGTGATACCACACCGTGACCCCTTTTTCCGCCAGCCGTGCGGCGTATGCGTTCAGCTCGGTGCAGAACGTTTCATCCAGAAGTTCCGCATCAAAACGGATGGGCGTCGTGGTGTCCCAGCCGTTCGGCATCTGATTGGCACGGCACAGCGGGCTGATGATGTCCCCGGCTTCGTTGAAGCTGGACCGCTGATAGACCCCGGAAAGCTGCGGCCCGCCGCTGCACCAAAAGCGGAATTTCTGCGCGGCGAACTGTGGGAATGCCCCCAGCATCTGCGCCGCATCCTGCCCGTGCAGACAGCGAAGCAGCGAGAAATTCCCATCCGCCGCCTGCCACAGCGCCTGTGCGCCCCGATAGTCGGACAGGGTCTGCTGTTGCTGCTCCGGCATCACCAACACAAGGTCGCCTTCTTGCAAGAGCGGCTCGGAGAGGTCCAGCATCACCCGCGTGCCCAGCGCCGCATACATCCCGAAATTGACGACCCTATCCTGCGGAAGCTGCTCTTCCAAAAGGGCGCTGTCCACACCAAAGGCGGCGGCGCTTCCGCCCACTAGAACAAGGCGCGGCTTATCTGACGGCTCCGCCAGCCGTTCGCACTTGACTGAAAGCTCCCCCAGGAACGTCTCGCGGTACTGGGGCGGGAGCACAAAGCCCCAGACGCACAGCACAAGGGGAATGGCCAGAAGACAGCCCGCAAACCAGAACCAAATTCGTTTCATGCACGGCCCTCCCTCAGAACTGAAAATAGAGAAATGCGCTGGCGGTGTTGGCGGTCAGGCCCGCCATCCATGCGGCAAAGACTGCGACGGTCAGCCAGAACAGCGCCGTGGCTTCTCGGGAGTCACCGGTCAGGCGCTCCGGCAGAAGCTTCAGGCACAGCCCGCCCAGCGCCATTTGAGCGGCGGGCAGAAGGCCAACGGCCTGTCCGCAGTCGGCCAAAGTGGAAAGGCTCCAGCCTGTCGGGAGCTGCGCGAGAAGCTTTCCCCCCGCCGAAACGCTGTCCGCGCGGAAAAACACCCACGCAAAACAGACTAGCACCAGCGTCAGCCCATGCGCCGCCGGACGGGGCAGCGCTTTTTTGGGAAACCACTTCCGGCAGCACACCTCCGCCGCAAGGAACGCCCCATGGAGCGCACCCCACAGCACGAAATGCCATGCCGCCCCGTGCCACAGGCCGCTGGCCAGAAACACGACCAGCAGATTCACACAGTGCCGCACAAGGCCGCAGTGGCTCCCGCCCAGCGGGATATAGAGATAATCCGTGAACCAGCGGGTCAGGCTGACGTGCCACCGCCGCCAGAACTCCCGGATGGACGCCGCCCGATACGGGTGGTCGAAGTTGCGGTTCAACCGCACGCCCAGAAGCGCCGCCGCACCCACCGCGATGTCGGAGTAGCCTGAGAAATCAAAATAAATTTGTCCCGCAAACAGAAGTGTTGCCAGAAGCATTTCGGGACCGGTCCCCTGCCCGGGCGCGGCATAAATGCGGTCCACGAACGGGGCCATGGCGTCGGCCAGCAGAAGCTTTTTGGCAAAGCCGCGCAGAAGCAGGACCGCCCCCTGCGGGTCCGGCGTGCGCCGGTCCTGTTTGAGCTGAGGGAGCAGGTCCCCGGTGCGCTCGATCGGCCCCGCCACCAGCTGCGGGAAGAAGCTGACGAACAGCGCATAGTGCCCCAGATGGCGTTCGGGCGGGACCGTGCCGCGCCGGACATCCAGTAGATAGCCCAGCGTCTGGAAGGTGTAAAACGAGATGCCCGCCGGGAGCAGGATGTTCCACATCGGCACTTCTCTGCCCAGCAGAGCCGCCAGCGTCTGCCCGAGGAAGCCCGCATATTTGAACCACCACAGACAGCCAAGGCAGAGCAGAACGCCCCCGGCGCACCAGAGATTTTTTCCGGCCACGGTCCGGCTGCGGCCAATGCCGAGGGCCGCACCGTAGGTTCCAAGTGTGATGACAGTCAAAATTCCAACGGCCTGTGGACTGCCCAGCGCGTAGAACCCAAGGCTCGCGGTCAGCAGCACCAGCCAGCGCCCGCGGGGCGGGCAGAGCCAATGCACCGCCAGCACGATCGGAAAGCCCAAAACGAACGCAAGTGCGGTAAAGTTCATCCAGCATCCCTCCCGCAAAGCAGCGTGACCGCGCAGAGCGCCAGCGCCGTCAAGATCAGAGTCTGACCGGAAGCACCTGCCGCCAGCAGGGTCAGCACCAGTGCCGCCCCCGACAGCATGTTCACCTTAACAGCCCATGCAAAGCGGCGGGAAAGGACCGCACAGCCCCCGCAGACCAATGCCAGAACAACGACGAACGGATTCATTGCAGTCCCTCCTTTTCCATCTGGGTACGCAGGTCGGCGATGACCTGCTCGGTGCGCAGAGCCACGCCGTGGGTGGACAGATGATTGTCCGTTCCGTAGAAATACCGGCCCGGAAGCAGCGAATCTTCCAGCCGCGAGATGACCGGGATTTTCAGCCCGTTCCGCAGGTAGGCGTCCAGCGCGGCGATCGTTTCATCGGTAGTGTCCGCTGAGACGGCCAGCCGGTTGCGGGGGCTGTAGGTCAGCCAGACATGAACGCCCCACTGCTGAAGCGGCTCCCATGCCGCATTCGCCGCGTCCAGATACCATTGCGGGAAGGCCGCCGGGGTGTACTCCACGCCCAAGCCGTAAATGGGCGTATCATCGGCGGCATCGGGGCGGTACAGGATATAATCGCCCTGCGCGTTGTAGCTGGGGGTGTCCACAGGGTTCCCATCCTCGTCAAAGTCGGCGGGCGAGAGCGCATAGCTTCGGCTGCTCATCCCGGCGGCGGTCTTGAGGTACGACCCCAGCGCCGAGAACACCGCCGCATATTGCCGCAGGTCCAGTTGGGACACGAGGTCATAATCGGCTTCCATCAGGCTGAAAAAGGCATCGTCCAGCGCATTGGTGGTGCAGAACTGGCGCTTGGCGGCGTCAAATTCCGGCGAGAGCAGCAGGATATCCCCTTCCTCCAGAAAGTCCTCGGTCAGGTCCAGCAGGGGCAGGGCGTTCGTGTAGGCAAAAACGCCCATGTTCGCCGCTTGATAGGCCGGAAAAGCTTCTTCCAGCGCCTCGCTGTCGTACCCAAAGCGGGCCGAGGAACCGGAAAACAGGACCAGCTTTTTCGTCCCCGCCAGACTGCGCAGACGGTCGTACTTGTCGGCCCATGTGCTCTGATAGCTCCCGCTGTAGACCGGCGCACGCGCCGCATTGATGTGCAGCGTTTCGAGGGCGGTACAGTCTGAGAAGGCATAGTCCGTGATGGTCTGCAGGGTGTCGAACAGAGTCACGGTCTGCACAGCAGAGCGTGCAAAGGCGTCCGGTTCCACGGTGCGCAGGGTGTCCGGGAAGATGACTTCCGTGCAGGGCGCATCCGCAAACGCTTCGGCGGCGATGCCAGTCACAGGCAGACCGCCCAGCTGGGCCGGGATCACCAGCCGCGTGCTGCTGCCGCTCCACCCGGTGATGACCGCGCCGCTGCCCGACTGCTCCCATGTAAACTCGTCGGCGGCGTTCCACGCGGCCCACTGGGCATAGAGACGGCTTTTCGGTTCGGTGCGGCTCCCGAGGCCGACGGCGGTCCCGCTGCCGTCCGGTTCGGTGTTCCAGCTGGTCAATGTGTAGCCTTTGTGGGTGAACAGGGTCCCATCCGGCTCGGTGTTCCAGCGCAGATGACTGGGCGTGATCGGAACTTCCACCCAATCTTCCGCGTCCCCGCCGGACAGCAGCTGCCCGCCGTTGGCGTGGTAGAACAAGCGGGTGCTGCTCTGCTGGTCGGTCACCGCGACGGCACAGGCATAGCGCACCGACGGCAGCGTGAGCGTGTAGCCGGACGTCGTGCGGGTCAGCTCTGCGCCGGGAGCATCCGCCCCTGTGAGGACATAGCCATCGTTCGGCACAAGGTGGAAGCTGGCGTCTGCGCCCTCCCGCACCGAGAGGGCGTAGCGGTCCGCTGTAAAGGCTTCGGATCTTTCCAGCACCACCGGACAGAGCCGCTCCGCAGCCGGCTCTGCTGCATCGGTGCAGCCGGACAGCCCCAGCATCAACCCCAGCAGAAGGAGCAGCCCAAAAAGACGTTTTTTCATAGATGGACCCCTGTTCCTGAAACCACAAGAACCCCGGAGGGTCGTTCACACCGCTCCGGGGTCAATGAAGAAGGAGAAAATGGCGAATCGCTTAGTCTTTGGTCACAGCGAAGAAGGCTGCGATCATGTTCAGGATCATGGCGATGGCCAGCGCGGCAATGGCCACGACGGCGCTGGACAGATCCTTCATGTTCTGAGCGTTGTTGGTAAAGGTCATGATGGCGGCGATGCCGTTGACGCGGGCCGCCACAAAGTTTGCCAGAGCGACGGTGAGGGTCACGCCGGACACCACGGGCAGGATGTCTGCCGCGATGGTGTTCTTCTGGGCCAGACCCAGATACAGGATCTGTGCCAGAATGGCCACGACCGCACAGGCCGTAACGACCGGGTTCGTGCCCTGACTCTTAAAGTAGTTCGTGCCGCAGTTGACCATGTAGAATGCGAAGCCAACCACGCTTGCAATGGTAGTGAGGGCGGTAAGGTAAGTACCAGCGCCCTGCTTTTTCAGAGAACTCATGGTGTGACCTCCTTAGTTCTTTTTGCTCTTGGACTTGCGGACAGAGTTGATATACATTGCTGCGCACAGCAGGGTCAGAACTGCAAAGGCGACTTCTGTGCCGGTGATGGCGTTGTCATACCAAGTGCGGACGCTGACCAGATGGGTGGTGGGAGCGTAGCCGTCCATTGCGTTGGAGTTTGCCAGAGCATATGCCTGCCAAGTCATGGCCTGTTTGATGGCGCTCAGCAGGTCGGTATCCTTGCTGACGTTCTCGACGGTCCAGTAACCCCATTTCTCGCTGACAGCTGCCATGGTGCTGTCACCGGTGTTGCAGGTCATCGTGCCGCCGTTCAGAGCGTACTCCTTCAGCACGGCGTAGTTTGCGCCCTGAATGAAGTCCTGGCTCTCCAGACCCTGGAAGCCCCACTCTTTGCGCAGGATGTTCATCAGCAGACCGGTGTGTGCGTTTGCGGTGTAGCAGCCAACGCGGTTGAATGCGGTCATGATGCCCAGTGCACCGGCATCCTCGATGGAAGCCTGTGTGCCGCGCAGCTCGTTCTCACGGGCCTGCTGCTCGGTCATGAACACGGCCACGCCGGTACGGTTGATCTCGGTATCGTTGAAGGCAAAATGCTTGGGTGCGATGATGCAGCCATATTCCTGACCAGCGGTGATGTAGGCCGCGGCCTGACCGGAAGTCAGCATAGCATCCTCAGAATAGTACTCGTGGTTGCGGGCGTTATACGGGGTGCGGTGCAGGTTCGTGCCAGCGCCCCAGAAGATGGTCAGGTTGCTCCACAGGCTGTAGTTGCCGATGACTTTGCCGTACTCAGCGGCCAGTTCCTTGCTGAAGGTCTGGGCAATGACAGTCTCGTTGCACATCGTGCCGAACTTGTAAGTCAGGTTGGGGTCGTTCTCGTCCACAGCGCAGGGGTCGCCAGAGGACTTATCGGTGTTTGCGTACTGGCCCAGCGTGTAGGAGTTGATGCCGTTGGGGCCGTCGTTCTGGATAGCTTCCGGGCTCATGATGGACTCGATGGCCTTGGTGGAAGTGCCGCCGAAGCCCAGACGGATCATGCCGTCTTCCAGATCGATCTGGTCCATCAGCAGACCCCAGCGCTCGTCGGACAGGTCGGTGACGCCCTTCAGGTCCGCCAGCGTCAGGCCGTTGTCTGCGCCGAAGGTGACGGTGGAAGGATCGCCGTTTGCGTTGATCTCATAGGTGTCGTTGTCCAGAACATCCACCATCTCGTTGGTGGCGGTCAGGTTCTCGTAGGTCTTGGGGAACGTACCAGCCCAGTCAGAGCGGGTCAGGTAGGTCACGGTATCGGGCATCCAGTAGTTCAGGTCCATATCGGCCAGCTGGTTCTCAACAGCCGTGCCGTTCTTGGTGGTCGCGAAAGAGATCTTGTCCAGCTCGGCAACATTCCAAGTCTTGGTGTTGGAAGCATCGCCGTCCACATTCTGACCCTGAGCGGCCAGAACATTGTTCACAGCCTCATGAGAGCCATTCCCGATGGTGAAGTAGTAGTCGCCGGCGTCGAGGATGTAGTTGCCCTTCGTGCCGATGGCATTATCGGATGTGGAATCCCAGCTTGCGATGTTCTGCAGGTCTGCGGTGATGGTCAGGGTCTGGCTCTCACCGGGGGCCAGCTCTTTGGTCTTTTCGTAGTCCACCAGCTGGATGGCAGACTTTTCAACAGCGTGTTCCTTGTCGTAATCGGTGTAGGGGAGGCTGACGTACAGCTGTGCGACATCCTTGCCCGCTACGCTGCCGGTGTTGGTCACGGTGACCTTTGCAGTGATGGTGTTCTGGTTGGTGTCCACAGTCAGGTCATCCAGCGTCTGGGTGAAGGTGGTGTAGCTCAGGCCGTAGCCGAACGGATAGGTCACTTCGCTGTCGTAGTTCCAAGCGCTGCCGGTGGAGCTGCCAACGGGGTCGGAAGCGTTGCCCTGACCCAGAACGGTGTCGGCATACCGGGTCTCATAGTACTTGTAGCCGATGTAGATGTTCTCGGCCTCGACCAGCTCAGAGTTCATGCTGATCTCAGCGTTGGCATTGGTCCACTCCAGATCGCCGTAGTTCTGGGCAGAAGGAGCGTTGGCGTTGGTGACAACGTAGGTATCTGCCAGATGGCCGGAGGGGTTGGCTGCGCCGGACAGGACGTCTGCCACGCCGTAGAAGCCGTAGCCGCCGGGAAGGCCGATCTCCAGCATCGCGTCGATGCCGTCATTCTCCTTCAGCTCCTGCACTTCCATCGCAGAAGCGTTGTTCAGCAGGACGATGACCTTGCCGCCGTTGGCCTTCTTGGCTTCAACGGCTGCGGCGATCAGGTCGCGCTCGTCATCGGACAGGCCCAGAGGATCGGTCTGGTTCAGATCCTGACTGGGATCGACGCCAGCCTTACCGGGCAGGTAGCTGCGGTTCTCACCGGCTGCACGGGCGATGGTCACGACCATCACGTTGTAATCGTTCATGCTGTCCTTCCAGCCGGCGCTCTGGCTGTTCATCGCCGCCTGAGAAGGCTCCTTGCTGGTGAAATAGCCGTTGGTGTTGGGTGCGACGATGCGGTAGTAGGTCTTTGTGCCGCCCCAAGACTGGACCTCGGTCTTATAGCTCTCGAGCATGGAAGCCGAAGTGTACAGGTCCTTCAGCGTGGGGTTGATGGTGTAGCCCTTGGCTTCCAGTGCGCCCACCAGATCGACGTTATCAGCGTCGGTCCCCTGATTGTCTGCCAGACTGGAACCCATGTCGCCGCCCTGAACGGGGTAGTAGCTGGAGAAGCCCAGCAGACTGACCTTGCTCAGTTCATTGGCGCTCAGAGGCAGCGCACCGTTGTTCTTCAGCAGGACCGTACCCTCTTCGTTCATCCGCTCGCCCAAGTCCTCGATGGCCTTGAGCAGCTCGGTGGTGGAAGAATAATCGGACTTGTAGGTGTACAGGTCCACGCCCTCGGTCGATTCGGTCACCAATTTCGTGCTCTTGGTTCCCAAAAACTTGTCGATGTCGGTGCGGAAGCTGTCGATGATCGGACTGGCGCAGATCGACAGCGCCAGAAGCGATGCAACCACAGTGGTCGCGCCGCGCCATGCGCGGCGGCCGGAATTTGCGTTCTTCATGTTGTCCTCCTTATAAGGTTTTCCTATACATCACAGTGAATCCAGCTCACTGTTTTGCCTTGCGTGCGGCGATCTCCGCCTGTTCTGCGGGCAGGTTCTTCTCCACGGTCCAGAAGATCAGGAGCAGCAGACCGCCGATGATGTAGCAGACCGTCTCCACCCAGATATAGCTGATGGAGATCGCGTGCTGCACGACGATGGACTGTGCCGCCGTGCCCAGTGCGATGTCCGCCGCCTGATCATAGCCGCTGCCCGCCAGCAGAGCGCTGAAGATGGAGTTGCAGATGGGGGTGGCTGCGACCATCAGCGAAGAGTAGATGGACATGGTCAGGCCGTCGGTGCGGATGCCGGTGCGGTACTCGATATGGTCGATGACGTCCGCGATCATGGCCAGAATGAGGTAACATGCGGGAGAGGAGCCAAGGCACTTGAGGGCCACGCCGATGGCAACGGGGATGATATTTCCGCCGCCCAGACCAGCGATGACGCCGCCCACAGCGCCCAGCAGCATGAAGCCGCCGCAGACCAGACGCTTGCCGAACTTATTGGCCAGCGGCACAACGATGGCGGCCGCCACAGCCATAGGGATCGCGCCCAGAACGCTCAGCAGAGACTGCGAAGCGCCCCATGCATCCGCCGTGCCGAAGAAGGTGTTGTCCAGCACCCACTTGCAGAAGTAGGTCATGGAGCCGTTCTTCATCGCGCCGCTCCACTGGAACAGCATGTAGAAGGCCATGACGATCCACCACATCTTATCGGAGGTGACGGCCTTGACCTGCTCGCCCAGCGAGACGGTCTTGCTGGGCGCGGCTTCCTCGGAAGCGCCGCCCGCCATGCTCTCTTCGGTGACGCGCTCACGGGTGAAGGCAAACTGCAGGTAGATGGTCAAGGCCGAGAAGATGGCGACGGCCAGCATGGTGAGGAACCACAGGTTCTGGTTCTCCTTCAGGGCGAAGGACACCAGCATCGGGAACACCATCGAGCCGCAGCCCATGACGCCCAGACCGGCAATGTTCGTAAAGGATGCCAGTGCGCCGCGCTGTTTGCTGTCGCGGGTAGACACCGGGATCATGGTGGAGTTTGCGGTGTTGTAGATGGGGTATGCGACCGCGTAATACAGGTTGTACGCAATGGCGATCCACACCATCTTGGCCGTGCCCTCGAACGGCACGATGAACATCAGCACGCTGGACACCGACAGGGTCAGTGCACTCAGCAGCAGCCACGGGCGGGCCTTGCCGGCCAGCGCCTTGGTGCGCTCGATGAGCTGGCCGACGATCAGGTTGGCCGCCACGATCAGCACCGTGGAGATGAGCTGCAGGGTGGTCAGGAACGCCAGATCCAGCTTGAGCACATCGGTGAAGTAGCTCTGCAGGATGCTGGTGAAGATGCCGGACGACAGCAGCGCGCCGAACGGGCCGATGAAGTAGCCGAACAGCATTTCCGGCAGCTTGACATCATCGGACTTGATCCGCGACTTTGTCAGCGGACTGTTCCAGAAGTTTGAGTTGCTCATGGATTTTTTATCCTCCTTATTCTACAGCGGCTTGCAGGGTATGCGTACCGCTTTCCAACAGAACAGGGTCTGCACCGGGCAACTGGGCCGTGCAGCAAGTGCCCACCGGAACGGTGACCACGGCGGTGAGCATTCCGTTCTCCAGCTTCCAGCCCGCTTCGATCGTGCCGTAGGGTGTTTCCAGCTGGCCTTCTGCATGGGTCAGGCCGCCGCCGGGAAGCGGGGCAAAGCGGAAGCTCTGGTAACCCGGCTTTTCCGGCTCCACGCCCAGCGTGCGGCGGTAGAGGAATGCGCCGACCGCGCCGGACGCGTAGTGGTTGTAGGAGATCATCTTGTCCGTGCCGTCGTCGCCGATGGGGCACTGGCCGTTCTCATCCAAGCCGTCCCAGCGCTCCCAGATGGTGGTCGCACCCACCCGCACCTCGTACAGCCAGCTGGGGCACTGGGTGTTGAGCAGCATCCGATAGGCAACATCCGCGAAGCCGTTGTCGGCCAGCGCGAACAGAATATAAGGCGTGCCCGGGAAACCGGTCCCGATGCAGTAGTTGTTCTTTTCCACCAGACGGACCAGATTTTCCGCGGCATCTTCGCGGACACTCTCCGGGAACATTCCCAGATACAGTGGCAGGACGTAGGCAGTCTGGAACTCTTCGTTCGTCTTGCCCTTACCGTCGGTCAGGACGGCACAATAGGCGTCTGCCACATGCGCGGCCAGCTCCTCGTACTCCTTCGCGTCGCTGTCCTTGCCCAGAATGCGGGCGATCTGCGCGAGGATGGAGCTGGTGCGGTACAGGCTGGCGGTGGCGGTGTATTTGCTGCGCTTCTGCCACTGGCTCATCTGGGGCACATCCGGTGCGACCCAGTCGCCAAAATGAAGCATCGAGGGGGTGTGCCAGACGTAGCGGTTTTTTCCGAAACCCAAGCCCGCCCAGAATCGGCATGCCTTGACGTAGCGCTGCATGGTGGGGTACATCTCACGGAGAATATCCGTTTCGCCCTCGGCTTCATACAGCGCCCACGGGACCATGACACAGGCATCGCCCCACCAGTCCACGGCCATCTTCGGCATCGTGGCCGGGAAGCCGTAGCCCTGCACGGGGACAGTGTTCGGGATGCCGCCGGTGGGCAGCTGCTCCGACTTGACGTCCCGCAGCCACTTTTCCAGAAAACGGCTCAGTTCAAAGTTGTAGCACGCCGTGGGCGAGAATACATTGATGTCGCCGGTCCAGCCCATCCGCTCGTCGCGCTGGGGGCAGTCGGTGGGGATGTCCACAAAGTTCGACTTGGCGCCCCATGTGATGTTGCTCTGCAGCTGGTTCAGCAGCTCGTTGGAACAGTGGAACACACCCGTGTGGGCCACTTCCGAATACAGGGCCACGGCCTCCAGCTTGAGATCCTCCGGGGAAACGCCCTTGACGCCGACGTAGCGGAAGCCCATGTAGGTGAAGCGGGGATGATAGGTCTGCACGCCGTTGCGGCAGGTATAGGTGGCGGTGGCCTTTGCGGTGCGCAGGAAGGTCGTGTTCAGGCTGCCGTCCGGGTTCAGAATTTCAGCGTGGCGGAGGGTGATGACCTGTCCTGCCTTGCCGTTGACCGTGAACCGGACGATGCCCGCGAAGTTCTGGCCGAAGTCGTAGATCACCTCGCCGTCCGGGGCTTTGGTCACGGCCTTGGGCTGGAACACCTCGTGCTCCCGGACCGGAGAGCCGTAGTCGGCCAGAATGTTTGGGTGGACCTTCAGCGTCTCGACCGAAGCGTTCTTCCAGCCGTCGGCCTTCACGGTAGCGTCGTAGGTCTCACCGTCGTACAGGTCGGCCATCTTGACGGGGCCGTTCTCGGTGACCTGCCACGAAGTGTCCGTGCCAATGACCTCTTCCGTGCCGTCGGTGTAGCGGATGCGAAGCTCTGCCAGCAGCGCCTGACGGTCTGCGGTAACGCGGTTCCTGCGGGTAAATACGAAGGAACCGACGGCCCAGCCGCCCGCCACGGTGGCGGTCAGTTCATTGCTGCCGGTCAGCAGGTCGGTGACATCGTAGGTCTGATATTGCAGCTGGGAAGCGTAGCTCGTGAAGCCGGGGGCGAAGTACTGCGTGCCCAGCTTTTTGCCGTCCAGTTCCAGCTCATAAATGCCCATCGCGGTGACGTACAGCCGCGCCCATGCGACGGCCTTTGCGGTCTGGATGGTCTTGCGGAACACCATCGGGACCGGAGAGACTTTCTTTTCGGTGAAGGAATAGCTCCCGTCCGTGATCCACTGAGCCTTCCACGGGGTGTCCAGTCGGCCCGTCTCGAACGACGTTTTCGCCGAAGCCTTGTTCCCCTGCTCATCGGCCGCCGTCAGCTCGACGGGGTAGGCCGTAAAGGGCTTCAGGGCCTCGCCCGCGTAGACGGTCCCCTTCTGGGCGTCGGCTCCCATGACGGTGCGCCAGCTGCCCACCTTCAGGTCCGCACTGACCAGCTTCGTGCCGGGACGGTCGCTCTTCAGGGCGAAATGGACCCGGGGCGCGGTGTTGTCGGTAACGCATCCCTGTTCCAGATGCTCCACCGTCAGGCGTGTGATCTCAAACATGACGAGGTTCTCCTTTCAATGCGATGCTGCAATCGGCGGTGCGGGTCCCGTCCGCTGCACGGACCGTGACCGGCGCGCTGCCATCCGCCAGAACGATGGCCAGCGCTTCGCCGTAATAGGTATCGGTATCTTGGTTATGGTAGCCGTCCGCGTTGTAGGGGCACGCATTGCCCAGTGCCAACAGCGTTCCGCCGGTCACCTCGACCGCGATGCGGTGGCGCTCCATCGGCTTCGGGATGCCCACCGCGTCGGTGTACCGCAGACGGATGAAGGCCAGATGCCCTGCTTCCACAGCGGGAGCTTCCGGCTCACAGCACAATTCCGTGGAAACGGCGGCGGTACGCAGAGTATCCCGCCCGATCTCCTGTCCTGCGGCATCGTACGCGATAGCCGTCAGGGTCCCGTTCTCATACGGAACGCGGAACTTCACCTGACAATCGTTCCGGAAGTTTTTGCGGCCCACGGATCTTCCGTTGAGCTGCAGTTCCACGCTGGCCGCGCGGGCATAAACTTCCACGGTGGCCTGTTCGCCTTCGCAGCCGCGCCACGACCACGAACGGCGGGCGTTGGTCATCTTCCACGCCGAGGGAGAGTGCTTTCCCTTGTGGCCCAGCGGCCGTACGGCGAGGATGGGACCTTTTTCCAGCTCAAAGGCGATGCGGGTGTAATCGGCTTCGGCCAGCTCGCTGCCGGTCAGGTCGATGCGTCCGGAACCGGCTGTCATCCAGCCGGGACCGTGTTCGGGGTCCGGGGCGTATTCCGCATATTCCCAGCTTCCGACGCCGACTTCGCCCAGATAATCCATGCCGGCCCAGACGAAATCTCCCAGAATCCGCTTTTCGGTCTTTGCCTGTTCCCAGAAGCGGTAGGCGTCGTTGCAGAACGTCTCTGTGCCAAGGATGAGGCGGTTCGGATATTTTTTCAGGTCGTGGTCATAGCGGAGGATGCCGTAGTTGTAGCCCGCAAAGTCCATCTGTGCATACGCGCCTCGGGTCTTGACGTCGCAGCCGTGGAGGGTCGCGCCGATCTTCATGGTCTTGTCGCCCAGCAGACCGGCGAGATTGTTGTAGAACTCGCTGCCCACGGCCTTTTTCTTTTTTCCATCGCTCTCCAGCTCTTTTTTCGCCTTTTCGTCGCTGTAGACGCCGAAGCCCAGCGAGCTGAGGAAGTTGAAGAAGATATTCACGCCGCAGGTCACGGGGCGGGTGGCATCCAAATGATGCAGATACTTGGTCAGCTGGCCGGTCAGCACGATGCCGCGCGGCTGGGCCGTCTCGCTGACCTCGTTGCCGGTGGAGTACAGGATCACGCAGGGGTGGTTGTAGTCCTTGGCCACCATGGCGTCCAAGTCTTTTTTCCACCACGCGGCAAAGTCGTTCACATAGTCGTTGACGGTCTTGTGGATGTACCAGCAGTCCACGAATTCGTCCATCACCAGCATTCCCAGCCGGTCACAGGCATCCAGCAGCGCTTTGCTGCAGGGGTTATGGGCCGAGCGGATGGCGTTGTAGCCCGCCTTTTGGAGCAGCCGGACCTTGCGCTCCACGGCGTCGTCCCAACAGGCCGCGCCCAGAATGCCGTTGTCGTGGTGGATGCAGGCGCCGCGCAGGATGATCCGCTTGCCGTTGAGCAGCAAGCCCTTGTCTGCGCCCCATGCGATCGTCCGGACGCCGAAGGTCGTTTGGTTTTCATCCTCGCAAGTGCCATCTGCGCTGCGGTAGTGCACGGTGCAGATGTAGGTCTGCGGCGTCTCACAGCTCCACGGCTGGACATTGGGCAGCGTCACGCGGACGACAGCCTTGCCGGAAGCATCCGTGCCCAGCGCTTTCTGCACGCCGGGAAGCTCGAGTTCCAGATGGCCCGGTGCGGTGGCTTCTACCGAAACTTCCACAACGGCCGGGTCCAGCGAAAGGGTGCGGATGCGGGTCCCGTCCATCTTCAGATGGTCCCGGGGCGCGATGTGCAGCCAGACCGGGCGGTAAATGCCCGCGCCGGAGTACCAGCGGCTGTTGGGCTGATCCGCATTGCGCGCGATGACTTTTAGGGTGTTCTCCCCTGCCCGTAGCGCCTTGCCCGCCGGGGCAAAAAAGCGGGTGTAGCCGTACCGCCACGATGCGATCATTTCGTCGTTGAGCCAGACTTCCGCGTTGTGGTAGACGCCCTCAAACTCCCAAAAGACCTCCTGTTCCAGCCAGCTCTCCGGGGCCGTGAAGGTCTTGCGATAGCAGTAGTCATGGCCTTCGAACCAACAGGCATTCACGCCGCTGGGACAGTGCGCACCGCGCGGCTCGTCCAGCATCGCGTCATGCGGAAGTTCCACCGCCACGGCACGGTCCGTTTCTTCCAGACGGCTGAACTCCCAGCCTTTGTTCCAATCGCTCGTTTGCATAGGCACTCTCCTTTTCTGAGGATACCATAGCATAAAACCTGTTCTGCGGGGCCAAAATTGCACAAACGGTCACTTTTTTGGCACAACCCGAAAAATCTTCTGGCATTTTCGACAAGGAATCCTGGACATACTTTGTTCATAATGCTAAGAGACAAAAAAATCCCGGCCGAAGCCGGGAGAAAATTGAGAGGGTTCAATTCTGGGTCAGCGGGATGAGCACGCGAAGCTCGAACCAGCCTTCGTGGGTCGAGACGGTGGCCGAACCGCCGTACTTGCGGGCGGTAGCCTGAATGCTTTTCAGTCCGAAGCCGTGGTAGCGGCTGTCCGCCTTGGTCGTGACGGGAAGCCCCTTTTCGAACTTCAGTGCACCCTCATAGCAGTTCTCGATGCGGATGGCCGCAAAGCCCTTCTGCCGGGAGACGCTGAGGTGGATGAGCCGCCGCTGCGGGTCGCTGATCTTAGAAGTGCTTTCAATGGCATTGTCCAGCGCGTTGCCGAACAAGTTACTGATGTCCATGACGTCCATGAAGTTCAGTGCCGTTCCGTCCGCCACGCAGGTCAGCTGGATATTCTGGGCGCTGCAGGTCAGGCTCTTTCCGGTCAGCACGGTGTCCAGCACCTTGTTGCCGGTGTCGTTGTTGGCCTCGTAGGACTTGATCTCCTGCTCCATCTGGTCCAAAATTTGGGTGCGGCTGCTGGGCGTTTCGCTGCGCAGAATGGCGATCTGGTGCTTGAGGTCGTGATACTTCCGGTTGATGAGGTCGATGCTCTCCTGCCGCATCTTGTAGTTCTCATACTGGATGTGCAGCATATTGCGCAGAGCGTCCGCCTCCCGCTGGGTGAGCAAGTCGCAAATTTGAGATTGATAGGCCATCAGCAGCGCCACGCCGCCAAAATATACGATGCTGCGCGCTGCATAAATCTCCATCCGTCCGTTGGCCGTGAACGGCGTATCGACGCCCGTGTAGCTGATGCTGCTCAGCACATAGATGACCAGCGCGATGATGGCCGCATTGACCGCTGTGCGCGGCGAGACCTGAAAGTCAACGCTTTCCGGGGCCTGTTGGCTGTCCAGCCAGCCGTCCAGCAGAAAAATTCCCGCATAGCAGAGGCAGACGAACAGTCCCAGCGCCCAAAAGCTTTGCAAGATCGGAAATCCCGGTGCAAAATAGACGTAAAGCTGCCACGTCAGGGACGCCGCAAATCCGGCCAGCACCACGCTGCGGGAACAGAAAAAGATGCATTGCATCCGGTCTCCTTTGGTGGCCGTGCGGAAGAACAGCAGCATCAGGGCGATGGAGCCGGAATAAAACAGGTTGAACACAATGCCGTCGTGACCGTCGGTCGCGACCAGATAGACACTCAGAAGCACCAGCGCTGCCGCATGGAACGCCTTGCGCTTCCAGCCGCCGAACCGGGGCGGAAGATAAAATTTGATGTAGATCAGACAAGCCAGCCAGTCTGCCAGCGCCGTGCAGAAGCGCGGGATATCCAGTTCATAGTAAGCCATCAGAATCCCACCCCGTTGATGTAATTGTTGAGCGCGTCCAAAAACGCCTTGCGCCGGGTGCGGGACAGCGCCAGCCGCTCGCCGTGCACCAGAATGTCATCGCCGCTCACGCTGTCCACATGCTCCAGATTGACCAGATACCCCTTGCTGCACCGGAAAAAGCTGTATTGCTCCAGCTTCCGCTCGGTGTCCTGCATGGAACCGGTGCTGACCAGCTCCCCTTCCGCCGTGTGAAAGCACAGGGTGTGACCCTGACTCTCCACATAATAGAGCTGTTTCACATCCAGCTTGTGGGTCCCGTCGTGGGTGTTCACCTGTAAAAAGGACCGCTTGCGCTGATGCAGCCGCTCGATGGCGCGGGAGAGCCGCTGCGAGAATGCAAAATACGACACCGGCTTGAGCACATAATCCAGCGCATCCACCGCGTATCCCTTGATGGCATACTGCGGCGAGTTTGTGATGAAGATGATGATGACCTCGGTATCCAGCTTGCGGATCTCTTCCGCCGCCATCATGCCGTCCATGAACCTCATCTCGACATCCATCAGAATGATGTCGTATTCCGATTTGTAATTCAGGGCGATCTCGTCTCCGTCCGAAAATTCCAGAACCGTGAACCGTTCCCCGGACCCCTGCGCATAACGGGTGATATACTCTTTCAGTTGACTGCGATAGTTCTCGTCATCCTCGACCAGTGCCAGCCGAATCATACTGATGCACAACTCCTCTTCTGATTTTGTATTCCAAGGGCAGACTGCCTCTATTTTGAGTTATAGTATATCACAATTTCCGGACAAAAAAGAAGTCTCTGCACAAATGGCATGTTTTTATGCACAAGCCTCCCGATATTTTGTGGATTTGCTTAAAAACGATTTCGATTCCTTGGGCAGGTTGCCGAAATGGTGGCGATGCATTTTTACAAGAGATAACGAAAAACACCGGACCTCATTTCTGAAGTCCGGTGCTTTTGGAATGGAGGAGAAGCGAGAAGAAAGTTACAGCTCTGCCAGATGCATGCCCAGAATACAGCCCAGCGTCTGCGCCATGCCGACGCTCACGCCGGCAATGGGGGGTGCTGTACTGCACGCCAAAGCGGCAGCCGCAGCAGTTGCCAGTCGCATACAGACCGGGGATCACGTCCAGATGCTCGTCATAGACATTCTGATTATTGTCGGTCCACAGGCCACCGGTGGTGCACAGGAACTCGTAACCTGCATCGAGATCTTATTGGGAAAATCAGATTCTTCCTACGCCATGCTTACCGATTCATCTTGTTTGAAAAACGCTATATGCTCATCTTCCAGATCGTAGATAATACGGTTTATGCAGATTATGTGGTAGATTGCAGACAGGATTACGGCTGGCTCATCCGATAATCAACAAAGGCGGTGGCTTCCCTTATTGTGGGAGACCACCGCCTTTTGCTGCGTCTATGTGAAAGTCAGGAATTGAGTGTTTCTACTGCCATTGTACATGTTGAACAACGGTAGAGTTGTGTTCTTTCCTTCATGAAAGGCACATTATTATATCATTATTACACTGCAATTTCGACTATATCACTATCATTCCAATCAAATGCTGACCGGGGCTATCCTTATTTCACAGCCTGTTTCAGCCGCTCCAGATCCTCCGCATCCGGGTGAGAAAGAGCTTTATCGAAATTTTCGATCATGGCATCCAGATTGGGCAGATGAAGCGGCTGTTTTTTCATGCTCTCATACCGCTGCCGCACCGACATCGGCATTTTGCCCTGACACATGAAGCTGCCGATCACCGTGTTGCTGCTGTTCAGATCTTTCTGCACGGCTTTCAGGATCTTGTTAAAATATTCTTCGCTGCCGCCA
>OLGM01000110.1_pt1 | contig 60003 bp, 67 predicted proteins | sample 1606001 | NCBI WGS metagenome assembly OLGM01 (sample SAMN03283294) | human gut metagenome | biome: human-associated habitat; material: feces | host: Homo sapiens | place: Peru | collected 2012
GGCTGCAACGCAGACGAGGTGTACAAGATGAGCCTGATCACCGCTTGCCAGTCCTAAACAGTTTTAGCACAAACGAGGAGAAGCCTTCGGGCTTCTCCTTTTTGTTTTGCCCCCTCTTGCAATCCGGCGGGGTTTATGGTACAATATCTTAGCATCCACAAGGATGTGTCGGACAGCGCCTGCTGCGTGGTTCGGCATACGGATGCGGGTCCTGTACGATGGGCTCGCTGTGAACCAGGTCAGGTGGGGAACCAAGCAGCCTTAAGCAGTGCGTTCGTGCGTTTCAGTAAGCCTGCATCCGTATGCCGAGTTACGCAAGGCGGGGACAAAACCCCGTCGAGCGCTGTCCTTTTATTTTTGCCGCAAAGGCCGGGAAAGGGGAGACATCGCCGTGTATCGTGCACTTTACCGCAAATGGAGACCCCAGCGGTTTGAGGATGTGGTGGGTCAGCGTGCCATCGTGACCGCCCTGAAAAACCAGATCACCGCAGGGCGCGTAGGCCATGCGTATCTGTTTACCGGCGTGCGCGGCACCGGCAAGACCACCTGCGCCAAAATTTTTGCCAAGGCGGTCAACTGTCTGCACCCGGTCAATGGTGACCCCTGCGGGCAATGTGAGATCTGCAAGGGCATCGACAACGGCAGCCTGCTGGACGTGGTGGAGATGGACGCAGCCTCCAACAACGGCGTGGACGATATCCGCGACCTGCGGGACGAGACCGCCTACACCCCCAGCGCCTGCCAGTATAAGGTGTATATCATCGACGAGGTGCATATGCTGTCCACAGCGGCCTTCAATGCGCTGCTGAAAACGCTGGAAGAGCCCCCCGCACACGTCATCTTCATTCTGGCGACCACCGAGATCCAGAAAGTGCCCGCCACCATCCTCTCCCGCTGCCAGCGGTACGATTTTACCCGCATCGGGCCGGAGGATATCGCACGGCGGGTGGAGTATATCGCTGGGGAGGAAAAGCTGGAGCTGACCTCCGACGGCGCGGAGCTGATCGCCCGTCTGGCCGATGGTGCGCTGCGCGATGCACTGTCCATTCTGGACACCTGCGCCGGTGTCACCGCAAAGATCGACGCGGACGTGGTGCGCCGCATGGCCGGTGTGACCGACCGCAGCTACCTGTTCCACATCTCGGACGCCTTGGAAGCGCAGGACGCTGCCGCCGCGCTGGCACAGCTGGCGCAGCTGCGGCAGCAGTCGGTGGATGTGAAGCGCCTGACTGAGGAATTGATCGCCCACTACCGCGCCCTGATGCTGGCGGCGCTGCCCGGCGGGCAGGCGCTGCTGTCCGGTGTTTCGCCGGAGGAAGAAGCGCTGTACCTGCAAAAAGGGCCGGAGATGGGCCAGCGGGAGGCCATCCGCGCCATCCGCACCTTGGGCACGGCGCTGGAGCACATGACCCGCGGCAGCGACCAGCGCATTGAGCTGGAACTGGCACTGTTCAGCCTGTCCGAGCCGCCCCAGCAGATGCAGGCAGCAGCGGTGCAGGCAGCCCCCGCCCGCGCGGCACAGCCGGAAGCACCCCGCCCCTTTACGGCAGCGGTGCAGCCCTTTGCCAGCGCCCCGGTGCAGTCTGCCCCCGCAGCTGCTGCACCCCAGACCCCGGCAGCAGGAGCAGAACCTGCCCCTGCCGTGCAGCAGACCCCTCCGCAGCCTGCCGCACCGGAAGCGCCGCCCGCCCCTGCGGACGAACTGCCGCCTATGCCGGACGAACCGCCGGTACAGCAGAGCGATGCCGCCCTGCCGTGGGACGAGCCTGCCCCGCAGGCACCGCCGCCGGAGGAGCCGGAGCCGGTCAGTCAGCCGGAGCAGCCCGCTCCCGCAGAGCCCGCGCAGCAAGTTCCCGCGGCGGAGGAGCCGCCTGCCCCGGTGCAGGAGCACCCCGCCGACCCGGTATTGACCAAGCCCCGCAGCGTGGCACAGCAGGGCACGAACCCCTTCCCGTACTGGGGGCAGATCGTGCAGAAGCTGGAAAGCATCGACCCCATGCTGTATATGTATCTGCGCAAGTCCAAGGCTTACTTTGACGGCACCCGCGTGCTGATCGACGGCGGCAAGACCTTCCGGGATTTTATCCGGGTGAACAAGGACAGCCAGAAGCTGATCAAAAAGCTGATCGCCGAGGTATCCGGCGTGCCGGTGCCCATCGGCCCTTACGAGCCCAAAACCGCCGGAAAGACCGCCTCCAACGCGGAGCAGTCCCTTCTGGCGCTGGAAAAGCTGGGGTTAGAGGTCAGCATTGAGGATACCGCCCGCAAAAAGCGATAAAAATTGTTTATAATAAAGGAGAATACCAGTATGAAAGCAAGAATGCCCGCAGGCTACGGCCGCCCCGATATGAACGCCCTGATGCGTCAGGCTCAGAAGATGCAGGAGGATATGAAGAGCAAGCAGGCCGAGCTGGAAGCCGCCGAGTACACCGGCAGCGCCGCCGGTGAGATGGTGACCGTGAAGATGAACGGCAAGCACGAGGTGCTGTCCATCACCATCAAGCCCGAGGCTGTGGACCCGGACGATATCGAGATGCTGGAAGACATGGTGGCTGCTGCCATCAACGCCACCGTGAAGCAGGTGGACGAGACCGCAGAAGCCGAGATGGGCAAGCTGACCGGCGGCCTGAACATTCCGGGTCTCTGAGCCGGGAAGGGGAGATACCATGGACTACACTGCCGCACCGCTGGAAAAGCTGATCGAGGAGTTCGGCAAGTTTCAGGGCGTGGGCCGCAAGGGCGCTACCCGCATGGCCTATCAGGTGCTGAGTATGTCGGATAAGGACGCTGCGGCGCTGGCCGATGCCATCCGCGGTGCGCACACCCGGCTGCACCGGTGCCGCATCTGCCAGAACTTTACGGACGCCGAGCTGTGCCCGGTGTGCGCCAGCGCCAAGCGGGACACCTCGGTGATCTGCGTGGTGGAAAAGCCCCGGGATGTGCAGGCCTTTGAGCGCACCCGGGAGTATAACGGCCTGTACCATGTGCTGCACGGTCTGCTGGACCCGCTGGCCGGTGTGGGCGCAGAGCAGCTGACCGTCAAGGAGCTGCTGGCGCGGCTGAAGGACGACACGGTGAAGGAGGTCATCATGGCCATGAACCCCACCGTGGAGGGCGAAGCCACCGCCATGTATCTGGCAAAACTCATCAAGCCGCTGGGCATCCGGGTCACCCGGCTTGCCTCCGGTCTGCCGGTGGGCGCCAGTCTGGAATACGCCGACGAGACCACCCTGTACCGGGCGCTTTCCGGCCGGGGAGAGCTGTGAGTTTGTAAAAATTTACAATTCTGTCAGAAACAGCCCTTGCATTACCCTGAAAAAATGGTATACTGAAACAACGAACGGAACGGAGAAAGGAGGCGCGCAGCATGGCACCCACAAAGGAGCGCCCGGCGACCAAGACCATCGCCACCAACCGCGAAGCGCGCCACGAGTATTTTGTTCTGGAAGCGCTGGAGACTGGTGTGGAACTCAAAGGCACCGAGGTGAAAAGCCTGCGGGCCGGCGGAGTCAACCTGAAGGACAGCTGGGTGGATATTGAAAACGGCGAGCTGCTGGTAAAGGGAATGCACATCAGCCCCTACGACCACGGCAACCTGTTCAATCAGGATCCCATGCGCGTCCGGCGGCTTCTGGCGCACAAAAGTGAGATCCGGCGTCTGCACCAGCAGTGCAAGCTGCAGGGCTATACGCTGGTGCCGCTCTCGCTTTACTTCAAGCATGGCCGTGTAAAAATGGAAGTGGGTTTGTGCAAGGGCAAAAAGCTGTACGACAAGCGTGCCGATGCCGCCCAGCGCGATGCAAAGCGCTCCATTGACCGGGCTGTGAAGTCCAACGGCAAGTATTATTAAGCATTCCAATTGCAGACTGCGGCTCACCGCAGAAACCAAGCTTTCTGCACATCGCAAGATGTGCTTTATAAGGGGGCGTAAAGGTTTCGACGGGGGGAGCAAGGTCTGGGCAGCGGGTAGCAGTGGGGGAACTGCTCTATAACTCCTCCAAAAAAATTAACTGACAACAATAATTATCAGTTGCTCGCAGCCTGAGTGCTGCGCGTTCCGCCCACTCTTGTGTCGTGTGGGGTCGGGGCGTCCTTTAGACACAGCACCTGAACGGACCTAAGCTTTGCGGACCGGCAGGAACTCATGAAGCTACCAAAGCGCTAGCCTGACGATCGGCGTGGCGCGGCGGGAATGTTGTAGATCGCCTGCACCCGGAGACACCTACACTGAGCTCTTTTCGGACATGGGTTCGACTCCCATCGCCTCCACCACTTAAAAACCACCTAGGAACGAAAGTTTTTGGGTGGTTTTCTTTTGTCAAAAACCCGCCTAATAACCCACTCACTCAAAATCTGATGCAGGAGGATGCCATGCTTGACAACGAACAGCAAAGAGAGCGCATTCACGAAAGACTTAAAGCTATTGTCGAGAAAACCCAAAGCATCCAGAGAAACGGCCAGAGTGGATGCGTCAAAGAAGCAGATTCTGTCTTGCAGGAGTTGCAAATCCTCTTGCCTGAGCTGGAACAATATCTAAAAGATATGGACAAGCAATAAAAAAGAGCCGCAGCTCCTTACAACGGGAACTGCGGCTCTTGTCATGTACAAATCACTTGCCCTGCGCCTTCAGGCGATCATAGGTCTTGTCCGCTTCCAGTGCGGCGGTGGTAAAGCTGTTGTTCTTCCACCACGCCACAAGAGCGGTGACAGTGGTAATGCCCGCCGTCACCAGCTGCTCCACAGTCTCGCTCTCGATGGGCAGCACGGGCTTGCCCAGAGCGCTCAGCACCTGATTGGTCAGCGCCAGCAGCAGGGCTGCGGTACGCGCCACGGTGCCCGCAGAGATAGTCGGTTCATTGTAAGTATGTGCTTTCATGTTCGGCTTCCTTTCTGCTCTTCTTCCGAGCGCTGCTTCAAAATATCCACGGCTCTTGCCAGTGCCTTCGGAATTGGTACGCCCATCAGCCCCGCGTTCTCAATGATACTCAAAGTCTCGTTCGCAATAAAGCCGATCACCACCGCGTCCCGCACAAAGCTGGAGCCCATCACGGCATCCAGACAGCAGGCAACCAGCACGATCAGCAGGCTCATGCCCTTGCGGCACAGGCCCTTCCACCCTGCCCTGCTTTCCAGCGTGCCGGTCTTGGTCTTAGGGCTTGCATGGAACACCCCCGCCACGATCAGGCCGGTGATATAGTCCACCGCCATGCAGATGATCAGTGTCTGCAGCGCCGCGTCCCAGCCGCCGTACAGGCTGGCAATGGCACCGCCGATCAGCCCCACGGCAGTGCAAAAATACTCCTTCATCTTCACTTCCTCCTCGTCCTTTTTACTGCTGCATGATGCAGCGGTTGGTCAGCTTGCCGTACACATCCTCGTACATCTCCTGCTTATCGCCGTTGTAGGGGTACTCGGCATAGATGCCGTCGCCGCTCACGGTGGTAGACAGCAGCGCCTTGTAGTTCTGGAGCGTCTTGCAAGCCCAGACCACAAAGACGTTTTCGAGGGTGATCTTGGTCTCGCGGTGCGCATTGTACCACTCAACCAGTGCGTTCTTGCACACGCTTTCGTATTCTGCCATACCGGTAATAATCATAGTATGAATCCTCCTTCATAACGTCCATCTGCTCTTATTCTGCCGGGTATCCACGTGCACCCAGCCGGTGGCTCTGCCTGCCTTGACGGGGTATCTCCCCACGCCGCCCCAGTCCGGCATCAGACTTTCGGCATAGGCTGCCACGTCCTCCACGCTGATGCCCGCCACCTGAATGTCCGCAGCGCGGCCAAGCAGGTGCTGGCTGCTCTTGGAACCGCCCACGGCTGCGTTATGTGCCGCCGTCCGGTAGCCACTGGTAATGGTCACCGCCTTGCCAAAATGCTCCCGGATGCACTGGAGCAGGAGCACCAGCGCTTCATCCACAAGGATTTCGTCAGAGCTGTCCTTGCAGCGAAACTCCCGCACGCGGAAACCCGGTGCCAGAAGCTTTGCACCATCCTTGGCAAGGCTGTATTGCTTGATTGCCATAGTCTTTTACCTCCTATTGATCACTGGAATGCACCAGATACGGACTCGATGTATCCGCCGATACCGGACGAGCCGCGAGATACCGTGATGCGGAAATTGAACGCCGCACCTTTGGCCGCAGTTGCGTTGTTGAAGATGATGTTGATGCCCGACTTGACCTCGGCGGTGACATCCTGCCAGACAGGCGATGCATCGAGCGCATTGTTGGTGGCCTCCACCTTGTAGGCAGCATCCGACGGGATGCTGCCAGTTACAGACAGTGCTGCTGCCGTGATGGGAGTGGAAACAGTCACCGGCTTTGCCAGCGTGATGGTCGCCGCATAAACGGCCTTGGTGAAGGTTGCCGTCTTAGAAGCGCTGAGGCTGCCATCACTGACGGTGACTTGCAAGGTATGGTCGCCATTGAGCAAACACTGAAACCCTGCTGCGGTGTTGGTCTGCTCAAAGGTGAGGGCTGAGCCACTAGCAATGTTTCGGCGGGTCTTTGTGGTGGTGCCGTCCAACTGCTCAGTGACAGTGAGATTGTCGCCGTCCACGTCGCTGACGGTGTACCCCCAAGCAAAGGGCGCGTTCTTTGTGCCGAGGGCGGTGCTTGCCGCAGTGATAGTCGGTGCGGTGTTGTTGATAACCGTGCGGGTAGCCGAGGTGGTGTAGCCCGACTGCGCGTTGTAGCTGTCGTAAGCCTTGACGCGATATGCCACCGTAGCCCAGCCTTTGGTGATAGTGTCGGTGTAGGTCAGGGCATCACCCTTGTACACCTGCGCGTAGGACGCACCATTTACGCTGCGCTCCAAAATGTAACCAGAGAGGTTACCGTCGCTATCGCTGGCCGCAGCCCACGAAATCACCAGCGCGCCGCCACCCCTGACATCGTTCGGCACGGTTATGGACGGCGGTGCCGTCGGCGCGCTGTTGGGAGTCACAGTTTCGGAATAGCCAAATATCGAGAAATCCGGGCCGTAGATATTGACGCTATACTGCACGCTAGTGGTGCCTGCGGGAATCGTGTCGGTGAAACTATTGCTCTCACCGCCGCCACCAGTGTAGACCTCGGTCTTGTTGTCATCGTCACCATTGCAGATACGATAACCGCGCACACCATACACTGTATAGTTGGACATATCTCTGGGATAGAATCGCACAGTGACAGTATCCTGAGACGTAAATTCGACCGCGACGTCTATGCTTGCCATAATATTCCCCCTTAAAATTCGATTCGCGCCATGGATGTATTCCACACGCCGGTCACGGTGGTGGTATCCAATGTCTCAAACGTGACCGTAAAGGCATTCTTGGTGATGTCGGTAGCCGTCTTGAGGGTCAGTGCGGCAAGGTCTGCGCGCAGCTTTGCAATCATGACGCGGATATCGCTGTGCGCGTCATGGGACTCGTCATGCGCGTCAATGCAGCGTTCGATATCTTCCTCAGACATACCGCTGATATTTACTGGTCCTCTTGCCATAGTCCACGTCCTTCCTTAACCGTTGTATTCCTTGATGTAAGCACTATGGAGGATGGTGCCTGCCGGGCAGAAGTTCAGGGTCGCACGGTTGCCCAGAAGGATCGCATCGCAGGCGCTCTTGAAGGTCTTGAAGCCGGGGTACTTGTTCTCTGCGCCTGAATAGGTGGGCAGCGTCCAGGTGTGCCAGCTGTCGCCGTCTGTGCTTGCCTGCATGGCAAACTCGCCACCGCCAGCTGTATTCAGCCGCAGCCGCAGATGCTGGTGCAGGGACTGGTCATACCACCACATATAGGTATTTCCCAGCGAGGTGCCACCGGCATCTGTCGCCCAACGCCATGCGCAGTCTGCTTCTGCCGTTTTTCCTTCTGCAATGCCATAGATCGAAGGCCACGCATAGCTGTACAGTTCACTGCCGAAGGCGAGCATATTCGCAGTGCCCTTTGCCAGCGAAATAAAGCCCTTATTGTTCAGGCTTTCTCCGTACAGGCTTGCGGGGATCGTAAAGTCCATATAGATCTCGATGCCGTCCGGCATACCGCTTGCCACGGGAATCTTCACGGCACTGTTTGCAGCCAGCGTCAGGCCGTCCTCGGTCAGGTAGCCGCTCTCGGTGCCGTTCACATTCACCAAAATGCTGTCGTCTTTTTTGGTCGTAAGGTTCTTTGCGGTGGTCGTGTTTGCTGCGCTGCCGCCGGTAAAGTCCCAGTAACCATAGTAGGCTGCATAAGGGTTATCGCTCACCACAATGGTCACGCTCACGCTCCGCTCCACGCCGTTTACCAGCGTGCCGGTCACAGTCACCGTGTCATTGTTGCTGCCGCCCAGAATGGTCAGCTTTCCGTTTTCCAGCTTGGCCTTGGTGCTGTCCGATACCTTCCATGTGACGTCCAGACCGCTGTTTGCGTTGGCGGGGGTGTAGCTGACGCTCAGGGTCAGGATATCGCCCACGCTTGCCTTGCTGCCGGAAAGCTTGGGGGTAAAGTCGGTGGCGGGGATAGAGCTCACGATGATCTCCCGGTACGCGTGGCTTGCCCAGTTGCACAGGGGGTAGTGCTTGCCACTCAGGCTCTCGCCCTCTGCCGTTTTGGGGCGGTAGTCCACGGTGTTGCCCGCCGAGGAGGTCTCGTTGGTATCGTCTGCGTACAGGTACAGGCTGGTGTAGCGGTCGCTGTCGCGGATGTTGCCGATGCCGCGATGCTCACGGTCGCCCACGGCGTTGCCCGCATACTTTACCACCACCTTGCCATGCAGTTCCTGCCCACAGGTCAGCACCACCCGGGTGTTCTGTACCTCGGCCTTTTCCACGGTCACGCCCACGCCGTCCACATAGACGGAGAAGCCGTAGTTTGGCTGCGCCTGTACCGTGTAGGTATCTGCCACCAGCGGCGGCACCGGCACCTCGTAGTCGATGCAGACCTTGCTGCCCTCCACGGTGATGGCGCGGTCGATGACCGTCCGGTCTGCCATGCCCCACAGGAAGGTCTCAGCCAGCTGCTTGCCGATCATCTCGCCCTGCCAGCGGTAGCCGTTGGAGGTCATGTGCCCGCCTGCAAAGCGTTGACAGGGCATTGCACTGCCCAGCAGGATCATGTCCTCACACTCGGCTGTGGCCTCCTGCTGCGCCATGTTGATGCTGCTGGTGGCGTTGGTGATGAACGCACCGCCGGGCTGGTACACGAAGAACAGCGGCGGCTCGGTCTGGCCGTACTTGGCCATGATGTCGGCCTGCATATCCTTCTTCAGCTGGAGCAGGTATCGCTTGTATTCGGCCTTGTCGGTAGTGCCGTCTGTGCCGTTGGTAAAGCCCTGCCCGCTGTTGTGGCCGTCGTAGTTGTACTCGCCCTGCATAAACACGACAGCCACACACTTCACGGTCTTGCTCTGCGCGGTGACAGCAGCCTTGGTGTTGTCCAGATAGTCCAGAAAGGCATCCTTGTACAGATACTCATAGCCGTAGCTGGTGCAGCCCTTGGAGAGCCGCTCGATGGAACGTCCGCCCAGACCGGTGGAGTTTGCGATAAACTTCTGTCCCGCGTCCCGGTGTCTGCGGTACATGGTGGCGAAGTGGTTCACCGCCGCCACGATGGGGGATTCAAAACCAGCGTTCTTGCAGGGGTTCAGGCCGGTGGTAGTGGCAGCCTGATACCAGTGCGCGCTGCTGCCCACCATGTATACGCCGTCCAGTGCCGTATCGGTCAGTGCAATCTGGCTCTCGGTGCCGGAGGCCAGACTCTGGCCATAGATGATGATCTGCGCATAGTCGCAACCTGCCACGTCCGTGTAATTCACGCAGCCCATGCGGCTGGGTGCGTAGACAGGTGCTGCGGTCGCCGTACCAAAATCGCCAGGGTCGCCCTTGTCGCCCTTTGCACCCGCCGGGCCGGTATCGCCTTTTTCCCCCTTGGGGCCTTGTGCGCCAGTAGCGCCCTTGTCACCTTTGGGCAAGACAAGGTTTAGCTTCCCGCCCGAGATGCTGGCACTTGCGGTGCTGCCGCTGGTTACGGTGCCAATGGTCAGGGAGGCGGTGGAGCCGGTGGAGCCGGAGCCGCCGGACGGTAGGTCATTGACGGTCTGCGCAATGTCTGCGATGCCGGCTTCAATGTGCTGCATCCGTGCGGCGTTGATACGGGTCTCGCCATCGACCCACGTTTGTTTTTCGTAAGAGATAGACATGTTGTCCTCCTTCTTTATACCATTCCACATATTGCATTGCCGCAGATGGCAGTGCCCAGCAGCGATGTCGTGTTTATAGTCGGCTCCTCCGGCAGCGGCTCCAGCGTATCCACGGACTTGGGGGATACCAGCAGCACCGTGGCGGTCATATCGGCACGCGGGATGTGCTTTGCCCAAAGCTTCAGGACACCGCTGTCCGTTTCTGCCATCGGGCAGAGCGCAGCGGTCTGTGCCGCTGCGGTATGTTCCCTGTGGATAGTTACTGACGGGCTTTGCTCGGCGGTGACACCCTCGAGCTGGATAAGTGCCGTATAACCGTATTCGGCTGCGGCATCCTCCTGTTTCCAGCTGGCGGCAGGGATGGTAATATCCACAATTTTCGCGTGGGCGGTGTTATCGTGGATCTCCTGCCGGATGAAAATCTTCAGGCCGCGCATATCGGCGTTGAGTGCGAGGGCAATCTTTGCACTGCGCGAGATGGCAAGCACTGCCGTAAAGATAAGCTCAAACTCCTGATTCTCGGTAGCGGCGGGTATCTCGACTCCACGCTCATCTTGTATGAGCATGAGCAGGGTGTCATCGCTGTTGTCCTGCCGCCCGAAAATGCCGATTTGGCGCAGGGTGTAGGTATTCGCGGCGCTCGGAATGCGGATTTTAATGTGGCGGGCTTCTTCTTCACCCTGACCGACAGCCGAGATGCCGAGTAGTTCCAGCGTGTGCTTTGCGCCGCTGACATCTATTTGATGGGCAAGGGCACTTGGAGCAATCGCGCTGGTGCCGCTCACTGCTTTTGTGATGGTGAGCCGTTTACCGGCTGCGGCATCCAGAAGCATGGATATGCCGGCGTCGGTATAGGCCATAGATTCAAAGCTCATGGCGTGGCTCCTTTCCTCGTAATTTTCGGCAGGCGGGCCGTTATAGACATGGACACGCTGCAAGGGGCAGCGGAGACGTAAACGGGAGGACGCGTACTCCCCAAGAAAATGCTGTAGCGCGTGAGCAGATTCTTCGGAGATATGGTGTCTACAAGCTCCATCGTCTCAGAGTAGGCGTCTGTGAAAGGAATCGTCACCCGGAGAATATAGCTGTTTTCAGCTACATCTGCATCTGCCGCACCTGGGCCGTAAAGGCTGTACAGAACACCCCGCAGCTGTGGCAGGGTATAGGGCAGCTGACGGTTCAGCACGGCAAGGATACGGGCACGGCGGACCGCAAGCGTATCGGATGCTTTGGGCAGAAGGCCCAGAATCTTTTCCCACCGGGACAAGCCTCGGCTCCCGGCACTCAGGATGAAGAGGTTATCCTGAAGGTCGGCCACGCTGTCCCATAAGTTTGAAAACTCCGGCTGCTGGGCATCCATTGCGGCTCGAAATGTGGGAATATCCCGAAGGATAAAAGGAAGATAGTTTATCAACTGCCGTTCCATTTGTGCCTCCTCAGGTGATTGCGGCCGCGTGAGCGGTAATTCCGCCCAGCACCGGAATGTGATCCAGTTCTAAGGTCAGATTCTCTTCTCGCCCATTGAGTGTGGTGTGAGCAACGTCCAGAATGCCGGAAACAGTGAGCAGATGGCTTTCAACCTGCGCAATGCGAACGATCAGGGGACCGTCTGTGTCCGTCCAGCTCTTCGTAAGCTCCTGAAAATAGTCTGTTACTGCGCTGGCTGCCGCGGCCTTAACATCCTCCCATTCCAGATTCCGGCGGCAGTAGACTGCGAAAGAGATGTTCACGGTTTCGTTCTCGGCACCATAAACCTTTACAACATGCCCGATCGGTGCAAGTCCCAGACCTTCACCGGCGTTCCGCATGGGGTCGATGGTCGTCTGCACCAGCTGTACAAGAGTGGAGGACGGCTTGCTCAAGGTACTGTCGAGGATCACGAGCTTGACCGTGCCGCCTACTGTCAGCTTGCTTTGAGAAGCAGCGCGATACACAGCATCCAGCCAGTTTTTTACGCTTCCCGGTGTATCAGAGAGGGCTTCCAACCATTTGTCAGTACCTTCAGGCGGAATAAGACTCGCAGGCGATATGTCAGCATTCCATGCGCGGTACACTCTGACAGCGCCCACGCCGGGAATCGCATTGACCTTTTCGAGATAGTCCTGCTGGTTGCCACCGTAAGCCTGCGCGTGCAGGCTGCTGAAATAACGCTGCCGAAAAACCTCGGTATCCTCTTCGTCCTCACCGGGGATGAGCAGTGCGGTGACGGTACAGGTCTCAAGGCCGGGGACATATTCGATGGGAATACAGGTGTCGCTGTAATCGTTGCCTGCTTCGCCGGGTGTCTCGCATGTGATCTCATACACACCGGCAGAAACATGCCGGGTTACGCTGTAATTCAGCGCTCCAATGGAAAAACGAGTACCCAGAGGAAGAGCGGTTTCGGCAGGGGTGATGGTCAGTTCCAGCACGGCGGCAGACGCAGCTTGCGGGGCAAGCCCACGCTCAGCAGCTCTCCGCAGAAGATATTCCCGACTGGCTGTGTCAGCGAACCCGTTGTTGAGCGCTTCTTCGATTGCGATGTACAGATTGACGATCTCCACAGCACCGGGTGCATTGGCATACCAGAGAAGAGAACCTTCCCGGGTGTCCAGATCGCTGGGAACGCGGGACATTTCCCGTTTGAGGACAGCTTCATAAGTCTGTTCTGACACTCAGATAGACACCTCCGTTTCAGAATCGATATCACCGTAAATGGTATGGACAGTAAAAGCAGCGGAGATGACTCCTTTGCGCTGGTCAAAAGAGAATCCATCAACTGCCGTGATGCGGTCATCCTGTAAAAGTGCTTCGCGGACACAGCGCTCAATTTCCGGCATACAGAAATCCGGGTCCTGACCGATGAGAGCGTGCAGTTCCACGCCGTAATTCCAGCTGTGGATAAGCCACGCATACCGTTCGGTATTGAGGATCAGATAGACCGCCTGCCGGACAGCTTCCAGACCATCGATTATGCCGGGGCCGTCCAGACGGAACGTCTTGCCCGGCTTCGCTGCTACGGTGACAAGGCCGCGAATGTCGAGAGTCGTCTTTGGCGTCATACCCATTCTCCTTTCAGCTCTGGGATAGGCTTGACGCGGTCGATCACTACGTACCGTTTACCATGCTGGACACGAGCCAGCACCACACAATCACCGGACAGCAGCGCGTTATGAACTTTGATCTTTTTTGTGCCGGAGTATTTGTGCCGGTGTGTCGTGGGCAGAGCAGTCGCGCCGTCCGAAGTCGGGTGCTTGTGCTCAGTTTCGAGTTCCGTCCAGTGACTGACGGAAACATCCATTTCGTAGTCGGTCACATTCCGGGTCAGCACCAGCATCTGTTCCGGCAGGGTCATTTTCTGGTCGATCTGTATTTTGAGCGGAGACGCTGAAACTACAGTGCCGAAGAGCAGAGACACGGGCTTTTCAGCTTCATAGGCTTCCAGTGCGGCTTTTTTGACAAGCTCAATGACATTAGCCACTGATAAACTCACCTCCGATAAGCTTCAGATCCATGGAATGACGCTCTCCCTGAAGATTGTGCGTGACCTGCTGAACGACCATGTAGTTGCTCAGTGTGACATCCGGCAGGGTGAGTGAAACGATAATAGAGCTTCCGGCTCGTACACGAGGATCGCCGAAAGCTCCATTGATTTTCAGGGAGCGTGTGCGGGTATTGTAAAGCTTCAGCAGCCCAGCGGCTCTGGCCTGTACACCGGTGGTCGTCTTGACCTCTTCACAGTATTGCAGCACGCCCCATTTGTTGATGTTTTCGCCGCTCTTTTCCACATACAGTTCACGCTTGCCGGTCTTGTCGTTCTCGTAGTAGAGCTTGACCTGATTGTAAGTCTGGCTGTCAATACTGGACTCATAGCTGTAGCTTTCACCGGTCTCCGCGTCCACCACAAGGTTGAGCTTCATCTTGTTGATATCCCGCAGGCAGAGCTTGCCCACGTCGTCATACAGAACATAAAGCTTGCCCGTGTTGGTCAGTGTTTCATCAAGCGCGTTCTGGATCATATCGAAAAGCGTCTGGTTCGCCTCATCGATAGTGTCGATGACGTAACCAGTGTCTTCGATAGTGCCGATTTCAAGCCGGAAATCTTCTGCAAGGCGTTTCAGCAGTTCAGAGGCTTTCAGGCCGGTATCTAAGAAGGTATCTTTGTTTTTCAGATACCGCAGCTGGTCGTAAGCGGTCACACTGATAAGATTCTCTTCTGTGACGTTTTTCTTAAAAACAAAGCCATAGAACATATCGGTGCCGTTCACGTTCAGCTTGACCCGGTCGCCCTCTTCGAAGCGGAGTGCATCGTCCACAAGGACGGTGAACTTGAGGACGCCGGGTGTGCCTTTCCGCTCAAGGGCCAGTGAGACACCCTCCTGCACAGCAGGGTAAATACAGGAACCTTCATGTTCCAGCAGCAATGAATAACTCATGCGCTCACTCCTTCAGGTTCAGTTTTACCCCTGCTTCCGGCAGGTTGGTGCTCAGGCCGGTGTTCTGCGCGATCGACTGCCAGTTTTCGCCGTCTCCGGTCAGTTGCTTGGCAATGTTCCAAAGAGTGTCGCCAGCTTTGGTGACATAATCGGAAAAGGTAGGGGCAGAGGGTGCAGGGCGGTTGGTAGTGACCGAGGCGGTCAGGCTTCCATCTTCGGCCTGCGTGACATCTGCGGTTTTCGTTCCGTAGCTCCGCCACTGCTTGAGTTCGACTTGGACAGTTGTGTCCATGCCTTCCGAAGCATCGTCAACGATCTGATAGCTTTCCAGAGAGACGGTCATGTTGGTATAGTGGAGCATCCCGCCATGGGGCTTTGTGCGGACGAGTATCCACTGAAAGCCCGTGTTCCTGTTCTTGAGCTGTTCCAGATGAGACAAGTAAGAGCTGATAGGGAGCACGATAGGCGAAGAAAACGGATAGGCACGATGCGGGAGCAGCAGTTCGAATGAAACATCGGACAGGCCCGGCACCTTCAGCAGGTTGATCTCTTCGCCGTTCAGCAGGTTCATGGTCTTGTTCTGGCCGTTCACCTTAACAGTCACTTTGCCGGGGCAGATGGGCATCATCAGGCTGTCCAGAAACATTTTATAAGCCATTACGCATGTACCCCCTCACAGCTGATATCAAGCTTTTCTGCAAACCATTCCGTCCAGTAGTCCATAATGCCGTCAACGTCCATATCTTTCGAGATGTTATTGTGGTTGGTCTGGTCAATTTTGATCTCGGCGGTCGTGAAACGGTTGATCGCTTCACGCTCAGCGATATCCCGCAGATACTTCAAATCTTCGCTGGTGATGTCCAGCTTCTTCGAGTTCGCGGCGGTGTTGGCGGCAGTGCTGCCAGTACAAATCAGCAGCTCTACCATTAAGCGAAAACGGCATGAAAAAAGCACTGGGCATTTTCTGCACAGTGCTTAAAAATGGGTAAAAGAAAACCACGGTGCGTGTGCATCGTGGTTCAAAAATCTCGGCAAGCTCTATCATTCTCTTCAATAAGATTTTGCAATTTAGAGTATGCGTTTTTGACATCTTGTGGAGCAGTTTCATCAAGGCCAACCCGAAAGGGGTTACGGAATACCTTCATATAAGGCTCAACAATCTGTCCGAGCCTTCTTTCTTCAGGCGTAGAATTACGACGCATACAAATATCACCCCGCTAAGTGCTGTCGTGTACGATACTCCGTATATGCTTCATCATACCTAGGAGTATCTTTCTGAAGTTCTCTTGTTGCATAAGGACTGATATCAAGGATATTATAACCCTTCTGAACCAACTTATCAATAGCCAGGCGCCCTTTTTCAATGGCCCACTTCAGATATCTTTCAGAATCTTCAGCGGAAGAAATATCGCCATACAAACTCCGATATTCCTGCGCGTCCTGCCAGTGAATGAACTCATGCAGCAGGGTGCTCCGCCGGTCATAGGGATAAACACCATCTCTCTGATATTTGAAAAGTTCTTTTTTGTCAGCCCTAAGAAGTTTTTCATAAATACGGACGGTGTTGTTCAAAGAACTATAGGGGCGCAGAGATTGGATGTTTGCCATCAGAACGCCCCCTGTGTCCAGCCCTGCGCGGGCGCAGCCTTGGGCGCGGGCGGCGGCAGAAAGCGCAGCACCTCGTTGCTCTGGCCGGGGTCACCGTTTTTCTTGACGTAATCGTGGACGCCCAGCTTGCACAGCCCCTTGGCACCCACCACCTCGTTCCAGCGGGGACGGAAGGTCTCGCCGCGCTTGCACTGGCCGATGCTCTCAAAGAACGCGCCCAGCAGCCCCTGCGTCTTGGTGTGCAGGTACAGCCGCTCGGTCACGGTGGTGTCGCCCTTGCTGCCGCCGTAGACCCGCAGGGTGAGCTTTGCCATGGAGCATGGCGGCAGCTTTGCACTGCCCTCAAAGCGGGCACGCTCCATGCCGGTGATCTCAAAGGGATACTCGCCCTCCGGCAGCAGCACAAAGTCCTGCTTCTCGTTGGTCAGTTCGTCGTCCCAGCCGAACGCACGGCCGTCATTGTTCATGTCGTTCATAATACTTCTCCTTTACAATAATTCCTTGATTCTTGGCTCCCCCTTTGGGGGGAGCTCCGCGAGGCGCTGGCGTAAGCCAGACCGAAGCGGTGAGAGGGTCGATTCCTTAAAACGGGATATCCCGGTTATCCAGTACCATCTGATACACCTGCGGCCATGCGCCGATCAGGCAGCCCTCCACAAAATCTGCGGGGTAATCCCGGATGGGCATATCTGCCGGGAAGTACCCCCGTTTGCCCACAACGCCCTGCAATTCCTCGGCGGTCACCCGGTTGGCGTGCATCAGGGCGGCAAGCTTTTCCGGCACACCCAGCGCGTGCAGGGCATCCGGCTCGGCGCTTTCCATGGGCGGCGGGGGCGCAAGCTGCGCAGCGGGCTTTGCCGTGGGCTGCGGCGTGGGCAGGATGTCGGCCTCCGGGTCGGACTTCGGGGCGGGCGCTGCCGGGGCAGACTGCTGCACCGCAGCCAGAGCGCCGCCGGGGATGCAGGCGGCAATGGCTGCGTAATCAAAGGGAATCTCTTCCGGCAGGTCAAAGCGGTTCTTGGCGTCCCAGCAGGGGTGATGGGCGGTGTACAGAACCCGACGTCCGCCGCTGGCCTTGTTTTTGGCGTTGGGGCTGCTGCCGGCCTTTTCCACCACGGTCTTGTAGTTGGCAAACAGCAGCATATCGCACCATTCCCGCAGCAGCGGCGCCACCTGCTTGGAGGTTTTCATGCTCCAGCGGTCGTAGTTGCCCACGGCGTCCGGTTGCTCAAACTTGGTAATGGCGGCGTGTGCCAGCACCACCACGTTATGCCCCGCGTTCAGCACCTCCTCCAGCGCGTCCAGTAGCTTTGCAAATTCTTCCTTGACGTAGGTGTAGCCCTTGCCGTAGCCGAAGTCCTCGATGCCGTTCACCTTGGCCTTGGCGCACACGGCCTGAATGCACAGCCGCTCGGCCCAGTCGGCGGTATCGATGACCAGCGTGCCGCAGGGCACAGCGCCCTTGCGCACCTCGGCCACCTCGTCCAGCAGCATCGCCCAGCTGGTGGGCTGGGGCAGGCGGGCGATGTTCAGGCGCTTGGTGCCGCCCTCGGTGTCGATGTACACGGGCGCGGGGAAGCGGGAGGCAAAGGTGCTTTTGCCGATGCCCTCCGGCCCGTACAGCACCACCTTGACCGGCGCGGGCTGCACCCCGCTGGTAACTGCATACTTGCTCATTTAAAACGCTCCTTTCGTCCAGCTTTTAGGCTGGGGCTTTTCGGTGACGGGCGGCTGGGTGGTTTGGACATCCTTCACCATGCCGTCCTCGATGATGATCTGGCACTCACTGCCGGTGGAAACGCGGGTGGCGATGGCCTGCAAGCCCTCGGCTTCCAGCCACGCGGCAAAGCTGCGCAGGGTGTCCATGTCCATCTGTTCCAGCTTGTCCAGCAGCACAAAGCCGCAGTCCGGGTTCAGCCGCCGCACGATGGCAGCCGCCACCCGCAGCTGGTCGCTGCCGGACATATCCCGCCAGTGCTTGCCGTTGTAGGTCAGGGTGCCGTCCTCCACGCCCAGCCCCGGCAGCGGCAGGTCGGCACCGTTCAGCAGCGCCATGCGGTCGGCACGCTTCTGGGCAATGGCTTCGGTCAGCTGGTCGTACTCGGCTGTGTACTGGGCGGCTTCGTCCTCGGCGCGGGCTTTTTCAAGGTTGGCGCGGACCTTGCGGTTGGTCTCCTCGATGTCCCGGACGGACGCTTCCAGCGCGGCAGTGGATTCGTCCTGAAGCTGCTCGGCAGATTTCCGGGCATCCTGAAGGTCATCCTGCGCGGTGCGCAGCGCGTGCTCTGCGGCTTCCAGATCCCGGGTCAGGGCTTGCACACGCTGTGCCAGCAGCTGTGCTTTCTCTTCAAGGCTTGCCAACTGCGCCCGCTTGCGTTGGTTCTCACCGTTGCGGGCAAGGATATCCTGCTGCTGCCGGATGAGGTCGGAGGCGCTGACCGGCTGCTCCGGGGCGTCCGGGTAGGAGAGCAGCTCCTCGGCAAAGTGCTTTTTCTGACTTGCCAGCTGGCCGGTGAAGGTGCGCTTGTCGTACAGAGCTTTGATCTCCAGATCCCGGGCGTGCAGCTCGGTGCCGATGCCGATGATGCGCAGCAGGATGTCGGCCTTTTCCTTGTCGGTGGCGTCCATGAAGCGGGGCAGATCCAGCGCCAGCGGCTCCACAAAGGCGTTGAGCAGCTGCTGGCCGCTACGGCGTCCGGTGGGGTCGGTGACGGTCAGGCTGGCGTTTTTGCCCTTGCGCTCCACCACCACCCCGTTGGACAGGGTGACCTTGAGGTGCGCCGGGGCAAGTGCACCGTCCCGCACGGCGGCATCCGGGCGGAAACGGTCGCCGCCAAGCGCCCATGCCAGCGCGTCCAGCACGCTGGTCTTGCCCTGGTTGTTGTTGCCGCCCACAAGGGTAAGCCCGGTGGGCAGCGGGGTGAGCGCAACAGCCTTGATGCGCTTGACGTTTTCGGCCTCGAGAGCCATGATCTTTACAGACATCTGGATACCTCCCCTTGGATCGCTGCAAGCGTTTGTACCAGCTGGTTTGCGGCGGCTTCGCGCTGCTGCTCCGGCAGCTTACGGAACAGCGGACGCACGGTCTGCCAGCTGTTGTGCATGGAGCGCCCCGCCATCAGGATGCTGTCGTAGGCGTCGCGGGCATCCTGCTCGGTGTCGGCGGCAGTCTTGTCCAGCTGGGCGCGCAGGTCGGCGGTCATACCGGCGGCCATTTCCTCTGCCTGCCGCCGCACCTCTTCCTTGTCCACCACCGCCGTGATGGGCTGGCTTTTCAGGGCGTCGTTCTCGGCCTTGAGTTTGTCTGCCCGCAGGGCGGCGGCGCTGGCCACCTGCCGGGAGCCTTCCAGCTTTTGCTCCGCGTCCTTTGCGTGCTGCTCGGCCTTTTCGCGCTGGCTCCACGCTTCCTCCTCCCGGGCTTCGGCGGCATCGGCGCGCTGCTGCAACTGGTGGTTCTGCTCGGTCAAACCCTGCACGTCCGCCCGGGCGGCATCCAAATGGTGCTCTGCGGTGTCGGCGCGGGACTTTTCAGCGGCAAGGGCATCGTCCTTGGCTTTCAGCTGGTCGAGCAGCTCCTGCACCCGCTGGTCGTTCCCGGCGGCCTGCACCAGCTGGTCGGCACAGCCGCTGCGGGCAATGAGGTTCAAGTCTTTGCGGGTCAGGTTGGGCAGCTGTTTTAATTCCGCCAACGTGGCGGAATTAAAAGCGTCACCGTTCTGAATCATCCGCCGGACGCTTCCTTCACCAAGCTTTTTGCTTTCGCACCACTTCGTCCATGTGCCGCCGCCGTAGCGGCCAGCCTTGGCTGTCAGCGCGTGGATGCGCGCCAGATAGATGCAGGAGATCAGGTACTCGTCCTGTGCGGTGCCGTAATGCAGGTCGAACTGTTGGTCTGCCTCCGCTGCCTGCGCGGAAAGCTCCCCCAGCGGGGAAAAGTCAAAGCTGGGGGCGGCAGGCGCGTTGCCGCACTGTGCGGCAACATCCGCAGCGGGGACTGTGGTCACGGCCTTGTCCTGCGGGGCGGGGGAGGGCGGTGCTCCCTTTACATAAGCGCAGCGATACTCGCAGGTGTCTTTGTTAAGACAATACTTACAGCACCCGGCACAGCCTTGAATTACGCCATGCTTGATAAAATGCTTGAGCCCGGCTTCGTTCTCGCATTTGTGGGAGACGGAGAGCTCGCAATAAGTGTTCATACCCTTACCTCCATCTCCTTCAGGCGGTCGAGCATCTCAGCCTGCAACGCGGGGCGCAGGGGCTGGAGGGTGTTGTTTTTCCAGCCGTAGCACAGGATAGTGCCGTAGATCTTCTGCCCGCGGTAGATGCGGTTCAGACCCCGGCCATAGATGGGGTACACCAGCACCGCCGGGGTGCGGGGCAGCACCTTCTGCTCACAGGGGCACTGCAACAGCGCCTCGATGCCCTGCAACGTGTCCGGCAGGGCGGTGACTACCGGGGCTTTGCCCGGCTCGATCAGGATTCCTTTCGTAATGCTACCTCCTGTGTATAACCGTGTTTGGTGCAGAGCTTTTCCAGCTCGTTGTAGTAAAGACCATGGGCAAACTGTGCGCTGTGCTGCAGATCCTGCTGGAAGGTATCCGAGAGGACTGCCAGCACCTCCAGCGCCGCCAGTGCCTGCCCAAGGGCGGATGCCGTGTTCTGCAACAGGTCGGTGTTCTGGTCCTTGCGGAAAGAACAGTCCTGCACATAATACCGCCCCGGGCGAAGTTTGCCGTCCGCAAAGCCCTGCTCAAGATAAGCCGTTGCGGCGGCAAGCTTGGATGCGCTGGTGTTGAGCGCTGCCAGCTGCTCGTAGATCATGGCAGACTGCCATTCCGGCACGCTGCGGACGTAGCCCAGCAGCGATTTTTGTGTTTCGGTCAACATCGTTCTTGCGAAAACCTCCGAAAATGTGATATCATCGGGGTGATGGGGCGTTCAAACTCATCATCCCTTTGCAGGCTCTCCGGTGCTGGTAACACCGGAGGGCTTTTTGTTTTTCAGCAGCATATACTTGCCGTAGCTCAGCCCGGCGGCGTCCGCTGCCCGGCAGTCTGCCCGGAAGGCGGCGTCCCGCTCCTCGGCGTTCCGTTTGCGCTGGGCGGCGGTCTTTTCCTTGGGGTAGGGGCTGCTGATCTCGTCCTTCTTTTTTGCCCACCACGCTGCCGTTCTGGCGCGGTGACGCTTCTCTGCGCACGCCGGGCAGAACCGCTTGGCGTGGTAGACGTTGACCATCACTTTGCCGCAGTCCTCGCAGATGCGGGTGGAGGTGTAAGGGTTTGTATCAACCATGGTCAACCCGCCTTTCTACGGTTTGCGGGCTTGACGGTGTGCTGCGGCTGCTGGTGCACCTTCTGCCGCTTGGCGCTGCGCTTGTACTGCTGGTTCTCGCGGTGCAGCTCGTACAGGGTAAGGCCAAGGGCTGCTGCCGTGCCAAGCACGGCGTACAGCACCAGCGGGGCGCGGGCGGCAGCTGCGCCGTAGGCGTAGCCGCCCCAGACCATCAGCAGCAGGGTGATGCCCGCCTCGGCAAGGCCGAGGGCTTTCATACCCAGCAGAAAGCCGCACAGGGTAAACCCGGCAAGGGTGACGGCGTTCAGTTTTTTCATGCGGACTTACCTCCTTTTTCAACGGTGGGGAAAAAGTACTCCCCGATCTTCTCTTGCGGGATGTTGAGCACCTTGCAGATAACTACGATCTCACTCCAGCACCAGCTTGCATCCGTTTCCGGTGTGCCGATGCGGTTGTACATGGTGCTGCGGGTGATACCCGTCATCTCATAAACGTCCTTCAGGTCGTAGCCCTCGTCCTCGATTAGGCGGCGAAGCTTTAAAAACGGTCTGCGTGCCATACTGTAAACCTCCTTTATTTCTTTTCGGTTGCGGCGCTTTCCAGCGCGGTCTGCATCACCTCGTCAAAGCCGGGCAGGCCAAAGGCAATGATCTGCAAATGGGTGAGCCGGGCATCCAGCTTTGCCTGCCAGTCGCGCTCGATCTGAGCGGAGCGGCGCTCGTTGTCGCAGTTCTTGGCGTGCCGGGCGCGGACGTCGGCCAAAAGGTTCTTGGTGGCGTTGCGCAGCTCCACAAAGTTGTCGTGGTTCTCGCGGGCAAGGGCAAGGTTCTGCTGCGCCTCGCTCACGCTTTGCAGCGCCGCCCGGATGCGGGCGTCCTGCAAGGTCTGCCGGCATTTGTGCTGCTCGGCAAGCTGCTGCTCCATGGCGTTGAAAGCCTCGATGTACTTCAGCTTCCACTGCACCGCCTCCTTGCCGGTAAAGCCCATCGCCAGCAGCGAAAAGCCGTCCCGGTTCATCAGGTACATGGGGTACTTCTTGCCGGTTCCGGCGGTGTACTCGCTCTTGTAAAACATCTGGGTCACAGCGCAATTTTGCGCCATGAGATTGTTGATGGCCTTGAGCACGTCCTTGTGCTCCTTGCCGAAGCGCTTGGCGATCTCCCGGCTGGATGCCACCGGCTCGCCGTTCTGGGTGGATAAAACAATGTCGTTCATGGTGGTAGGCACCTCCTTATTTTCGATTGATTTCAAGATAACGTTCGATTTTTTCGCAAATAGAGCAAATTGTCGCATAGAATTTGACTTTTTGCTCTGCGACGAGTATCTTAAAAACTAGAATGACTTTGTCCATGGAACCTCCAAAAGAAAAGAAGCAGAAGAAGTGGTTGCTCATGCGAGAGAATCTTTTGACCTTAATGATCCAGAGATAGATATTGCTGATAAAGTCAATTTTCAAAAAGGACTGGTTAAATTGACGCCGCTTGGAAAAGCGTTTTCCACTGTATGCTTTAACATCTGATGATCGCCCAGCGTTCCGGTTCCAGCGGTTCGCTGGGCTTTTTGTTGTTGTCTATGTGGTTGACCTCCTTGTGGGTGGCTCCCTTTCCGTGCTATACTGGAGCAAGGAAGGAAGTGTAAAGATGCTTGATGTAAAAACGCTGAAGGTGCTTGAATTTCTGAATGAGCACCCGGATGAACAATTCTCTATTTATCAGATGTGTCAGCGAGGAATGACAGTAAACTTTGAAACTATGGACTGGCTGCACAACCGTGAAATGGTTTTTCGGTATGAAGATGAGGAAATGTTCAGCTATCCCTACGAAGAACCGGAATATTTGTACCAGATCAATGCCGGTGGGCGGGTGGCTCTGGAAGAACAGAAGCACTCAGTCAAAACGGAAAAACGCGCAAAATGGGCGTTTATTATATCCGTGATAAGCTTGCTGATCTCTGCTCTTACAGCATTAAAAGGGCTAAAATGCTGATCGCCAGCGAAGCATCGGACAGGAGAAGCGAAATCAGGAACTTCTCCTTGATGCTGGTTGCAAATTCGTCTTCCTTTAGACGCATCAATTGATTGATTGCAGTGATTTCGCGCCAAAGCTTTTCTCTGCCATCCGTATCGCTGGGCTTTTTGCTGATATTCGTGTTGTTAAGCTGCTGTTCTTCCATTTCCTGCTTTACCATGCCGCCGAGGTGGCGAACGATCTCTTTTGCATCGGCAAAAGTGACATGCTTGCTCTTGAGCTGTTCCAGCAGTTCAAGAGCAATTTTAATGTTGGGGTTCTCGTTTCTCTCCATGTGGTTGACCTCCTTTGAAACACTCTACTTTAAGTAGATGACGCGGCGAAAAAAATTTGGTCGATGGGAATGCCGACGACCTCACTAATTCTTTTCGCAGTGGCGACTGTGGCATCTTCGGGGGACTGCTCGATTTTTCTGTATGTATCCCGCGAAATGCCGAGTTTTTCCGCCATTTCACGCTGCGTGAATCCAGCGTACTGACGGGCTTGCTTGACTGTGAATCCCAAACTTTCAACCTCCTTTCGTTTGGCTCTGAGACTACTATACTCTACTTTTAGTGGAATGCCAAGAACTTAAAGTAGAAAAAATCGGAAAGATGTTGACAATGTTCTACTTTTGGTGTAATCTCTACATATAAGGAGTGATTCAATTGAGCATCGCTGAAAATATTAAAAGAATCCGACTGGAACACAGCTTATCACAAGCTGAACTTGGCAAAATTGCGGGTGTCAGCGACAAAGCGGTGTCCACTTGGGAACTCGGTGTTAAGGTTCCGCGAATGGGAGCAGTCGAGAAAATGGCAAATTACTTTGGTATTCCCAAAAGTGCCATTGTAGATGATGTCCAGCCATCGCAGCCCGCACCCCAAAAGCCCATCCCGCCGGGGTTCCGCCCGCTGCCGGAGATGGTGCAGGTGCCGCTGATTGGCACCATTGCCTGCGGCACACCCATTACGGCGGAGCAGAACGTTAAAAGCTATATTGGCATCCCGGCGGCATGGCACGCGGACTTTGCGCTGGAATGCCACGGCGACAGCATGGCGCCCACCATATGCGACGGCGATGTGGTGTGCATCCGCAGCCAGCCGGAGGTGGAGCAGGGGCAGATCGCGGCGGTGCGCATCGGCGAGGAAGCCACCCTCAAGCACTTTTACCGCCAGGGCGATGTGGTAAGCCTGATCGCAGATAACCCCGCCGCCTGCCCGCCCATGGTGTTTGCAGGGCAGGAGCTGGAGGAGATGGCTATTGAAGGGCTTGCGGTAGGGTATTGCCGGGGGTTGGTGTGAAAGGATAAAAGATGGAAAACAGCTTTCAGTTTTTGATATACCGCTCTGCGGAGGAAGATGTTTCGGTCAATGCCGTTGTGAAGGACGAAAGCATCTGGCTGACACAGCAGGGGATGGCCGAATTGTTCGGCGTACAGAAACCTGCTATCAGTAAACATCTTAAAAATATTTTTGAAGAAGGCGAACTGGACGAAAAAGTGGTTGTTTCCAAAATGGAAACAACCACACATCACGGTGCTCTGGACGATAAGACGCAGACCAGAGAAACGAACTTCTACAACCTCGATGCGATCATTTCCGTCGGCTACCGTGTCAACTCCCGCCGGGCTACACAGTTCCGTATCTGGGCTACCGGCATCCTCAAAGAGTATATGACCAAGGGCTTTGTGCTGGATGACGAGCGCTTGAAGCAGGGCAAGGACGCTTTCGGTAAGGATTATTTCCGCGAGTTGCTGGAGCGCGTCCGCTCCATCCGCGCCAGTGAGCGCCGGATCTGGCAGCAGGTGACGGATATCTTTGCAGAGTGCAGCATCGACTATGACCGCAATGCACCGGTGACCAAGGACTTCTACGCCATGGTGCAGAACAAGTTCCACTATGCGATCACCGGCCAGACGGCGGCAGAGATTGTGTACAGTAAGGCCGACCACACCAAGGAGCACATGGGACTTACCACATGGAAACACGCACCAGAGGGGCGCGTACTCAAATCGGATGTGTCTATTGCAAAAAATTACCTGTCCGAGAAGCAGATCCGGCAGCTGGAGCGCACCGTTTCCGGCTATTTTGACTATATCGAGGATCTGATCGAGCGGGAGAACACCTTCACTATGGAACAGTTTGCTGCCAGCATCAACGAGTTTTTGTCCTTCCGGCGGTACGATATTCTGCCGGACAAAGGCAGGATCAGTTCCCGGCAGGCGAAGGCAAAAGCAGAAGCGGAGTATGACCTGTTCAACCCCACGCAAAAGATCGTGTCGGACTTTGACCGGACGATTCGCCAGATGGAGGAGAAAAACTGATGGAACACGAAATTGAGATCCAAGACTGCCTGACCGTGCCGGAAGATGCTGATTATGACGAGATCGTAGATTTATTTATAGAGTTTGTAGAATCTCATGGCTGATATTACGGTGGCAGGTTCAGCGAGATCCGGGACGGACACTACGTCATGCCGGATGGGACACTTGGCAGACCGGTGGGATAAAATAAAAACCTCCCCCAGCGCGCCAACGCCGAGGGAGTTAAGGTGAGCGGCTCGCCCTTTTGAGGTATGATCCAACGTGAACACTTGAATTGTACCACCTCCGGGCGCGCCTGTCAAAGCGTACAAAGGAGGTGTAACCATGGGTCTACGGACTAACACTGCAGCATGGCTGCCAAACCAGCAGCGCTGGCAGATCAAAGTACAGAAGGACGGCGTGCGCAAAACGTTTACCAGCTCTAAGCCCGGCCGCACCGGCCAGCGGGAAGCCAACGCCAAAGCGGATGCGTGGCTGGACGAGGGCATCACCAACACGCGGATCTTTGTGGAGAAGGCGTATATCGAGTGGATCGCCGGGATAAAGGAGACCACCAGCAGCTCCAATTGGCTGCCCATTGAGAGCCGGTGGAAGAAGTGGGTGCTGCCGCTGATCGGCAAAAAGAGGGTGGAAGCCCTGACAGAGCAGCAGCTGCAGGTCATCGTAAACCGGGCGTATGCCGGTGGTCTGAGCAAAAAGACCCTTACTAGCCTGTGCTGCGATCTGCGGAACTTCTGCAAATGGCTGCGCCTGAGCAGGCTGTCCACCTTGTTCCCGGAATCGCTTCATGTGCCCAAAGCCGCCCGCAGCAAGGAAAAGAAGATCCTGCAGCCGGAATCCCTGCGGGCATTGTTCACCATCGACACCACCCTCTGGCGCGGGAAGCGTGTGCAGGACCCGTACATCAACGCCTATCGGTTCAGCGCGGTCACCGGTCTGCGCCCGGGAGAACTAATCGGCCTACGCTGGGCAGATGTGCACGGCGATCAGGTGTGCATCCGCCGGGCGATCAACGTCCACGGCGAGGAGACCCGGGGCAAAAATGAGAATGCGCTGAGGGCGTTTACCCTGACCGGAACAGCAGCAGCCATCCTTGCCGACCAGCGGCTACTGACAGGGGCAGAGGACAGCGTGTTTGATATCCAGTCGGAAAGTACCTACCGGCATTGCTGGAAACGCTACTGCGAGGCGAACGATATCGACTACATCCCGCCGTATAATCTGCGGCACACCTTTGTGTCACTGGCAAAAACGCTCCCGGAAGGAGCCGTAAAGCCGCTGGTGGGGCACTCCCGCCAGATGGATACCTACGGCGTATATGCGCACCTGCTGCAGGGTGAGGAAGAACAGACCGCGATGGCGCTCGAAAATAAGCTGCAAAAAGTCCTGTGCAGCAAACCCGTTTTGTAACCCACTTTTAAACCCAGTGCACAGAAATGATGTTATCAGCATGGAATGCCGTCTTTAAAAATCCGCATGAATCCTAGAAAAATTGAACAGCTGCTTTTTAAATGGTATAAAATGGCATTGTTCGACTCCCATCGCCTCCACCAACCGCAACGCGGTAGAACCCGCAGAATCTGGCGTTAAATCGCTGGGTTCTGCGGGATTTTTGTTTGTGGAGAAGGGAACGGTGAGGCGCTCGGGTGAGTGAGTGCCGGGGGCGGTGAGGTTGAAGCAGACAACGGCCTGATCGTCGGAGAGGGTGACAGAAGACACGAAGGTGTCCAGAAGGCGGCGCTGGTAGGCCAGGGTCTGCTCGGATTCATCGCGCTGGAACTGGCTGAGCATGAATTCCAGCTCGTCGCGGGTGAAGCGGGGCGGAACAGGGGGATCTGGGATGGCGGCGAGACGGACACGGATGGTGGATTCCTGCTGCTCAAGTTCCTGCAGGCGCTGGACGAGGCGGGCGCTGCTGCCGTTTTCCAGCGCGGTGAGAAGGTTGGTTTGCTTATGGAGAACCTCGGAAAGCTCGGCTTTCAGCGCCTGCTTTTCGGGGTCTGGCTTTGGGACGGTCTGATGCGCCTGCAAGTCAAGCACTTGATCAAGGATCTGCTGCAGCTTGTCCGGGGCAAGGATGTACTGCGCGGTGGCGCGGACGATGGCACTTTCAAGGGCAGATTTTTCTACGTTGCTTTTGGTGCAGCCCTTTTTCTCGGTATGGCCGGGACAGGCATAATAGCAGTACTTTTCGCCGCTGTGGCTGGTGCCGCTGACCCCTTTCATGGGACGGCTGCAGGCGGCGCAGAAAAGCTTGCCGGAGAGGATATAGTCGGCGCGGGGGCCGGTGCCGCCGCTGTGGGCACGGTTGAAGGCAAGTTGACGCTGGCAGCGGTCAAACAGATCGCGGTCGATCATGGCGGGGACACCTCCCTCGATGCGGATATCGGCGTACTTATAAACACCCAGATACATCTCGTTGGTGATGATGCGCAGGATGGAATTTTTATTGAAGGCGTTGCCGCGAGAGGTGCGGATCCCGTTGGCGTTGAGGTGGGCAACGATATCGGCGGCGGTGAACCCGGCGGCGTACTGCTCGAAGATGTAGCGCACGGCGGGGGCCTGCTGCGGGTTGATGCAGTAGTGCTTGTCCGGCCCGATATCGTAGCCGAAGCTGCGGTTACCGCCCAGGGCAATGCACTTCATGGCGCTTTCGCGCTGGCCACGGCGCAGCTTCTGGGAGAGCTCGGCGCTGTAATACTCGGCCAGGGATTCCATCAGGCCTTCCAGAATGATCCCCTCGGGACCGTCCACAACGGTCTCCGCTGCATACAGGATCTTGACACCGTTTTTGCGCAGGCGGTTTTTGTAGATGGCACTGTCGTAGCGGTTGCGGGCAAGGCGGTCGGTCTTCCAGCAGATGACGGCATCAAAGGCATGGTGGTCACTGTCAGAGATCATCTGCTGGAAGGCGGGACGATCGTCTGTTTTGCCGGAGATGTGCCGGTCGATGTATTCCTTTGTGATGGTGAGGCCGTGGCTGCGGGCGTAGGCCTCGCAGTCGTGGCGCTGCCCCTCAATGCTTTGCTCGTTCTGGCGGCTGCCACCGGAATAACGGTAATAGGCCACCAGACACACAGGAGCGCCGGTTGCGGATTTTTTGCGTGGCATGAGATCGCACTCCTTTCGGTTGCGTGGCTGCCGGGAGTGTGGTATACTATCCACGGCAGGCGCATTATCGGTTTTAATGTGTTGCATTCCGTCCGGGGGCTGTTCGTACCAGCACCCGGACATTTTATTTTGCGTAATGCGTTTTGAACGCTTGACCCGCTGCACCGCCCGTGCTACCATAAAAGGGCAGAGATGCGCGGGTTGATAGGCATAACAATTACCTCCTACTTTTTGGATCCCCTGTTTGAGGCATGACCCCCTTGGCTTTACGGCTGAGGGGGTTTTGCTTTGTCACGAGAATTTGCAACTTGAGAATTGATCATAGCATCCAAAGCTCTCTTCTTGAGACGAACACCTGTTGTGCCAAAAGATACGAAACACATAGAACTTGTTTGCGGACGATGAATAGCTTCATCTGATGAAAGAGGAACGTGGATGGTTATACCATAACGCTGGAGGATTTCTGCATTTGAAAGGCAACGACCATACCAAGACAAATCAGGGATGATCGGGTTACACCGTGCGCACGCACTACAAGGAACTAAGTTTGCAAGGTTTGTTGTTTGTGGGTATTTGATGCAAGGCTTTTTTGTCTGATGAAAAACTTCTCCGGTAGGAGTGTACACAACGATGCAGATATCTTCACCATCAACTAGGATATGCGGAAGACCTTTTTGATCCAGATAACTGGATTCTGGTGCATTGCTCAGGGAGAGAAGGTCAAGTCCATCGACAATGGCAGCCAAATCTTTTGCAAAGGTTTCTTTCTGGTTTTTTAATTGCTCGTCATAGGAATCTTTTTGCGCTTTTCTGGAATCGGCATATTTAGAAGAACAGAACGCATACGAGGCCGCACAGCCAGAAACAAGAAAAATAAAACATGGGATAAGGTTTAAATATAAAGCGGAAGCCGAATCCATGGAGAGTCTGCCGAGAAAAAATGCTCCTAAAGTAAAAATGGAAAGTAAGAAAAGATATTTAGCCAACAATTTGTATTCATGATGAAGATAGAAATCTAATTTATCATTTGCAAATTTTAAATTGTCTTGAAGTGCTTTAATTTTTTCTTCGGCGTATTCTAATTTTTTAGAGGTGGCGCTGCAGGAATCTTCAAAATCCTTCAACACCTTTTTGTTATCAGAGAGAATGGCTTTGAAGTTTTCCGTTAATTGATCGTCCGATTGGGAAACGCTCTTTTCACGCAAATCAGCTATTTCCGCGCGAAGGTCTGCAATCTTGGATTGATAAAGTGAACAGCTTTTTTCAAGATTTAGACATCTGTCTTTCCATTCAAGGATGCTGGAATCATCCGGCAGGCGGGTCTGGGTTTGCAATTCATAATATTTATCAGCCCAATACTTGGCACCATGACCGAGGTAGGATGAACTGGACATAATACTACTCCCATATTAACAGACCGTTCCGGACAGCACCGGGACGGTTTTTATTTACGCTTCATTTCTATCCACGCCCAGCGCAGCACATTTTTTATAGCGCCCGGTGAGCACCAGATCGTCCACATAGTCCAGAGCTTTCTGCTGGCCTTCCTCGTTGAGCAGATCAAACGAGGAAAGCAGGGCGGACTGCTGCGGGGTGAGGGTAACTTTACCGTTTACGGTATTATCGGACAGATCGTCCAGCGTATACCCCATGCAATGCACGACAGCGGAAACGGTAGATAGCTGGGGATCTTTCGTCTGACCGGCGAACAACTTGTTCAGGGTTCCTTTTGGAACACCGGACGCCGCCGAAATCTGTTCAATGGTCATACCACTGAGCTTTTTTAGGTGATTGAGTTTTTCGAGCCACACGGTAAGATTCTCCTTTCTCTTTTTTTCTCTATTATAAGGAAGCGCGGACGACAAGTCAATAATATATTACCGAATAATATAAAATTCTTCCAAAACAGGGTTGACTTTTACCTTTTGCGGATGTAGAATCAAATCATGGATTACCGTAAACGGTAAAACAAAAAGGAACGGAGGATGTTGAATGGACAATCTGAAAGCAGAGATGCAACGCAACGGCCTGACGGTCAAGGACATTATGGAAACCATTGGCTGCTCAGAGAAGACTGCAAGAAACAAAATCAACGGGGAAACGGACTTTACTTACCCGGAAGCGGAGAAAGTACGCAACAGCCTGTTTCCCGGGATGCGGATGGAATACCTGTTCCATCCTGCCCGGGATGGCAAGAGCGCGTAAGCACAAGGAGGTGAAGGGCGTATGATGAAGAACGAGTGCGATGAGGTGCGGAGGACGGCCCCGGCGGGCAAGCTGGTGAGCCCGAAGGCAGCAGAGCCCATGCAGACGGCCAGCAAGTGGCTGCTGGAGGGCGGGATCGCCATCTGCTGCGATATGCTGGACAAGCTGGACCGGCTGCAGGACACCATGGACAAAAGGCCGGACGATGACGCGGAGTACTTAGCGCTGGAAGCAAAGCACGCCGGGCAGCGGCTTTTGAAGGTGATGCAGGTGATCGCGGAGACGGAAGAGCTGGAACTGGAGTAAAGGAGGAAAGCGCATGGAGAGCGGGCAGCTGCTGCTGAAGGAGTGGCAGGCACAGGCCGTGCTGGACATGGCCGCCCTGTTTTACGCAGACCCGGAGAACAGGGCGGCGTTTAAGGCATGGAAAAAAAGAAAAAATGCCGGGGCAACAGCACCGGCGGGCAGGACGGAGGCGAAAAAGTGAACTGGTACAACAAAAAAGAGAGCCCGGCGGTGTGACAGCACCGACGAGCCCTGCAAGGTGATAGATGTGACGACCTATCACCAGAAGTTTAGCACGAAACGGAGGTTTTTGCAATGAGAATCAAATCAGGGGTATGGCACTGGCTGGCAGCAGGGTGCGGCGCGGCCGGACTGCTGTACGGCATGGGCATCGAGGGCGGTGCGCAGCTGGGCGGCGTGATCACGGACGGCGAGGCTTGCACGGCAATAGGCCTGCTGGCGGCAGCGGTGGTATTTATGCGGCTGGGCTTTGCCGCACAGGACCGGGAGCAGCGGCGGGCAAAGAAGATCCACCAGCAGCCGGGGAACACCGTGCAGCGCAGCAGGAGGGCAGGCTGATGGGCAAGTACCGGGTGCACGTGGAGTGCAGCAAGACCCTGCCGGAGACGAACAGCCTGTACGTCCAGTGCCTGAGCTATGTGGTAGGTGCGCCTACCGAGGGCATTGCCCGGGCAAAGGCTGTGGAGATGGCAAAGCAGCATTATGTGGAGTGCGACAGCTTTACGCCGTACCATACGGAAAAGCTGAAATGAGAAAGGAATGCAGCAATGTTTACGATAACGATCAAGAACGATGGGCACGGAACCATTATGCACACGAAGGGGGAGAACTGCAACCGGCTGGACATTGTGGAGGCGGCAGAGGATACCTTTATTTCCCTGCTGATGGGCATGCTGAGAAAGAACCTGACCAGCAAGGAACAGGAAGAGACCGCAAAGAAGGTTGGCATGGAAGTGGAAGAGCGGCTTCTGAATGCGCTGCGGGGCGACCGTAAGATCCAGAGCGTTTTTGGGAAGGATGCGGCGTTTTTGCACGAACTGATGAAGCGGCAGGGGGAGGTGCAGGGCTGATGACCTACGAGGAATACCGGGCGCAGCTGGACGAGGTGTTTGGTCTTGGAAGGAAACGGCTGGAGAAGGTGGACAAGCGCCGGAACGAGGTGAACGGCGAGGTGCTGCGGATCATGGCGGCAAGCGGCAGGGCGCACGAGGCAAGGCAGAACGCGGAGGCGTGGCTGCGCAGCCGGTTGCCGGAGGGAACGCCGTGGGAGCTGCGGATCCCCAACGCCAAGGGCGTGGCCAAGACGCACGCGGAACTGAAGATCAAGGGCGCGGTGGACGAGGCCGCCACGCTGGAGTGGCGGGTGTATGCCGTGGCGTGCGCCGAGGCGCTGGGCTTCAGGGCGGCGCGGATGAACCGGTTATATGATGCCACGATGGACAACTACCGGCAGCTGAACCAGTGGGTGCTGGAAGAGGGCGTGGACGTGGCGCTGGAATGGTTCCGGCGGGCGGCGGCGCAGGGCTACGGCACCGAGGTGGAGGTGCTGGAGGTGCCGGAGGAGCGGGAACTGGAAGCTTACCGCCAGCACACGGCGGATGTGCTGACAGAGATGCAGAAAACGCAGATCCGGGCACAGGTGAGCCGGATGCGGGTGCCCTGCACCCTGCCGCTGGCAAAGGACGAGATGGACCGGCGCATCCGGGCTGTGATGGAGCAGCAGGTGCCCGCAAGCTGGGAAAGGAGACGGACGAAATGACCTTACAGGAAGCAATGGATTACCGGGGCGAGAACCCGGCGACGCTGGGCGACAAGATCGCGGTGCAGGAGGGCTACGTCCGGCGGTGGTGCAAGCCCGGCGGGCTGCTGAAGCTGAGCGCTGCGCGGCTGCAGCAGCTGGCGCAGGCGCTGGACGGCGGGATCCTGATCGCGGAGGACGGTGCAGAGGTGGAGCTGTACGGGAACGGAGGCAGAGTATGAGCAAGGACAAGTGCAAGATGACCCGCAAGCGGTTTGTAAAGCTGATGGCAGGGGACGAAAAAGTGCAGGTGCGGGAGATGCAGGACATAGTTTTCAGGAACTTGGTGAACCCGGGAAAGCGCAAGCAGGAGCAGCGCAACCGGGAAAAGCATCGGCGGGGTGCGGGAGGGCTGGACTGATGGAGTACATTTACAGCCTGTACGACCCGCAGACAAGCAAGCTGCTGTACAGCGGCACCCCGGAGCAGCTGGTGAAGGCAGGGCTATACAAGCGCAAGGGCGCGGTGAGCGCTGCCTACCGGGTGCAGGTGGAGGGCGCAAGGCCGAAGCGCTACCGGATCGAGCGGGAGCGGGCAGACGCAGCGGAATCTACCGCATACTGCCATAAGGTCAAAGAAAAGCCAAAGCCGCAGCCGAAGCCAGCCAGAGAGGACGAGACCCCCTTGCAGCGGGACGTGCACAGGATGTGCTTATACAATGAGGCGGCGCTGAAAGCGGGGAAGAAAGAGTTGCAATACGGCTACTGGGCGGCAGCGGGCAAGCCGGAGGCACCGGTATGGTGAAGCAGTGCTGCACAAAGGACTGCCCGGAGCGGCGGCCGGCCTGCTCCGACTACTGCGAGCGGTACAAGGCGTGGAAGAAGGAGCGGGCAAAGGAAAAGCTGCACACCAGAAACGAGACCTACGCGGGAAGCATCCACAAGAACGACTTTGACGAGGAGTTCTGGATCGGGAAACGGAGAAGATAAAATCAGCCCCCGGCGGCGCGGTGAGCGCGTGGCCGGGGGCTTTGGCGACCACAGAAGCATCAGGTAGGAACGGGTGCTGCCGAGAGAAGGCTCGGCGGCAGGCGTTTTGTCTGATGGGAGGAAACCCCCTCAGTTTCACCGTCCGCTGCGCGGCGCGGTGAAACAGCTCCCCCAGAGGGGGCGCCTTTATTAAATGTAAAGCGTCCGGGTGGGCGCTTTGGGGAGCTAGTATACCCGTTATTTCTGTGACTGTGTGGGTCACAAAAGAGAAAATTACAGGAGCAGCCTATGCGGAAAAGCTACATCCGGGAAAAGAAGATCCGGTGCGGGGACGAGTACATGGCCGTTGGAGTGTATGCCGTGACGGATCAGGAACACCGCAAGCGGGGAAAGAAGCGCAAGGAGAGCGACAAGGGGCAGAAGAGCCGGAACAAGGCCGCCAGCATGCGCAAGAAGCAGCGGAAGGTGCTGGCGAATTTTGATAAGCGGGGGTTTTTCCTGACCGGTACATACGAGGACTGCTATCTGCCCGGGGACGAGGACGCCTGCTGGAGGGACGTGGAGAACTACGCGCGGCGGGTGAAGTACGCCACCTGCAAGCGGTTCGGGGTGCAGAAGGAGAAGATCCGGCTGATGCTGTGGGCGGTGCGCAAGGGCGAGGCCGGGCGGCTGCACATGCACGGCTTTGCCCAATGCGTGGGCATGGGCGAGGCAGAGAGACGGGAATGGCGGGAAATGCTGGAGGACTTATGGCGACGGCGCATCCCGGGGACCCGGGAGTTTGAGCCGCTGGGCACCATGAACGTGGACCGGATGGACATGAAGAAGCTGCTGGGGCTTTCCGGCCAGGGCAAAAACGGCACGCTGGGGTACATCTACGGCCACAGCTGGCGGCGGTGCTTAGAGACGCGAAACCTGATATTGCCCGAGGAGCAGAGACCCAACGACAGCCGGTGGAGCCGCAAGCAGCTGCATAAGGGGTGCACGGACTGTGCGGACTGCGCCTACTGGTGGGAGCAGCGGTACCCGGGCTGGGAGTGCGTGAAGGTGATGATCTACGACCCGGGACAGCTGCACGAGAGCGAGGGGGCGCGGCCGGACGGCTGGGAAGCCACAGAGCCGCAGGCGTATCTGATCTTGCGGCGGAGAGGGTTTGCGAAAGCTCGCACATGACAGATAAAATTAAATTTACGCGCGTTTATGCTTAATACGCGCGAAAAATGCGCGTTATTCGCTGATTTTGCGCTGAAAACGCGCGGAATGCGCGGGAAAGGCAGGACGGGCGGTGACGAAAAAGCAGCGGAAGGCGGTGCGCAGGGCGCTGCGGGAGCCGGGAAGCCGGGCGGCGGGATGGAACGGCGTACTGGAAAAGGCACGGGCGTACTATGCCCACACAGACCCGGTGTGCTGGGAACTGCTGCGGCTGCGGTACATGGAAGGGATGCGGGAGGACGCGGTGATCCGGGCGCTGTACATCGGGCGCACCACCTACTACACCAAGGAGCTGGAGGTGCTGAGCACGGTGGGGATCTATGCAGCGCAGGCGGGGCTGCTGCGGGAGGAGTGAACCCCGGCGGGAAAGGAAGAGACTGGGCACAGCAGTGCGCGGTCTTTTTGTGCTGCAACGGCGCTGCCGGGCGCTGGGAGCCGCAACCCGGGTTCCGCTAAAATGTCCGTAGTTATTTTGCCCGGCGGGATGCGGTAGACTGAAAGCATAGAGCAAAGGAGGACAGAACCGGCATGGCGGGGCGGAAGTATTGCAAGAACACGGTGCCCGGCAGGCAGGGCCGGGGGAAAAAGTACCCGGCGGCGGTGCGGGCTGAGGTGGTGATGGCCATGATTGGCTCGAACTCCATCTGCGCGGTGGCGCGCAAGTACGGCGTGCCGGAGAGCACCATCCGCAGCTGGATGGCAGAGGAAGCCGGGAAACCGGACAGCGTTTTTGCCAAGGCCAGAGCGGAGGCGGCGCGGGAGATCGCGGCGCGGGCGGCGCTGGGGGCAAAGGCGCAGATCGGATACTTACAGCAGCGGGTGGCCGAGAACCAGAGGGCTGCCGAGGTGCGGGCAAAGCTGCACCAGAGACTGGACGAGGATGTGCGGGCGCGGGACTTTGCGTTGGGCAGCCGGCTGAAAAGCGAGGACGAGACGCTGGCAGACGCCACCGAGGTGGGGCTTGTGGTATACGCAAGCCCGGGCAGCTACGACCGGCAGCTGGAAGAGGAGGAACGCAAGGCGCTGGTGCAGCAGCTGGAGCGGTACGAGAGCATGACCATGAGCGACAAGGACGCAACCAAAGTGGCGGCGGTGCTGCTGACAGCGGCAGCGAACGCGGCGGCGCTGGTGCCGGACACGGAGAGGGACAGCGGCCAGAGCGCCCCGGCGGTGCTGATGGAGCCAAGGACAGAGGACGAGCAGCAGGAGGTGGTACTGGATGGCAGCGGGACGGTATAAGGGCAGACCCATCGTGTGGAGGCCGCAGCCGAGGCAGCGGGCGTTTATGGCACGGTGCGAGGACGAGGCGTTATATGGCGGGGCTGCGGGCGGCGGCAAGAGCGACGCGCTGGTGATCGAGGCGCTGCGGCAGGTGGATGTGCCGAACTACCGGGCGCTGATCCTGCGCAAGACCTTTCCGCAGCTGCGGGAGCTGATCGACAAGACGATGCAGTACTACAAGCCCGCCTTCCCGAAGGCAAGGTACAATTCCTCGGCGCACTGCTGGACGTTCCCCAGCGGGGCGAAGATCTATTTCGGGTCCATGTTCCGCGCGCAGGACAAGTACAACTACCAAGGCCAGCAATATGACTTTATCGGGGTGGACGAGCTGACACACTTCACGTGGGAGGAGTACAGCTACCTGATGAGCCGCAACAGACCCAGCGGCCCGGGCACGCAGGTGTACATCCGGGCAACGGCCAACCCCGGCGGTGTAGGCCACGGCTGGGTGAAGGCGCGGTTCATCAGCCCGGCACCACCGGGCACCCGGATAGTGCAGCTGGTGGACGTGAAGAAGCCGGACGGCAGCGTTGAGAAGATGCGGCGCACGAGGATCTTTATCCCATCGACCATCTTTGACAACCCGGCGCTGCTGAAAAACGACCCGGGATACCTGAACAACTTAGCAAGCTTACCGGAGGCCGAAAAGCAGGCGCTTTTGTACGGCAGCTGGGACAGCTTTAGCGGGCAGGTATTTACCGAGTGGCACAACGACCCGGCACACTACGAGGATCAGCGGTGGACGCACGTTATAAAGCCCTTCCGCATTCCGGCGCACTGGCACATCTGGCGCGGGTACGACTTTGGCTATTCGAAGCCGTTCTCGGTGGGGTGGTATGCAGCGGACGAGGAGGGGCGGCTTTACCGCATCAAGGAGCTATACGGCTGCACCGGCACGCCCAACGAGGGACTGCGCATTGACCCGGTGGAGCAGGCAAGGCGTATCCGGGAGGCAGAGCAGAACGACCCGATGCTGAAGGGCAGGGTGATCCAAGGAGTGGCAGACCCGGCCATCTTCAACGAGAGTCAGGGCGAGAGCATTGCCCAGATGCAGGAGAAGTACCCGTACTTTCTGACGTGGCGGCCGGGAGATCACACCCGCATTGCGGGGAAGATGCAGCTGCACTACCGGCTGGCATTTGACGCGGAGGGGCGGCCGATGTTTCAGGTGTTTGACACCTGCAGGCATTTTATCCGCACCATCCCGAACCTTGTGTATGACGAGAGCAACGTGGAGGACATTGATACCACGCAGGAGGACCACATCTACGACGAGTGCCGGTATGTGCTGATGGAAAACCCCATCAGTCCCCGGCAGGTACGCAAAGAGGTGGTGCTGCGGGATGACCCGCTGGACATGGACGCGCACCGCAGCCCCATCCGGGTGATGCGGGTATAAGCAGAAGGAGAAGCGATGACAGGAAGATACGAGGGACAGCAGCCGAACACCGAACAGGACGGGGAGAAGCTGCTGCGGATCATGGCGATGGCCGCGCAGGCGGCCGGGGCGCAGCAGAGACAGGCAGACACAAGACCGGCTCAGGCGCACCCCGGCGGCATGAGCGAAGGAGACCGGATGGTGAGCACCGCGAGACCCGGCACCGGGCGGGACGATGCCATGCAGAGCCTTTTACAGGGCGATGGGGGCGAGAGCGCACCGGCGGGCGCTGCTGCGGAGACGGTGATCGGGCCGGAAGAGATAGCCAAGGCGGGAGAAATCTTGCAGCGGTACAAGACCGGCAAGGCGGCGCTGGACAAGCGGATCATTGAAAACGAGCTGTGGTTCCGCATGGGGCACTGGAAGAACTACCAGAACAAGATGATGGAGGGAAAGCCCCAGCCTTCCAGCGGGTGGCTGTTCAACAGCATTGCCAACAAGCACGCGGATGCCATGGACAACTACCCGGAGCCGAACGTACTGCCGAGAGCGGCGGACGACGAGGAGACGGCAAGAACCCTTTCCAAGGTGATCCCGGCGGTGCTGGAGCAGTGCAACTACGAGCAGGTGTACAGCGACACATGGTGGCGCAAGCTCAAGACCGGCACCGGCGTGAAGGGCATCTTCTGGGACCCGGTGCTGCGGGAAGGGCTGGGCGACATCAGCATCCAGAGCGTGAACCTGCTGATGCTGTACTGGGCACCGGGCGTGGAGGACATTCAGCAGTCGCCGCACCTGTTCAGTCTGAGCCTTGAGGACAACGAGCAGCTGATTGGGCGATTCCCGCAGATGGAGGGGCACACCGGCAAGGGGCTGGACGTGGGGCAGTACATCCACGACGACAGCATTGACACCACCGACAAGAGCGTGGTGGTGGACTGGTACTACAAGAAGGCGCAGCCCGGCGGACAGACGGTGCTGCACTACTGCAAGTACTGCAACGGCGTGGTGCTGTATGCCAGCGAGAACGACCCGCAGCTGGCGCAGCGGGGCTTTTACGACCACGGGAAATACCCCTTTGTGTTTGACCCGCTGTTCATGGAGGAGGATTCCCCGGCGGGGTTTGGGTACATCGACGTGATGAAGGACACCCAGACCGCCATTGACGAGATGAACCACGCCATGGACGAGAACGTGAAGCTGGCGGCAAAGCAGCGCTTTGTGCTGAGCGACACGGCGGGGGTGAACGAGAAAGAGCTGGCCGACTTTTCCAAGGACATCGTGCACGTGGTGGGGCGGCTGAACAGCGACAGCTTTATGCCGCTGCAGACGAACGTTCTGAGCGGCAACTGCATGAACTACCGGGATGCCCGGGTGAGCGAATTGAAGGAAGTGAGCGGCAACCGGGACGTGAGCCAAGGCGGCACCACCAGCGGCCTGACCGCTGCCAGTGCCATTGCGGCATTACAGGAGGCAGGCAGCAAGCTGAGCCGGGACATGCTGAAAAGCGCGTACCGGGCGTTTGCAAAGGAGTGCTACCTGATCATTGAGCTGATGCGGCAGTTCTACGACGAGCAGCGGGTGTACCGCATTACCGGCGAGAGCGGCGGGGTGGAGTATGCCACCTTCAGCGCGCAGATGCTGCGCAGCGTACCCGGCGGCGTTGTGGGCGGGGTGCAGCTGGGCGACCACGAGCCGGTGTTTGACATTACGGTGAGCGCGGCGAAGAAGAGCACCTTCAGCCGCCTTTCCCAGAACGAGACGGCGAAGGAGTGCTACCAGCTGGGATTTTTTGCACCGGCGAACGCGGACGCGGCGCTGGCTGCGCTGGAGATGATGGACTTTGAAGGCATTGAGAAGGTGCGGGAGCGGGTGAGCCAGAACGGCACGCTGTACCAGCAATTGCAGCAGATGGCGGCACAGCTGCAGAAGATGGCCGCCATCATCGACAGCCAGAACGGGACGAATGTTTCCGCAGCGGCGAGCGCGGCCGGACAGGCGGCGGGTGCTGCGGGCGGCGGGAGTGGCGGCAGCACAGGCGCAAAGACAAGCACCAACAGCTTGGGCGGTGCCGTGGGAGGCAGCGACAACAGCCTTTCCACGCAGGCTGCCCGGCGGGCGATGGACGTGAACAACCCGAACAAGTAAAGGAGAAAGAGCATGGAACTGTACGAGACCATTGAGGGCATGACCAGCACCGACTACCGGGAGCGCTTTAAAGCGGAATACCGGCAGACGAAGATCCGGTACGAGAAGCTGAAGGACTTTTGCAACCGGATCGAGGCGGCAGCGAGGACCGGCGCGGAACCGCCGGAGCACTGCTGCCCGCTTGGCCTGCTGCAGGATCAGCAGAAATACATGGGGCTGTACCTGAAAATGATGGAGATCCGGGCGGTGATCGAAGAGGTGGCGCTGAAGGAGGAAAAGGCATGATCGAAGCAAGTGTGATGCGCACGGTATGGAACGACGGCAAGACCGGCTACGAGGTGAAGGCAAAGGGCCATGCGGGCGCGGGAAAGTACGGGCAGGACATTGTGTGCGCAGCGGTGAGCTGCCTGATGCAGACCCTTGCCAATGAGGTGGAGGAGGCTGCGCGGGCAGGCCTTGTGGCGCTGGGCGCTGTGGCGCACGGCGAGGGCTGGATGCGCGTAGAGGTGACCCCGACCCGTGAAAGCTGCAACACGGTGGAAGCATGGGTGGAGCTGGTACAGGACGGACTGGACGCGCTGGCCGAGAGCTACCCGGAGAACGTGGAGCTTGAGGTGAATATGGCGTTTGCGGACGGCAAGGCACCGGACCCGGAACTGCTGACGGACATGGTGGACGGGAAGATGAATCTGCAGTACTTTGCTGAGGGCGGCGACGGCGCTGCCGGAGAGGGCGGCGCGGAGGCAGCCCCGGCGGTGCAGGAGCCTGCGCTGCGTCCGGCACAGGAGCGGCTGGCGCGGCGCAGCGGTGCGCTGCGGGGCAAGCCGGCGGAACAGCCCCCTCAGATGAGCGGCCAGCCGGAGACGCAGCCGCAGGAAGGTGAGAAGCCGACCAAGGAGAAGCCGCAGGAGCAGAAGGCGGAAAAGACCCCGGAGGAAAAGCGCAAGGCCTTTGGGGAGCTGGTGCGGGGCGAGTACAGCGACATCTTTAACGAGGTGATGCAGCAGGCCATCATCAAGGCGGGCGAGGCGGTGCACGCAGACCCCAAGGCCGCTGCCCTGCGGCAGGCGCTGAGCGAGGCATACGGCGTGGACGGTGAGGATGTGGACGGACTGATCGAGGCCGTGAAGAACGGCAAGGTGAAGGACGAGGCCTACTACGAGGAGCTGGCGCAGCAGCGGGGCGTGAGTGTGAAGACGGTGCGGGAGCTGGACAAGCTGGAGAGCGACCTGCGCAGAGCGAACGACCAGAACGCAAAGCTGCAGGCGGCACAGCAGGAGGCGGCGCGGCAGCAGCGGGCGGCACAGATCCGGGCGCAGTGGGATGCCCAGGCGGCGCAGCTGAAAGCCCAGTACCCGGACTTTGATCTGGGCGAGGTGCTGGCGAACGAACAGGTGGGCGAGCTGATGCGGCGGGGGGTGAGCCTGCCGGACGCATACCGGGCGGCCTACTTTAACCACATTATGGAGCAGGCTACTGCACGCACCGCCCAGACCGTGGAGCAGGGCGTGACGGCGCGGATCCAGCAGCGGGCGGCGAGACCCGGCGAGAACGGCACCCGCCCCGGCGGCGCGGTGACCACCAAGTTTGACATCAGCAACACCACCCGCCGACAGCGGGAGGAGCTGGAACGCCGGGCACGGCGGGGAGAGAAAATTGTACTGTGATTTCCCACGCGAGGGCGTGAGAGAGATAAACCTTTGAAGGAGGACACAAGAATGAAGTGGAAGAAGATGAACCTGCAGCAGTTTGCGGATGCCCACGAGCAGCTGCAGAACACCACCGGCTCCAGCGGTATGACCGCGGAGATGAAAACCTTTTATGAGAAGCGCCTGATCGATCAGGCGTTGCCTGCGCTGGTGCATGACCAGTTTGGCGACAGCTACCCCATCCCTGCGAACAATGGCAAGACCATTGAGTTCCGAAAGTATGAGGCGCTGCCCAAGGCCCTGACCCCGCTGACCGAGGGCGTGACCCCGGAAGGCCAGGCACTGACCGTGAGCACGGTGACCGCTGAGGTGCACCAGTACGGTGGCTGGGTGCCCCTGACCGACATGGTACAGCTGACCACCATCGACAACAACGTAGTGCAGGCCACCAGCGTGCTGGCGAGCCAGTCCGGCAGAACCATGGACACCATCGTGCGGGACATCCTGTGCGGCGGCACCAATGTGATCTATGCGCCCAAGATCGGCGCGGGCGGCGCGGAGACGGCGGTGACCAGCCGGGCGGGTCTGGACAAGACTGCGCAGCTGACCGTGGATCTGATCGATCAGGCGGTGGCGCAGCTGAAGGTGCAGAACGCCGACCCCGTGGGCAACGCGGGCGGTAGCTATGTGTGCATCATCCACCCGTATGTAACCTACGACATCAAGCGCGACCCCAACTGGCTGGAGGCCCACAAGTACGCAAGCCCCGATGAGATCTTTGAGGGTGAGATCGGCAAGATCAACAACGTGCGCTTTGTGGAGACCAGCGAGGCAAAGATCTGGAAGGGCACCGGCTGCCCGGAGGGCCTGGCCGTATTCGGCACGCTGGTGCTGGGCGCACACGCCTACGCCACCACCGAACTGGAGGGCGGCGGCTTACAGCACATCGTGAAGCAGCTGGGCTACGGCGACGACCCGCTGAACCAGCGTGCGTCCGTGGGCTGGAAGGCCGTAAAGACCGCAGAGCGCCTGAGCGAGCAGTACATGGTGCGCATTGAAAGCTGCTCTGAGCGGTACAGCGCAAAGGCACAGGCGAACTGAGAAAGGAGAACGAAGATGGCAGAGAAAGCTAAGACGGAGACCATCCATCTGTTCAAGGACAACGGCCGGTACTCCGGCGCACGCTTTGTGAGCGTGAACGGTGAGGCGTATCTGATCCAGCGCGGTGTGGACGTGGAGGTGCCTGCGGCAGTGGCCGAGGTGCTGCGCCACAGCGAGGAGATGGACAACGCAGCAAATGAGAAGATCGCGGCGGCGGTGGCTAAAACGCAGGACGTACCTGCATTGCAGCGGCTGTAAGAACGCAAGGGGATACCCCCCTCAGTTTCACCGTCCGCTGATGCGGCGCGGTGAAGCAGCTCCCCCAAGGGGGCGCTTTGTTTAAAGGATAGACACCCGGTACGGCAGGCACATGCTGTGCCGGGTGTTTTTGGTAGAAAGGAGAAAATATGACGGCGGGGACGGCGATAGAGATGGCCGATGGGATGCGGCCTAATAACGACTTTGATGACCGGCTGAAGCAGAACTGGCTGCGGGAGTGCGATGCGCGGCTGCGCAAAACGGTGGTGGAGCGCTCGAGCTGCGGGGACTTTGACGCAGTGGGCGCGGACGTGAGCTGGTGGGACGGGTTGGAGTACGACACAGAGCTGATGGTGCCGGAGGCCTTTGCGGGGGCGATCTACCCGCACTGGCTGTGTGCACAGATGGATCTGGCACTGGGAGAGACGGCGCGGGCGGCCAATGAGATGCAGTTGTATGCGGACGCGGTGCAGGAGTTTGCGGCGTGGATGCGGCGCAGCTTTGCACCGGCGGGCGTGGCGCAGTGGAGGTATTGAACTCCCTCAGTTTCACCGTCCGCTGAAAGCGGCGCAGTGAAACAGCTCCCTCGGGGAGGGAGCCTTTCTTAGAGGAAAGGATGGAAATATGATAGACGGAAAAAACCTGAACGTGATTTCGGGCGCAAGGCAGCTGCTGCGGGCGTTCGGCGGGCTGAACGAGACCTACGGGTGCAGCGAGGCAGAACTGAGCGAGAGCATGAATTTTTCCAGCCGGGGATACCCGGCATTACAGACGAGAAAACCCCGGCGGCGGGTGCGGCAGATGCAGCGGATGAACGGGGCTTACCACCTGAACGGGATGCTGCTGTGCTGCGGAACAGGACTGGAGTACACGCCGGACGACGGCAGGGAGACCGTGGTGCTGGAAAACGTGCTGACCGATGACCGGAAAGAACTGGTAGGCATGGGCACGCGGGTGCTGATCTGGCCGGACAAAAAGAGCTTTGACACCGAGACGGGAGAGCTGAGCGCACTGGGCGCGGCATGGGCGCTGGGGGATGGTGCGGTGTATGTATACCCCTGCGATGCCGAGGGCAGCATCTACGAGGGCGTACCTACCGGGGAGACGGAGCCGGAGAGCCCCAAGGACGGGCAGCTGTTTTTAAAGACCGGCGAGAGCGGGAAGGTATACGCAAGCGATGGCGTGCTGGAAAGGTACAACGAAAAGGCCGGGAAGTGGGTACAGGTCCTGCTGGAATATGTGAAGCTGGCGGTGCCGGAGCTGAAAGGCGTGATCCGCGCCGGGGACACGGTGACGGTGCAGGGCATTCCGGTGCAGGTGCGGGAAGCACTGGGAAAGCTGGACGGGGACAAGGTAGTACTGACGGCGATGGACAAGGACGCAGAACCCTTTGCCCTTGTGATGGCCATGGCGCGCACCGGGGTGACCGAGCGGTTTTACGGCAGTTGGGTGCTGCGGCGCGGGCAGTGCAGCTGGCGCAGCGAGGATATGCTGCACACTGAAAACGAGAGCACCGGGGAGAGCATGACGCTGGAGCGGCGGGTGCCGGAGCTGGATTTTGTGACCGAGTGCGATAACCGGGTATGGGGGTGCAGCAAAAAGGAGAACGTGATCTACAGCTGTGCGCTGGGCGACCCCACGAACTGGTACAGCTATCAGGGCACGGCAGCGGACAGCTACGCGGTGACTGTGGGCAGCGATGGGCCATTTACGGCGGTGGCAAGCTGCCTTGGGTATGTGCTGTTTTTTAAAGAAAACTGTATCCACCGGCTGTACGGCACGAAGCCCAGCGAGTACCGGCTTTCCAGCGTGCGGTGCAGAGGTGTGGCGGCGAACGCTGGGCACAGCTTGTGTGTGATCGCAGAGACGCTGTATTATCTTTCGACCGACGGGGTGATGGCGTGGGACGGCAGTTTGCCGACAAAGGTATCGGCGGCACTGGACCCGGGACGGATGCAGGGCGTGGACTGGACGGCGGCGGGGTATCTGGATGCGAGGTACTATCTGTACCTGCGGCAGAAGGGCGACCCGGCGGGGCGACTGCTGGTGTATGACACAGAAAAGGGAATGTGGCACGCAGAGGGCGCGGCAGGCCGAGAGATGGCAAGCAGCGGGCGACAGCTGTACCTGTGGGACGGGAGCAGCCTGTGGGCGACAGAGCCTGACCGAGAGGCAGACAGCGACCCGGAGGCGCTGGACGTGGTGCAGTTTGAGGTCGTGAGCGGCGACATTGGCATGAGCGTGCCGGACGACAAGTATGTGAGCCGGGTGACACTGCGGATGGACGCAGAGGGCACGGGGCTGGTGACACTGGCGGTGAGCTATGACGGGAAACCATTTGAGAAGGTGGCAACGTACGCGGCGAAGGGCGGCCACGAGAGACTGAACCTGCCGTTTGAGCCAAGGCGGTTTGACACCATGCGCATCCGGCTGACGGGTAAGGGACAGATGACCCTGCGCAGCCTTGCGCTGACGCTGGCAGACAGCAGCGGCGCGAGGGTGCAGGGGGCAAAGCCGAGAAAATGAGAACTCCCTCAGTTTCACCGTCCGCTGAAAGCGGCGCGGTGAAACAGCTCCCTCCCAGAGGGAGCCTTATTTAAAGGAAAGGAGAACGGAGATGGCAAGTCTGGTGGGGTTGAGCGGCATAGCGATGCCGCAGTTTGGGGACAAGATGGACCCGGAGGACGCAAGGGCGCTGAAGAACTATTTATACCAGCTGACCGACCAGCTGGAATATGTGCTGACGAACCTGAGCGGAGAGAACATGAACGAGGAATTTTTGAAGAAGGTGGAAAAATGAGCAGATTGAATGATGCCAAGACGGAACTGGAACGGTACGAACTGACAAAGCCCGGTGCATACCAGAGCCAGTACAAGCCGAAGATCGACAGCGTGATGGGTAAACTGGAGGGGCTAGGCGATTTTGACTACGACCCGGACGCGGACACGGCTTACAAGCAGTACAAAGACCAATACAGCCGCAACGCCCAGAAGGCGAATCGGAACGCGCAGGCCAATGCGGCGGCGCTGACCGGCGGGTACACCAGTAGCTACGGAACGCAGGCAGGGCAGAACGCCTACGATGCCACCATGGCGAACTTAGACGACGTGCTAGACGGGCTGTACGACCAGAGCCTTGGAGAGTACAACGCAAAGAAGAACGGGCTGGAAACGGAGCTGGCGGGGCTGCAAAGGGCAGAAAGCAGCGACAGGCAGACCTACCAGCAAAAACTTGACAACTGGTACGACGGGCTGGAATACCGGCAGAACGAGTACGACAGTGCCTATAACGAACAGCAGCAGAAAAAGGCAAACGGCATCCAAACGGCAACGAACTTTGGACAGCTTTTATTGAGTGCGGCACCGTGGATCATCAAGGGCATTCTGGCGCTGCTGGGAATATAAGAAGGGGGTGCGGAGCATGAGCACGATGAAGAAGTTGAAGAATGCAAAGGACAGACTGACACAGGCCGAACAGGAAGTGCCGGGCGCATACGAGAGCGGGTACACCGGGCGGGTGAATGACCGGCTGGATAAGATCAACGGGCTGAATGACACGGGCGTGACCGATGCCGTGCTGAACGAGGCGTACCAGAGCTACCGGGACAAGGTGGCAGGAAACGCGGCAGACGGTGCAGCGGCAACGCTGGGTACGGCGCAGAGCCTTGGCAGCGGGTACGGCACGGACTGGACGCAGAGCGTGGTGAACCAGACGGCGCAAGACCAGACCGCCAGCGCGGGCACGGCGCTGGCCGCGCTGCGCAGCAAGGCACTGCAGCAGTGGCAGAACGAGCTTGCGGGAAACACCGACATGGTAAGCACCCTGCTGGGGCAGGACAGCATGGAGCGCGGTGCGGCGGCGCAGGACACGGCAAATGCACAGAGCTGGCGCAACTACCTGTACGGACGGGTAGGGCAGGCGCGGCAGGAAGGCGAGGACGCGAAGAGCAATCTCTGGAACATCCTCAAGGGCATTGGCAGCGTGGTGCTGGAAGGATACAACGGATATATGGGCTACACGCAGCAGCAGTGGGAGAACGATTTTAGGGAGAAGGAAATGGAAGCCAAGCTGGATCAGCAGGAAAAACAGAACCGGATCACGGCGCTGAACACGATCCAGAGTTACATGGAAGCTGGACAGCCGGACATGGCGAGGGCAATTGCAGACGTTTACGGGGTGGATCAGGGAATGATCGACACATGGAGCGGCATGACGCAGGCAGACCGAGAGCGGGCAAGCGCACTGCTGGAAATGGGCGACCTGATGGCAAGGGGAGAGGAAAAGACGGCGGGCACCTACGGCTCGTATTATGGGCTTTTGCCGAGCATGGTGGACAGCTACAGCGAAATTGCCGGGCGGCAGAACGCCAGCGCGCTGGAGCTGGCGCGGCAGAAGAGTGCGATCACGGGGACGAGCGGAAGCAGCAAAAGCAGCGGGAGCCGCAGAAGCAGTTCTTCCGGCAGCAAGACCGGCAGCAGCGGATTTACCAACAGCCAGCTGATGAGTATGTCCAAGGCGTTTAAGGGGATGGCCAGCACGGACCCGATGTACAGCTTTTACAAAAAGACCCTGACAGACGCGGGGTGGCTGACGGACAGCCGGCTGGAATATGGGCAGAAGGTTGTGAACCAGAGCATCGCCGGCGGGAAGAGCCAGAACGAGATCATGAACCAGCTGATGAATCAGGGCTTTACGGATGAAGAGATCGCGCGGTTTTTTAATAACGCAGAGTAAAGGAGAAACGGCATGGCAATGACGGCAGCACAGGTACGGGCGTACCGGCAGAAAATGAGCGGAGGAAAAAGCAGCCAAGACAAAGACCGGAGCGTGGAAACCAAGACTATGACCGCAGAGGATGTGCGGGCATACCGCCAGAAGGTGCAGGCGCAGAGCGAACAGGAGCAGAAAGAGACGGACAGTGTGCGCAGCCGGATGGTGCAGAGCCAGAGAGGCAGCGGGGTGCGGACGGCCACGGAAAGCCCCTTGCAGACCCGGGTGCAGCTGCCGCAGGGCAGCACGGATACCCGCTGGATGGGCGGCGGCACACGGCAGCTGGGGACGCTGGACAGCAAGAAGCTGGCGGACGAGGTGCTGGACAGCGTGCTGGGCACGGCCACCGGCAGCCCGGTAAAGACCGACCGGCAGGAGGACTACGAACCGGACTGGAACTACGCGGGCGGGGACAACACCCCGCAGCAGCGGGCACAGGCAGCCAATGCTGTAAAGCGGGACGACTTTGACAGGTGGAACCTGTGGATGGATGCGGACACGCGGCACCGGGAGCTGGTGGACCTGATGCGGCAGAAGGAGCAGGACTACACCAGCTACGCCCAGCAGGGGACCAGCGCCAGAGCGCCCACGGTAGGTGCGGGCGGCGGCGCGTACACCAGCTACGCCCAGAGCGGCACGAGCCGCAGCGCGGGCGGGGAGAAGGAAACAAAGGCAAAGTACACGGACGAGCAGCTGCGGGGGATGGGGTACAGCCAGCAGGAAATCAACGAGGCGCGGCAGTACCTGACCGAGTACCCGGCATACAACCCGGCGGCGGTATTTGTGCGGCGCGGTGCGGACACCGCAAAAGGCATTGCGGCGACAGTAGCGGCAGCGCCGCTTTTGGTGGGCGAGAACCTTGGGGTGAGCATCTGGAACGAGATGGAGACCCGGAAAAACTGGAAGGCGCTGCGGGAAGAGGTGCAGGGGGATACACGGCAGGAGAAGCTGCTGGGAATGCTGACCGGCGGCAAGACTACCTACGCCCAGCAGGGCAGCACGGCAACGAGTATGCAGCCATACACCGACGCAGAGCTTTTGGAAAAGGGATACACGCAGGCGGAGATCGACACCATGCGCAGCCGCATTGCGGGGGCAAAGGTGACGGACAGTGCGGACAAGGATCTTCTGGGTTACAAGCTGTACGACTACGGCCAGCGGCACACGGCGGCAGCGCAGGCGGGCATGAGCCCGGCGGCGCGGACTGCTATGGGCATTACAAGCAGTGCGGCGGAGAACCTTGCGGTGGCGGGCATAAGCCCGTATCTGGTGCTGCCGGTGCTGAGCGCCCAGGGCGCGGCAGAGAGCATGGGACAGAGCGTGGAAAAGGGGCAGAGCGCAGGCAAGACGCTTGCCACCGGACTTGCAAAGTTTGGCGCGGGATGGGCTATCAACAGCGTAGGCGTGGCAGACCTTGCCCAGAGCATGGGCGCGGACTATGCAAAGAACACGCTGGCGGCGCAGATCGCGGGATGGGTGCGCGGCCTTGGCGGGGACAGCACATTCAAGCAGAATTACCCGGCGGTTGCGAACGCATTGACCGGCGGCGTGGACAACGCGGTGCAGGCCTTTGTGGAGACCTACGCAGACACCGCCATTGATGCCGTACTGGGCGGGGACACGGAAGCGGCCGAGGCGCTTTTGAAGCCGGAGACCTTTGTGACCGCCTTGCAGAGCGGCCTGACCGGCGGCGCGTCTGGTGCGCTGGGCGGTGCCGTGGGCACGGGGCTGGGCGCGATGAGCGCACAGATCGACTACAAGGCGCAGCAGGTACAGGCACAGCAGCAGGCCGCACAGCTGGCACAGGAGTACCGGGCGATGGAAAAGAGAGCGCTGGAGCCCGGGGAGAGTGCGGCACAGGCACAGCGGACGGCAGAGCAGCAGGTGGATGCGGTACAGGCTGCACAGCAGGTGCAGCGGGAGAAAGCAGCTGCGGCGCAGACTGCTGACGCGGCGCCGGTGAGCGATAATGCAGCGGTGCAGCAGTTTGAGCAGATGGCGCAGGCGCAGCAGCTGACGGGAAAGACCATCAGGATGTTTGCACCGGAGGCCGGGAACGAGGCGAACCGGGCAGCGTTTGAGGCAGCCTATGGTGTACAGCTGCCGGACACGGCGGCAGCGACCCGGCGCACGCTGCGGGAGGTTGCAGCGCAGCGGGTGCAGAGCGAAGAGACGGCGGCCCAGACAGCGCAGCAGGCTGCGGAGGAGGCGCTTGGGGAACAGAGCCCTCTCACCGTTCCTGCGAGCCAGTCGGCGGCGCAGGAACGGAGCTCCCCCGAAGGGGGAAGTCTTTCTCAGAGGAACGTGGAAAAGGCCGGGGAAAGTGTGGAAACTGTGCAGCCGGTGCAGGCCGGGGAAGCAGACACGACCCAGAGCGGCGCGCTGCGGGAGACCTACGGACTGCGGCAGCAGAGCCTGACCGAAAAGCAGCGCAGTGTACAGCGGGAGCTGAGCCGGTGGAAGGTGAGCCGGGGTGCGAGCGAGACCATCAGCCGGATGGTGCCGGACAGCATTGCAGACCTTGACCGGTATACCTCGGCGGCGAGCTGTATGTATCGGCTTGGACAGATGGAGGGGGTAAAGACCTTTGACAAGGCGCTGGAACTGGCGGGCAGCACCAGCGGACTGGCGGGTTTTACAAACTATGTGCTGCAGCAGCCCGGCGGCAAAGAGGCTTTGCAGGCAGCGTGGCTGCAGGGGCAGGGCGAGACCGAGGCGGCAGGCGGGCTGGGCGGTGCGCTTAGCAGCCAGAGCACCAGCGGCGAGGGCCGGGTGATCTGGAAAGGCAGCCTGCGGACGGCGGACGAGATGGCGACCCAGCTGATCCGGCTGAACGCAGAGAGCACCGGCACGGATGCCATTTTGCAGAGTGTGCTGCGGGGACCGGACGGAACGCCCAGCAAGCGGGTGAAGGCGTACATCGACACAGAGACGGGACGTATTTTCTTTGCGGACGGGAACGAAAATGTGTTTGCAACGATCCTGCACGAGGACTTTCACTGGTACAACGCTTTGGACGCGGAGGGCGCAAAGGCGCTGATGGACAGGGCGCTGGAGTATCTGGCAGAGAGTGAGGGCTACGAGAACGTGGACCGGATGATCCGGGACAAGATGCAGGACTACGCAGCCCAGAACCTGACCTATGAACAGGCGGCGGAGGAACTGGTGGCCGACAGCTGGAGCGGCATTTTTGAGACCGTGGAGGACATGACCCGGTGGGCACAGTTCCAGCGTGAGCAGGCGGACAAAAACGCGGGCAAGGCGGGCACCATTACCAAGGCCGTGAACGCGGTGAAGCAGCTTTTGAACAGCATCATCAGCAAGGCAAAGGAGATCTTGACCATCGACCCGGAGAACCGGGCGGCGCTGCACGCAAAGAATCTTGCCCAGGCGCAGAAGAAGGCTTTGCAGGATGCCTATTTTGCGCACGCAGAAAAGGCGATGGACAACCTGCGGGCGGCAAAAGAAAACGCCGCTGCCATTGAAGGCAACGGCGCGGCGAAGGGGGTGCGCTTCCAGCTTGCGGAAGGCGAGGAAACGCTGGAAAAACAGCTGAACGAACACCTGAAACAGCTGGACCGGATGGAGCCGGTGGCAACGATCACGGGCAACGAAGTTGCGTATGGAGCAACCAACAAGGAAAATGCAGAGAACATTGCGAGGTACTTTGAATCCATTGGCGGAAAAGTGGAACGCGACGGCTTTGGTGTTGTAGAGCTTTCCAGAAAAGGTGCAAAGGCGACTGTGCAGCACGGGAATGGACCTGTGAAGCAGATCGCTGCTGCGGCGATCCCGGATGTGATCCGGTATGGAGAACAAATTGGAACCACCGAAAACTGGAAGGGAAGAGGCTACAACACCCATACGTTTGTGGCACCTGTGACGGTTGGAGGAACGACCATTTATGAAGCGGTGATCGTGAACGAGTACGTTGTTCCAAATGCTGCAAATAAATTTTATGTGCACGAAGTATGCGGATCGGACGGAAGTCTGCTGACCTTGGAAAATGGAAAAATAACAAAAAAAGAAAGCAACCTTACCTCGGTATTCAAGACCGAGCAGGGCGGTGACGCCCCTAAGTTGCTTTCTGATACTACTATAACACAAGATGCTGCCGAAAGCAAGGGAAACAATGCAGCTGTGCAGAAAACAGTGCGGTTTGCGTTTAGCGCACCGGTGGAGGTGGACGGCCAGAAGGAGCTGGTGGCGGTGCACAACCTGACCGAGCAGAACCTGCGCGAGGCGCTGCAGCTGGGCGGGATGCCGTCGCCGTCCATTGCGGTGGTGAAGGCCCGGGAGGGGCACACGAAGTACGGGCCGGTATCGCTGGTATTTGGCAGCGACACCATTGACCCCATGGTGGACAAGGCAAACCGGGTGTACGGCGCGGATGCGTGGACCCCGACAAGGCCGGGCGTGGAGTACGAGGTGAACTACGATGCCATGCGGGACTTTGAAAACCGGGTGTATGAGGCAAGCTGGGAGGCATTTGACGGAAAGTTTGTGAACAGCGCTGCGGTGCAGCGTGCAGGTGTGGACGAGGCAAGCAGCCTGAGCCGGGAGGAACTGGCGCAGAAGATGCAGCGGGACACCGGGGTGCAACTGGCATACCTGAAGGACAAGGGAATAACGGTGGAGCCGGTGTACCGGATGGAACAGGAGCAGTTTGACAGCATTGGAAACGATGCGCTGGAGGCTGTGGTCCGGCACACGGGCGAGGCAGCGCTCAAGGAGGCGTTTGAAGGCGGGGATATTGACCGGCTGGACAAGCTGGCAGACGCGGCTGCGGATGCCTTGGAGGAGAAGTACACCCACGGAGCGCTGGAAGGACAAAACAAACGGTGGATGCTGCGGATCAACAAGCTGCGGAATGAAAACAGAGGGCGGCTGTACCAGATGCTGGAGCACGCATACAAAATGGTGACCGATACAAGCGCCGGGAAGCAGACGCTGGATGTGGAGGCGACCAGGAACGCGATACGGGAAAAAGCGCCGGAGCAAAAGGTGGAGCAGTGGGTATACGACAAGCTGGAGGGTGTGCTGGGAGAAAAGGGCATCCGAAACGAAAAAGAACCGTTTACCCCGAGCGGCAAGAAGCGGAGCTTTGCGCAGCTGCACAACCCCTATACGCTGGAGAATCTGGTGAAGGCTATGAACAGCCAGAATGCGCGCGGACAGGACGTGTGGGGTGTATCGGCAAGCACCCTGATGAGCACGACCACGGCGGAGTATAAGAATTTGGACGAGGTGCGGGCGGACAAGGGACGGCTGCAGCAGATGCCGGAGGCGGAGTACAAGAAGCTGCTGGAGGATGCGGACAGCCAGATCGAGCAGGTGATCCGGATGCTGCGGAAGGAAACGACGCCGCACAGCGACAACAGCTTTGAGGAACAGGAGATCCTTGGCGAGATCCTGCTGCGGGCGGCGCAGGGAAAGCACACGGCCGCATCCATCGGCAAGGCGTTTGCAAAGGAAGATTATGTGATCAGCAAGGACGCAGCGCAGAGGATCCTGAAACTGTACAAGGATGTGGCGAAGATACCGACCGGGTACTTTGAGGCAAAGCCGCAGCGTGCGGTGGGCTTTGACGAGGTGCGGGCGGCGATACTGCCGGACAATGCAAGCGAAGCACTGGTGCAGCAGCTGAAGGATGCCGGGGTGCCGGTGCAGCTGTACAAGGCCGGAGACGATGAGGCACGGACGGCGGCGCTGAACAAGGTGCCGAATGTGCGCTTTGAACTGGCGCAGCAGGCAGACCGGGAGGCAAAGGGCAGCGACCAGCGGCAGGCCAGCAGAGCCATTGCGGACAAGGCAGCGGCGCTGGACACGCTGGGGCAGTTCTTTGGGCTGACCCGGGGCGTGAAGGTAAGCCGGGACAGTCTGGAGGGGCTGGCGGTGCGGTGGACCCGCACCAACGGCAGCAGGGCTGACCGGACGAAGCTGGCAAACGAGGCGCAGGTGCTGGTGGAGTACCTGAAGGCCGAGGGCGCGGACATGACCAAGGCACAGGCACTTGCGGAGACGCTGGCGGGCGAAGTGCTGGACGGGGCGACCTACCGCAACAGTGAATTGTGGGACGAATACCCGGAGCTGCACAAGCTGGAGTACACGGTGAATAAGACCGGCGCGGCGAAGGCGGAGCTGGTGCGCCGGTACGGCAGCTGGGGCGAGGCGGTAGCCGAGGCACGGCGGCACGGCGTGACCCTGCGGCAGGCCGAGGGCGTGCGGGACGGCAACCCGGCGGAGCAGTACGAGAGCATTGTGAACGATATGAGCGCGGCGGGTTATGTGCGGGACGGCGCGCGGGCGCTGTGGAGATCGGCTGCGGAGCAGGCCGGTGTGGACGGTGCGCTGAGCATGGAGAGCACCGAGTGGCTGGACGTGCTGATGAACCTGCATGATGCCATTAAGCCGAAGATGATGAGCCGATTTGCGGACGAGGCAGAGTACGAGGACGCGCGGGTGGAGCTGGCGGGCCGGATGCTGGGCGACGTGATGAACGTGCCGGAGATGACCGACGCGGAGGCCATTTTTGAGGGCATCATGCAGCACAATATGCAGGTGGCCAGAGCCGCAGCGGGCACCGAGGAGCGGGCTGCCGAGGTGAGCCGGGAGCTGAAGGGCATCCAGAAGGGGCAGAAGGCGCTGTTCCGGGAAAAGCTGGCGCAGAACCGGCGGGATGCGGGGCAGCACGCGGAGGTGCAGAAGGCCAAGGCGAACGCGAAGGCGGAAAAGCAGCTGAACGATATTCTGGAAACGCAGGGCGTGGACATTACGAACCTTGGCGATCTGAACGAGAAGATGACGGTGCTGCGGGAGAGCTATGAGCGGGCGTGGAAGGAGGAAGCAAAGCGGCTGAAGGCGGAGCGGCAGGAGATGCTGGACGAGGCGAAGCTGGAAGTAAAGCGGCTGCGCAGCGAAAAGAACGAGCTGGCGTGGCAGCTGCGGCAGGAGACCCGGCGCGCGGACACGGCGGAGTATTCGCTGATCGTGCAGGAGAACGAGATCGCAGAGTGGGAGGCAGAGAGCGAGCGCAAGCGGGAGGCTTTTGCCGAAAAGCAGGCGCAGCGGAATGCCCTTGCCATTGAGGCGGCGCAGCAGCAGCGGGACGAGGACATTGCGGTGGCAAAGGCGCTGGCGGAAAAGCGGGTAAAGAAGGCGCGGGAAGGCCGGGAGATGGACAAGGTGCGGCGGAGCGTACAGCGCAACGCGGCAGCGCTGAACCAGCTGGTGCTGCGGCCGAGCCCGGGCAAGTATGTGCAGCAGAGCCTGATCGTGCAGGCGGCCGAGGCGGCGAAGATGGCAAATCAGGCGGTGCTGAACGACCGGGCGGTGAACCGGCTGACGGCGCTGCAGGACAGCATCAACCGCTCGATGGGCACGGACAGCGCACCCACGGCCATGACCGAGGACTGGAAGAAGAGCGGGGTGCCGGTGCTGATCCAGACGCTGCGGGACGACATGACCGCCGCGAAGGAAGCACGGCTTGCAAAGCTGCGTGAGCAGCTGGCAGAGGCTGAGGCACTGCCGGAGAGCGAGAAGGCGGAGATGCTGCGCGACCGGCTGAAAGCACGGATCCGGGACACCGAGAACCGCACCTACCTGCCCCTGACGCTGGAGCAGATGCGGATGCTGAATGCCATTACCAGCAGCACGCTGCATGTGATCCGCACCGCGAACAAGACGCTGAGCCTTGCAAAGGCGGAAGAGGTGGACAAGATCGCCGTGACGGCGGCGGGAGAGGTGCAGGACAGCAAGGGCAACCACCCCGGCGGGGCGCTGGACGGGTTGCACAACCTGCTGACGAAGTACAACCTTGACATGCTGGGCGCGGAGCGGGTGTTCCGCATGATCGGCGGGTATGCCAAGGACGGACAGATGGAGAAACTGGCGCGGATGCTGAACGACGGACAGCGGCGGCAGACCGAGATCACCATTGAGGGAGAGAAGAAGTTCAGCAACGTGACCGGCAAGGAACACCTGAAGGAGATGGCAGAGTTTGCGGGCCCGGGGGCGAAGCTTGTGGACATTGGCCTTGTGGACAGCAAGGGCGAGGCGGTGCCGCTGACCCACGCGCAGCTGTGCAGCCTGTACATGCACTTACAGAACAAGGACAGCGTGGAGCACCTGATGACCGGCGGCATGGTGCTGCCGGACGCAAAGCTGTACAGCGCGGGGGACATTGAGCAGGCGTACCAGAAGGGGCAGACCGTACAGCTGGGTATGCTGAAGGACGCGGAGGGCAACCCCATGCCGGACAGTGTACTGAACACGGTGGAGGCGGCGCTGACCGACTACGACCGGGCGTGGATCGAGGATATGAAGGATTTTTACAATCACTACACCACGGACCTGATCAACGAGACCAGTATGCAGCTGCTGGGGTACAACCGGGCGCAGGTGAAGAACTACTACCCCATTGCGGTGGACAAGGGGGTGCTGGCGACCCAGATCGAGGGGCTGAACCTTGACGCGACCATTGAGGGACGGGGCTTTTTGAAGAACCGTGTGAAGAGCAGCAAGCCCATTTTGCTGGAGGAGTGCAGCAGTGTGGTGCAGCGCAGCCTGCGGGACACGGCAGCGTATGCGGGTCTGGCGCTGCCGATCCGGGACGTACAGAAGGTGCTGAACAGCAACGTGGAGACCGCAGACGGGCTGGGCAACCTGAAGAATAAGATCATCAAGGAGCAGTGGGGCAAGGGCACGGTGGACTACATCAACGATCTGCTGACCGACCTGCAGACCACACAGCGCAGGCGGGACAACGGCGTGAGCCGGATGGCGGCGCGGCTGCGGGGCAACTACGCGGGCGCGGTGCTGACCTTGAACCCGGGCGTTGCCATTGCGCAGGCGGCGAGTTTACCCACGGCGGGCGCAGTGTTGGGCATGGATACCATGGCGGCGGTGGTGCCTTTTGTGAAGAACCTTTCGGCAAAGCAGCGGGCAGCGCTGGAGGCGGAGATCACCCAGCACGGGGACGCGCTGCTGGAATACCGCAAGCGGGGCAGCCAGCGCGGAGAGCTGGCGAGCATTGGCAGGGACGGAAGCCTTGCGGAGAAGGCCATGGACAAGCTGCCCAAGGCGCTGACCGGGTGGATCAACGGAATGGACGAGATCACGGTGGCGGCGCTGTGGGAGGGCAGCAAGGCCTATGTGAAGAACCACCCGGCGGAGTTCAGTGCAGAAGCAGCCAAGGCGGGGAGCGAGGAATACTGGAAGGCGGTGAACGAGACCTACCAGAAGGTGATCGAACGCACGCAGCCCAACTACACGGTGATGCAGCGGGCGGGCATCCAGCGCAACCCGGACGAATTTGTGAAGGCGTTTACCATGTTTACGACCCAGCGCTTCCAGAACTACGGCATTTTAGCCGATGCGGTGATGGACTACAAGACCCAGAGCGCGCGGTACAAAGCGCAGCAGAGCGCGGAGAACCGGGAGCAGGTGCAGCGGGCGGGCAAGCAGCTGAACCGGGCGGTGGTGAGTCAGGTGACGCAGACGGCTGTGTTTGCCCTAATGAAGATCGGCGCGGACTTTTTGCTGCACCGGTGGGACCGGGAGCAGGACGAAAACGGAGATGTGACGCTGGAGAGTATGCTGAAGCGGTTCACGGCGCTATTTACCGAGAGCGCGGCGGGCAACTTTTTGTTTGGCAGCGAGCTGTACAGCGCGGTGGACAATGCCATGAGCGGCAAGGACTACGACGTGGTGAGCGCCACGAACATCAGCGCGGTGAACGACCTGATGGGCGATGTGACGAAGTGGTTTGCGGAGTGGCGCAGGGATACCAGCGGGATGACCGAGGCACAGCTGGAAGCCCACGAGGACAGGCTGCACACCCGGACCTTTAACCTGATCGAGGACGGGATGGAGATCGCGGGCGTACCCTACGGCAACGGGCGGAAGCTGGTGGACGCGGTGCAGGGGTACTGGGGCGACATCCAGACCGTGGCCCGGGGCGGAAAGTTCAGCTTTAACGCCCTGCCGGAGAGTGCCACCGGACAGTATGACCGGCTGTACGAGGCCTACGCAAACGGCGACACCGGCGAGGCACAGGCAGCCATGGAGAAGCTGGGTGCCATGGGCAAGGAGAGCGAGGTGTACAGCCAGCTGAAAAGGCGGCTTGTGCAGTACGACCCGGATGTACAGGAAGCAGCGCAGGCGCGGAACAACGGCAACGATGCGCGGCGGGAGCAGCTGACGCGGCAGATCATCCGGGAGATGTACGAGACCATGGGCATTGACCAGAGGGCAAAGGCGGACGCGGCGAAGCGCGAGGCGGTGATCGACATGGTGACCGGCGCGGTGGAGCAGAAGGGCGATACCCTTTTGAAGGGCGACGGCGAGAGCGTGACCGACGCGCTGGAGCAGGCGCTGGAGAGCGTACGGGCAAAGGATGCACAGGAGGAGCTGGACCGGCTGCTGCGGGCGGGCAAGAGCCTTAGCAGCGTGAAGAGCAAAATCACCGCAGTGTGCAAGCAGGAGTATGTGGCGGGCAGCGAGTACGACCGGGAACAGCTGGGTGAGATGCTGCTGGCGCTGCGGGATGCGGATAATAACCCGCTGTACACCCAGAAAACGCTGGACGGCTGGGTGAGCGATGCCGAAAAGAAGAGCAAAGCACAGACCGACGACCCGTGGGCAGACCTGCGGTAAAGACAAACAAAGACAAACACCCCGGCGGCTGTGAAGAGACAGCTGCCGGGGTGTTGTGCTGTGAGAATGTCCGCAGGTGTTTTGCAAAGCGGAATGCGGTAGACTGGACACAGGAAAGGAGGCCGGGAGATGCTAGTAAGAATTGTGAAAAGAACCTTTGGCGGGGTGGAGTACTGCCCAGAGCAGAAGGTGCTGAAGCTGGGCGGTGAAGGTAGCGCAGGAGTAGAGACGCTGGAATTTGAACTGCCGGAGGAATGGAACGGCATGGCGGTGACTGTTCATGTGCAGCAGCTGGACGGCACGTTGCCGGCACCAGTGATGCTGGGAGAGGACAAACGCCTGAATGTGGACAGGATGTTTACGGCCAGTGAGAAGGGGCTGTGGATGCTGCGGGCTATGGACGGCAAAGGCTATTGTGCCATGACGAGACCTACGCGGTACGAATGCTACGAGACATTTTCCACAGATGGAGACGCGAAGATCACCCCGAGCCAGTACGAGGCCTTTGTGGCGCAGGTGCTGGGCGCGGCGAGTGCCGTGAACCAGAAAGTGAAAGACGCACAGGATGCAGCAGATAGAGCGGAAGGAGCCGTTGAAGAAGCAAAAGCGGCACAGAAGGCCGCTGCGGATAGTGCACGGCAGGTGAGGGGTGAAGCAGAAAGTGCACAGCAGGCGGCAAGGGAGGCACAGCAGGCGGCAGTCCGGGCAGAGGGATATGCGCCCAAGGACGGTACAGTACTGAGTGTGAACAGCAAGGGCGGTGCGGTGCAGCTGACAGCTGAGGACGTGGGCGCGATGCCTGCGGACAAAGGAGACCTTGTACAACGGGTGATGCTGGATGGTCGCACACTGACCGTGACGCTGACGGACGGCACGCAGCAGACCTACACCACACAGGATACCACAGAACTTACGGCCATGACCGGCGTGCTGAATGCAGCGAACGGCGGCACGGGGCTTGACCGAGCGCTGACAGCGGAAGATGTAGGAGCAGTAGAGAAAGGCAGCGGGGACTATCTGAAAGGGATACGGGTGCAGGGACAGAGCCTGATCATGACCAGAGGCGATGACAAGAGCACCACTGAAACGGTGCTGCCGCCTGCCACCGCAGCTGTGCTGGGCGGCGTGAAAGCCGGGCGGGGGCTGACCGTGAGCGTGGACGGTACGCTGGAGGTAACGAAGGAAAACCTGAACACAGTGCTGGGATTTGATCTGGCGGAAAAACTGAAACAATTGGAAAGGGTGACGGACATGAACGAAAAACTGGTCTACACGGGTACTGGCACGGCGGGCAGAACCGCAGTGCTTATGAGTATGCCGGGCACGGTGGACTACATCGTGGTGCGGATGATGACACCAGCAACCAGCAGCGCAGACCAGACAGCTGCTGCTG
>OLGM01000113.1_pt1 | contig 59202 bp, 54 predicted proteins | sample 1606001 | NCBI WGS metagenome assembly OLGM01 (sample SAMN03283294) | human gut metagenome | biome: human-associated habitat; material: feces | host: Homo sapiens | place: Peru | collected 2012
TGATTGATTTCTATGTTCTTCCGCATTATCTTACAGCACCATTTAAGAAAGTTACTGAGAAAATAATGACTGAATTTTCGGATTTGAATCTATGCCCAATTAACAACCATCAGGGAATTGTAATTGATGGTGAAGGTTCAAAGGTTGTTTGCAAAGACTAATTTGAAAATTCCAGTTTAACACAACAAACCCCCGCCTTATGTTCCGGGTAGGAACACAGGGCGGGGGCGTTTATTGTTTTACCTCAGATTTCAGCTCAGTCCTGCGGCTGAGAGGGCTTCCAGTCCTTATAGTTCTCGTACCGGCTCTCGCGCACCTTGTGGTGGGACCATACTTCGTCTGCGGTGGGCTGCCAGTTGGCGGCGTAGCTCTTGCACTTCTCGCACAGGTGCTCGACGCTTTCCGGGGACTGCAGGTCGGTGCTGTGGGCACCGGTCTCGTGCACCATCTTTTCCAGCAGTTCGGGGTTTTCCAGCATCGGGCAGGGACGCAGATGGTTCTTGTTGAAGGGCTGACCATTGTGGTAAGCCATGAACAGCGGGCTGTGCAGAATTTCCAGAATAGACTGGTCGTGGATGTTGGCGTTGGAGTAGTGGATGAACACGCAGGGCTCGGCGTCACCGGCAGAGTTGATATGGAAGTAGTTGCGGCCGCCGGCGATGCAGCCGCCCACGAACTCGCCATCGTTCTGGAAGTCCATGGGATAGAACGGGATATCGCACTCGGAAGAGCGCAGATAACGGATGCGGTCGATCATGTACTTGCGCTGCTCCGGGGTTGGCATCAGATCCGGAGCGGCATCATTGCCCACGGGCATATAGTGGAAATAGAAGCCGAAGTGTGCGCCCTTCTCGCACAGGAAACGCATGAACGCGTCGTTGGTAACGGCCTCGATGTTCTGGCTGGTGTAGCAGATGGAGGTACCAAAGAGGATGCCGTACTTCTTGAGCAGGTCCATGGCGTGCATCACAGCGGCATAGTGACCCTCGCCACGGCGGGCGTCGTTGGTCTCCGGGGTGCCCTCGATGGACAGCATAAAGGCGATATTGCCCAGACGCCGCACCTCTTCACAGAAGGGCTCGTCGATGAGGGTGGAGTTGGTGTAGATGGCAAACTGCACATCGTTGTGCTTTTCTGCCAGCTTGAGCACGTCCTTCTTGCGCACCAGCGGCTCGCCGCCGGTCAGCATATACAGGTACACGCCCAGTTCCTTGCCCTGCGTGACGATCTTATCCATATCCTCAAAGCTGAGGTTGTTCTTGTGGCCGTACTCGCCTGCCCAGCAGCCCACGCAGTGCATATTGCAGGCAGAGGTGGGGTCGAACAGGATCAGCCACGGGATGTTGCACTGGTACTTGACGCGGTTCTCGCGGATGGTCTTGGTGCCGCGGAAGAAGGCTTCGTAGCCCAGATTCAGCGCGGTGGTGCGCGCCACATGGGGGTCGGTCTGGTCCAGCACGCAGTTGATGAGCTTTGTCCACTTGCTGTCGGGGTCGGTCAGCACCTTTTTGGCGTTCTCGTAGGTCTCATCGCTGAAGCCGCTGCCGTAGAACTGCTTTGCAACATCTACCAGCTGGCACATTGTTTTTTCATGGTCGTGCTCGGCGCGGGAAAGCGCCACGTCCACTATTTTACCAAGCGCAGCACGCTGCATCTTGTGGGTCAGGTTCTCAAGAGATGTATTCATAGCTTTTTCCTCCCGAAATGATTCCTTTGGAAATCCTTATTTTGCTTGACCACATCTTACTACTTTGCGTGTTTTTGTGCCATAAACAGAAAATACGCCGTGATGGAAAACCCATCACGGCGTACCCTTTGATAAAATTTTATTGAAGCCTCACGGACAAAAAGCACTTCATTCCTCTATTTTCAGGCTGCCGGTGCTCAGGCGGCACAGTGCACGGCGAAAATCTCCGTGGATCATGGTGCTTACGCGCTCCACCATCTGCTTGGGGTCACCTTTCATATCCCGGCGGATCCATTCCAGCGTCATGCCCACCAGTGCATACTTATAAAAATCGACAACGAACTGCTTGTCCGCATCCTGCACGGTGATATCATGGCATTCACGGTCTGCAAAGTCCTTCAGGATGGGGTCCAGCAGCCTATAAAGGTACTGCTCCACCTGTTCCCTGCCCACCGAGCGGTAAACGTTGAGCACAAGGGTCTTATTGTCCTGCAGCTGGTGCAGAACGTCCAGATAGGCCTCGCTCCATGTACCAAAGCCCCGACGGCCTTCCATCGCCTTGGCGGCATCCTCCGCTAAGATCCAGTCCACCAGATCGTAGATGTCCTTGAAATGGTAATAAAAGGTCATGCGGTTGACACCGCAGTCCTCGGTGATATCGTTGATCGTGATCTTGTTCAGGGGCTTTTCCAGCAGCAGCTTCTTCAAAGATGCCTCCAGTGCCCGTTTTGTCGTTTGTGACACAAAAACCCATCCTTTCCCGGCAGACGCCGCTGCCGTTTCCGTGAAATATACCCCATGATTTATTTTACCGCAAAATATGACCTTATTTCAAGTAAAGATTCTTACCTTTTTATGAAGTTTGTGTGTGCACTGCCCGCCATGATGGTGCTGTTTTTACAACATATCCGCCAAAAATAAGACAAAAGTCTTGATTTTCTCCCGCCCTATGCTTAGAATGAATAAGAAGCAGAATTTTATGCAGTGCATACCTGCCGAGGGAGGGTTATTATTATGATGAAAACCATTGGGTTTTTAGGCTGTGGAAACATGGGCGGTGCTATTGCCCGCGCCGTGTGCAAGGCTACCGAGCCTGAGAATGTATTTCTGGCTAACCGCACGGCTGCCAAGGCCGAGGCGCTGGCCGCAGAGTTGGGCTGTCAGACGGCTACCAACGCCGAGGTCGCCGGGGACTGCGATTTGATCTTTCTGGCGGTGAAGCCCCAGATGATGGAAGCCATGCTGGAGCCGCTGCGGTTCATCCTTGCCGAGCGCACCAAGCGGTTTGTGCTGTGCACCATGGCTGCCGGTCTGCCGGTGGCACGCATTCAGGAGATGGCGGGCGGCGACTACCCCGTCATCCGCATCATGCCCAACACCCCGGCATCGGTGGGCGAAGGCATGATCCAGTATTGTTCTGTCAACGTGACTGCCGAGGAGGAGGCTGCATTCTGTCAGCTGATGGCTCCCGCCGGGCGTCTGGACGCCGTAGCCGAGGGCATGATCGATGCTGCAAGCTGCGTTTCTGGCTGCGGCCCGGCATGGGTGTACCAGTTTATTGAAGCGCTGGCCGATGGCGGCGTGGCCTGCGGTCTGCCCCGGGCAAAGGCGCAGGAATACGCCGCACAGATGGTGCTGGGCAGCGCGAAGCTGGTGCTGGAAAGCGGCAAACACCCCGGTGCGCTGAAGGACGCTGTGTGCAGCCCCGGCGGCAGCACCATTCAGGGTGTGCGGGTACTGGAAGAACACGGGCTGCGCGGTGCGGTGATGGATGCCGTGCTGGCCGCTTACGACAAAACAAAGGAAATGGGAAAGGGTTAATGGAATCATGCGCATCGTTGTGAAAGTGGGCACCTCCACATTGGCATACCCCACCGGGCGGCTGAACATCCGCCATGCAGAGGAACTGGTCAAGGTATTGAGCGATTTAAAGAACGAGGGACACGAGGTGATTCTGGTGTCCTCCGGCGCTATCGGCATGGGCGTGGGCAAGCTTTCGCTGCCTGCACGCCCCAAGGATACCACCACCAAACAGGCCTGTGCCGCCGTGGGGCAGTGCGAGCTGATGTACACCTACGACCGGCTGTTCAGTGCCTACGATCACACGGTAGCGCAGATCCTGCTTACCGGCGTGGACGTGGAGCACACCGAGCGCCGGGTGAACATCCAGAACACTCTGACCCGCCTGCTGGAGCTGGGTGCACTGCCCATCATCAATGAAAACGACAGCGTTGCCACCGATGAGATCACCTCCATTGGCGACAACGACACGCTGGCCGCTATTGTGGCCTGCTGCTGCAAAGCCGATCTGCTGGTGCTGCTGAGCGACATCGATGGCCTGTACACCGCGAACCCCCACACCCACCCGGATGCGGCTCTCATCCCGCTGGTGGAGGAGATCACCTCCGAGGTGATGGCACTGGCAGACGGTGCAGGCTCGGCGCTGGGCACCGGCGGCATGGCAACCAAACTGCGCGCAGCCCGCATGGTGACCGGCAGCGGCGCGGACATGGTCATTGCCAACGGCGCACACCCGGAGCTGCTATATGATATCGCTGCGGGCAAGCCCATCGGCACCCGCTTTGCCGGGCACAAGCAGCCCGCACTGTCCACACAGGAGGTTTGACCTATGACTACACAGGAAATTCTGGAAGCCGCCCGCGGGGCAAAGGCTGCGCTGGCACTGGCTGATGGCACCGTCCGCGCACAGGCACTGCGCAGTATGGCTGCGCAGCTGTGCAGCCCCGCAAGCATGACGGCTATCCTTGCCGCCAACGCCGATGATATGGCTGCTGCAAAGGGACATATCAGCGAGGTGATGCTGGATCGTCTTGCCCTGACCGAGGAGCGCATCCGCGCCATGGCAAAGGGCATTGAAGAGGTTGCCGCCCTGCCCGACCCTGTGGGCCGGGTGCTGAAGCGGGTGGAGCGCCCCAACGGGCTGGTAATCGAAAAGACCGCCGTACCCATGGGCGTGATCGCCATCATCTACGAGAGCCGCCCCAACGTGACCAGCGATGCCGCCGCCCTTGCCATCAAGAGCGGTAACGCCTGCATCCTGCGCTGCGGCAAGGAGGCATGGCGCAGTGCCAACGCCATTGTGCAGGCACTGCGGCAGGGGCTGCGTGAGAACGGCCTGCCGGAAAACGCGGTCTGCCTGATCGAGGACACCACCCACGCCTCTGCCAACGCCCTGATGACCGCCGTGGGCTATGTCGATCTGCTGATTCCCCGGGGCGGCGCAGGGTTGATCCGTGCCTGCGTGGAAAATGCCAAGGTACCCTGCATCCAGACCGGCACCGGTATCTGCCACATTTTTGTGGACGACACCGCCGATCAGGCCAAGGCGCTGGACATTATTGAAAACGCCAAAGCCAGCCGCCCCAGCGTGTGCAACGCCGAGGAGGTTTGTCTGGTGCACTCTGCTATTGCGCAGGAGTTTCTGCCCAAGCTCGCGCAGCGTCTTGGCCCCGACCGCGTTGCTGCGGGCAAACTGCCGGTAGAGCTGCGGCTGGATGCACGCGCCGCCGCCATCATTCCCGGCACGCCTGCCGGCCCTGCGGACTTTGACACCGAGTTTCTGGACTACATCCTTGCCGTTAAGGTAGTGGATAGCGTAGACGAAGCCATTGCCCATATTGCGCAGCACTCCACCGGCCACAGCGAGGCCATTCTGACCCGGACACAGGCAGACGCCGACCGCTTTACCGCAGCGGTGGACAGCGCCGCCGTGTATGTGAACTGCTCCACCCGCTTTACCGACGGTGGAGAGTTTGGTCTGGGCTGCGAGATGGGCATCTCTACCCAGAAGCTGCACGCCCGGGGGCCCATGGGGCTGGAGGAGCTTTGCAGCTACAAGTACGTCATTCACGGTGACGGGCAGATCCGATGATTTCCCCTGCCCCGGCTTCTTCATAATTTTTTACAATTCTGTCCGGCCTGCTGGCGCGGCAGAGCAAGTTTTTCATAGTTGAAAAAAATTTCCTGTACAGGCCGATGCAAGCTGCTTCGGCCTGTATTTTTGTTTCACCGGGATGGACTGTATTTTAAATCGAATATGAAAACCGAAAAAATTTTCACTTTTTCCATGAAATAGCCATTCTTGGATAGCGGCATGTATCCAAGTTTTTGCTGTTTCTAACAATGTTAAAGTAGTACTATTGCACTTTTATAGGTTAAAAACGCAAAATTTTCTCTTGACAGAGCGTTTTTGATGCGGTAAAACTATATTGTAAGATTTGATATCGATTTCACTTCCGTTTCACAGGAATTCAAAATTCGTACATCACAACTGGTACTATGTAAAAATAAGTAAAGGAGAGAGCATCTTATGACGATCGCAATTCTTGCCCACGATTCCCGCAAAGAACTGGCCCTGCAATTCTGTACCGCTTACAGTGCCATCCTTTCCCGCAATAATGTTATCGCCACCGGTACCACCGGCCGGATGCTTGCGCAGACCACCGGTCTGCCGGTGCACTGCTACCTCTCCGGTAAGCTGGGCGGTGTGCAGCAGATCACCTCCCGCGTTGCCTGCGATGAGGTGGATCTGGTGCTGTTCTTCCGCGACCCGCTGAAGGCCGATGCCGCCAGCCTGACCGAGCAGAATCTGCTGCGTTTGTGCGATATGCACAGCGTCCCTATTGCCACCAACATTGCTACCGCAGAGGTGCTGCTGCGTGGTTTAGATCAGGGAGATCTGGACTACCGCGAGGGGATGCACCCGGCTTTGATTGAGCCGATCCCCGTTGTACAGGCCCGTGCCGTGTAAGCGTTTATTTTGTGTGTTACTTTGTGTATAGAGGGAAAAAAGGAGCTATCGCAGCGTGTTGTGCGATAGCTCCTTTTTGTTATAATGATATCTTGCCCGCAAGGCAAATATTATGCCTGAAAGTATGCTTTCTGGACAGCCAGCAGCACACCGGCGCGGCTGGCTGCAAAGTTCAAGCCGCCCTGCAAGTAGCAGGTATAGGGGGCGCGCAGAGGACCATCGCAGGAAAGCTCAATGGTGCTGCCCTGCGTAAAGCTGCCGCTGGCCATGACTACCTCATCGGTGTAGCCCGGCTCCGGGCTGGGTTCCGGGGCAGCGTAGCTGTCCACGGGGCTGGCGGCCTGAATCCCCTGACAGAAGCCGATGAGCGCTTCTGCCGTACCGGCATCAAAGCAGGTGACGATATCGTTGTGATCCTCGCAGTAGCGCGGGATGGGCTTTTTGCCCAGCAGTTCCAGCATACACTGGGCGTAGATGGCGGTCTTGATGGCCTCGCACACCACGCCGGGGGCGTAGTAGAAGCCCAGATACATATCCCGGGGAGTCTCCAGCGTGCAGCCCAGTTCCTTGCCAAGGCCGGGGGCATTCAGGCGGTAAGCGCACAGCTCCACCAGATCCCTGCGTCCTACGATGTAGCCGCCGGTGGGGGCAATGCCGCCGCCGGGATTCTTGATTAGGCTGCCCACGGCGATATCTGCCCCCACCTGACAGGGCTCCTGCGTCTGGGTGAACTCGCCGTAGCAGTTGTCCACAAAGATGATGATCTCCGGGTTTGCGGCGCGGGCGGTATCGGCAATTTTGCGGATGGTGGCCAGATCAAAGGCGTTGCGCTGTAAATAGCCGCGGCTGCGCTGGATGTGGCATACCTTTGCGCCGGGGGCTTTCTGGGCGATCAGGTCGTAGTCCGGGGTGAAGTCGGCCTTGAGGGGAGCTTCATCATAGTTTACGCCGTAGTCCATCAGGGTGCCGGTGCCCTTGCCCTTGCCGTCCAGACCGATGACGCCCTCCAGCGTATCGTAGGGGCGGCCGGTAGCAGCCAGCAGGGTGTCCCCTGCCCGCAGCAAGCCAAACAGCGCCACCGCCAGCGTGTGGGTGCCGCTCTGGAACTGGCTGCGCACCAGCGCATCCTCTGCGCCCATGACCTGTGCAAAGATCTGTTCCAGCTTGGCGCGGCCAGTATCCCACAGACCGTAGCCGGTGGTGCCCAGCATATCGGTGGAGGACATCTGGGTATCGGCAAAGGCCTTGAGCATTTTCAGCTGGTTAAAATCCCGGATCTCCTCCATTTGGCGGAAGTAGGGCTGGCACATCTCCATGGCCTTTTCGTCCAGTGCCAGCACCTCGGGCTTATAATCAAAAAAGTGGTTCAGAATCGACATTATAACGTGATAGTTCCTTCCTGTTATTTTTGGGTTCTTGCATTGCAATGCCAGCTCTTCCTTTCGGGAGAACTGGCATTTTGCGTAAAAAGCTTTATCATTTCTCGGGCACATAGCGGGCGTACTCGGCCTGCTTTGCAAAGCCGAGACGGCTATAAAACCGCACCCGCTCCGGTGCACAGAGGAATACCGGGTGCAAGCCTTCGGCGGCAAGGCTGTTTGCCATTTCCACAATGAGCCGCCCGCCGATACCCCTGCCCCGCAGCGGCTCTGCGGTCTGCCCACAGGCCATGTAGGCTTGCCCATTGCACAGGGCATAAGCACCCACGGTGCAGACGACTGTACTTCCCCGCTCCAATGTCCACGCCACTGCCCTGCCCCGGCTGCGCTTTGTGCACAGTTCTGAGTAAAAGTCAGCCTGCCGGGTGGGGTCTGCGGGGTAAAGCGCCTGTGCCACCCGGGCGGCGGGCGCTTCCCGGCAGAGGGTCAGCTGCGCCCACAAAGCTTCGTCCACGGCGGGCAGGGGCAGCGGCCCAGCCTGCGGCAGACCGAACACGGTGAGGGTTTCTGCCTTGTGCCAGCCGTCCGGCGGCGGGCAGACGGCTTCGTCCAGAATGGCACTCTCGCACCCGCAGAAGGATAAAAAGTTTGCCAGCTCTGCGGGGTTAGCGTGCCCGGCCAGCCATGCCGTGCTGCCGGAAAGTTCCAGTGCCAGCGTAGAGCCGGCATAGAACCGCCACGGCTGGCTATTGCGAAAGAGCGCGCAGTCCAGCGGCAGCAGAGCGTCCAGCACTGGCAGACCCCGGCAGGCATTTGCGAACCGGGTGCAACGCTTTGCATCCTTTACCTGTGCGATCACTTGAGCGCGTTGACGATCTTTTTGAACTCGCGGCCGCGCACCTCAAAGTTGGGGTACAGGTCAAAAGAAGCACTTGCCGGGGACAGGATGATGATGTCGCCGGGCTTTGCGGCGGCACGCGCCAGCTCTACGGCGTGCTGCATATTGTCTGCGTGCTGAATGGGCAGCACAGCCTCGTCAAAGCCGGGGCACTCCCGCACAGCCTGCTCGATGCGGGGACCGGTAGCGCCCATCAGCACCAAGTTCTTGACATGGGCGATGACCTCCGGTGCCAACGGCTCGTAGGGGATGTGCTTATCGTAGCCGCCCGCGATGAGGATGACCTTCTGGCCAAAGCTGCGCAGACCGGCAATGGTGCGGGTGGGGCTGGTGCCAATGGAATCGTTATAGTACAGCACGCCGTCCAAGGTGCGCACCGGCTCGATGCGGTGCTCCACACCGGTGAAGGTGCTGCCCACCTGACGGATGGCTTCTACAGGCACCTCGCCCCACACGGCAGCGGCAGCAGCCAGCAGGTTCTCGATGTTGTGCAGACCGCGCAGCTTGATATCCTTCTGGGCAAGGAAGGGCGTCACGACGCCATCCTCGGCCATGCAGAGCATCCCATCCTTGCGCAGGAAGGCACCGTTGTCGGTATCATGCAGGCGGGTAAACCAAACCTGCTTGCCCTTGCAGTCTGCCTGCATGGAGCGGCTGATCTCGTTTTCATAGCCCAGCACGGCGCGGCAGGGCTGCTTTTGGTACAGCAGGATATTGCGCTTGGCATCGATGTATTCCTGCATATCCTTGTGGTGGTCCAGGTGATTCGGGGTCACATTGGTGACCACCGCAATGTTGGGGCTTGTGTGCATACTGATCAGCTGGAAGCTGGACAGCTCCACCACAGCTACATCCTCCGGGGACACCTCCGGCAGCATGGGCAGCAGCGCTGCGCCGATGTTGCCGCCCAGATGCACCTTGCGGCCTGCGGCCTCGTAGAACTTGGAGATGAGGGTGGTGGTGGTGGTCTTGCCGTCCGAGCCGGTCACTGCCACGATCTCGCAGGGGCAGAAGTCGAAGAACAGTTCCACCTCGCTGGTGACCATGGTACCGGCAGCCATGGCATCCTGCAGGGGCTTTTCAAAGTACCCCACAAAGCCCGGGGTGCGCATGATGATATCCTGTCCCTTGAAGCCGTCCAGATAGTTTTCGCCAAGACTCAGGTCGATGCCCAGTTCCCGGATGGTGGCGGCATAATCGCCAAAGTCCTCCACGCTCTTTTTCTGGTCGCACAGGGTCACATGAGCGCCCAGCTCCACAAACTCCTTGATGAGGGTCTTGTGGCTGACGCCAGCGCCGATAAAGGCGACCTTTTTGCCCTGAATAAGCTGGGCAAGCTTCTGCTGATCTTTCTGCATAAAAACAGTTCCTCCTCTATAGGATCATGGTATAGCACCGCGCCGCACGGGCAGCGCGGGAATCACTTTGCTGTACCATTATAGTCCATTTGCGCGCAATTGGCAACGGAAAACCGCACAGTCTGCTTCAAAAAGCCCGGTAAATTCACAAAAAGGCAATTGTTTTTTCTGCTGCTTTCTGCTACACTTGTCGTTGCAGAGCGTTTTTTGCCGTTTCTGCGCGAAGATGAACGGAATGAGGTTATTCTTTTTGAAACGATGGTTGCGTTTTACCGCAGCGGTGCTGGCTGCTGCGTTTCTTTTTGCCCTGACCGGCTGCGGCAGCTCCACAAACTCTGCCAGCTTTACATGGTTCGTGGACAGCATCCCTGCAAATCTGGACCCGCAGGTGGCTTCCGGTGCGTCGGATGTCATCGCCTGTGAAAACCTGTACGGCACACTGGTACGCAAGGACCCGGACGGTGAACTTGTGCCGGGGCTCTGCGAGAAGTGGACGGTGTCCCCTGATGGACTGACCTACACCTTTACCCTGAAGGACGGCCTGACCTACGCAGCCGCCAAGGGTGCCGCCACTGAGTACGACATTACCGCCGAGGACTTTGTGTTCGCCTTCCGGCGCATTTTCCGCGCCGATACCGCCTCGCCCTATGCGGTGGAGTTTTCCGCCATCCAGAACAGCGCCGCCGTGCTGGCGGGGCAGGCAGACGAAAGCAGTCTGGGCGTTTCGGCCAATGGGGCGTTGACGTTGGTGTTCCGGCTGAGCGAGCGGGACGACAACTTCTTAGCAAAGCTGGCCATGCCCGGTGCCGCCCCCTGTGACGAGACTTTTTTTGAGAGCACCCGGGGCACCTACGGGCTGACCGCCAAGACCACGCTTGCCAGCGGCAGCTTTTACCTGTATAACTGGACGACAAACGGCCTGTTTTTGCGCCGCACCGTGGAAAGCCCACTGGTCAGCAGTCTGCGTCTGGTGCAAGACACCAGCGGCAGCGGCAAGAGCGCAGCCCAGCTTATTGCCGACGGCAAATGCTCGGCAGCGCTGGATGAAAGCGGTGAAGCCACCAGCCTACAGACCGCAAGCTATTCCGACACCACATGGGCGCTGCTGTTCAACGCGGCAGAGGGGTCGGTGTTCCAGAACCAGCAGCTGCGGCAGGCGCTGGCCGGCATTGCCCGGGAAAACGCCGATGTGCCCTCCAGCGGCCTGTACGCCGCCGCAAAGGGGCTTGTGCCGGAGGGATTGACCGTGGACGGACTGGACTACCGCGAGACTGCGGGAGATTCCCTGCCCACCATCCCGGAGTCAAAAGCCCTCTATCTGGCTGCCCGGCAGGGCATGGCTACCTCGGATTTTTCCGGCGTGACCCTGCTGCTGCCCAAGAACGCCGGGCTGGGCGAACTGGCCGACCAGATCAACAGCGCATGGCAGAAGGAGTGCTCCCTGTTCTTCTCGGTGGAAGAGGTGGAACAGGACGAGTTTGACGCCCGCATTGCCGCTGGGAAATACACCATCGCCCTTGCGCCCATCCGTGCCGAGGGCGGCAGCGTGTACCAGATGTTGCAGCAGTTCACCACCGCAGGCGGCAGCCTGACCGGCTATGCCGATACCGTTTATGCCGACCGACTGGCTTTGAGCGCACAGCAGACCGGCAAAGCCCGCTGTGCTCTGCTGGCGCAGTGCGAGCAGCAGTTACTGGAAAGCTGCACCGTGGTGCCCCTGATGGCGCAGCAGAAGCGTCTGCTGCTGGCAAGCGGCGTGCGGGACTTGGTATTCGACCCGTTTTTCCCGGTGCTGGACCTGACATGGGCCAAAATGAGCTGACCGCAAATTTCGTGCGGAAAAGCCTTGACATTCCCGCCCTGCTTTGTTACAATAATGAAGCACTTGCAGGGTTAGCTCATCCGGTAGAGCGACTGCTTCCCAAGCAGTAGGCGGCGGGTTCGAGTCCCGTATCCTGCTCCAAAATATGGCGGTGAAACGTTCAAAGCTTGTTCGTTTTACCGCTTTTTTATTTGTGCGCATTTCAAAAAATGACGTAAAATTCCGTGTTTTTCGCTCGTAATCTAGCAGATAATCGAACAAACAAAGGAACAAAAAACACTCCCGGGCTTTTGTAGAAAGTCCGGGAGTGTTTGTGTTTACTCGATTTTATATCGTGTTACTTTGCCACGAGTTCGGCGGCAAGGGCGTCCATCTGTGCTTCGGCGGCGGCGTTAGCAGCAGAACGGATGGTGACCACGTTCTCGCAGAGGGTGATGTTCTTCATGCTTTCCAGCTCTGCACGCATGAGCTTTGCAGCCATGGGAGCCCAAGTGCCGTTTTCCATCAGGCCGACGGTGCGGTTCTGGAAGCTCTTGGTCTTGAGGTGGGTCAGCAGATTTTCCATCGGCGGGAAGAGGAAGCCATCATAGGTGGCGCAGGCCAGCACGATCTTGCCGCAACGGAAAGCCTCGGTGACTGCATAGGAGACATCGGTGCGGGTCAAGTCCATTTCCACCACCTTTGCGCCCTGTGCACGCAGCTTTTCGGCCATGGTGTGGGCGGCGGCGCGGGTGTGGCCGTGGATGGAGGCGCTGGCTACCAGGATCTTTTCCGGCTCCTCGACCTTATAGCTGGACCAGAGATCGTAGTAGTTCAGGTACTTGCCCAGATCTCCGGTAAGCACCGGGCCGTGCAGCGGGCAGATGGTCTTGATATCCAGTGCAGCGGCCTTTTTGAGCAGTGCCTGCACCTGCGGGCCGTACTTGCCTACAATGTTCAGGTAGTAGCGGCGGGCTTCGCTGGCCCAGTCGGCGTTTTCGTCAAACTTTGCCACCGCACCAAAGCGGCCAAAGCCATCGGCAGAGAACAGCACCTTCTCGCTACTCTCGTAGCTGACCATGACCTCCGGCCAGTGCACCATGGGGGCGAACACAAAGGTGAGGGTGTGAGCGCCAAGGCTCAGGCTCTCGCCGTCCTTCACCACCACGCGGCGCTCCGGGGCAATGGCATCTGCGCCAAAGAACTGCTCCATATACTGGAAGGTCTTGGCGTTGCCTACCACCTGCATCTCCGGGTAGAGGGCTGCCAGCTTTGCCACGTTGGCACCGTGGTCCGGCTCCATGTGGGAGACCACCAGATAAGCAGGCTTGCGGCCGCCCAGTGCCTCGGCAAGGTTTTCCAGCCAAGGCTCGGTGGCGCGGGCGTCCACCGTATCCAGAATGGTGGTCTTTTCGTCCAGAATGACATAGGAATTATAGCTGACCCCGGTGGGCACCGGATACTGGCTCTCGAACAGGTCGATGGTGGTATCGTCCACGCCGACACCAAGGATGGCTTCGCTGATTTTTTTCATGCTCATACCGTTCAGACTCCTTTTGGTTTTATCTTGTGCCGTGAATTGGCAAATATTTCTGAGAACAATTCCTATTATAGCACATCGTCAGAAATTTCGCAAGGGATAGCGCGAGGATACTTTTCACATCAAAGCTCTTCCCCGCTCTCCGGCAGACGTGCTGTTACCGGTCTGCCCGGCTCGGTGTCCAGTTCCAGCAGGGTGGCGGCGGTGTTTTCGTCCAACGTCTGCACCGCACGCAGCTTGCGGCTGATGGCGCGGCTGCGCACCCCGATGAGGTTATCCAGCTCTTCATCAGTCTGGCGCAGGCGCTGCTGCATCTTGGAAAGCCCCTGCCCGAATTTATCGAACTCGGTCTTGACTGCGCCAAGCAGCTGCCACACCTCGCCGGAGCGCTTTTGGATGGCAAGGGTCTTGAAGCCCATTTGCAGGCTGTTGAGCAGCGCCGCCATGGTGCTGGGGCCGGCCACGTTGACCTGATAATCCCGCTGCAAAACTTCCAGCAGTCCGGCGTTCACCACCTCGGCATACAGACCCTCAAAGGGCAGAAACAGGATGCCAAAGGCTGTGGTATAGGGCGGCTCCACATATTTTTCCCGGATATCCTTTGCCTCGCTGCGCAGCACCAGTTCCAGCGCGTGGCGGGCGTTTTCCACCGCCTGCGCGTCCCCGGAGGCCTGCGCGTCCTGCAAGTGGGCGTAGGTATCGCCGGGGAATTTGGAGTCGATGGGCAGCCAAACACTGTTGCCGTCCACGCCGGGCATACGGATGGCGTACTCCACCCGCTGGGTGCTGCCGGGGATGGTAGCCACGTTGGTGTCGTACTGCTCTGGTGCAAGGATTTCTTCCAGAATCGCGCCAAGCTGGATCTCGCCCAGAATGCCGCGGGTCTTAACGCCGGAGAGCACCTGCTTCAGCCCGCCCACATCGGCGGCAAGGCTCTGCATCTCGCCCAAGCCCTTGTACACCTGCTCCAGCTGGTCGTTGACCGCCTTAAAGCTTTCGGTCACCCGCTTTTGCAGTGCGTCCTGCAATTGCTCGTCTACGGTGTGACGGATCTCGTCCAGCTTCTGGGCGTTCTGTGCCTGCATGGCGGCAAGGCCGTCTGCCAGCGCTTTGCGCATCTCTTCCAGCTTGCGGGCGTTGGAGGCTTCCAGCCCCTGCAAGCGCTGCTCCATGGTCTGCTGTTGGATGTTCTGCCCCGCCGTCAGGGTGCTGCTCATGCCCTGCACTGCGGTTTGGAGGGTATCGCTGATGTGCGCCATCGCGGCCAGATTCTGCTGTGCCTGCTGCGTCTGCTTTTCTTCCAGCACCCGTGCCTGTGCTTCCAGCTGCTGGCGCAGCCACTCCTTCAGGGCTTCATCGTCCTGCCGGACGGCGGGTTTGCCGGTGCGGTACAGCAAAAGCGCTTGCAACAGGCAAATTGCCACCAGCAGAAGCGTATACAGTCCTGCCAAAAATTCCATAGACATTCTCCTTTTAACTCAAAAATCCGGGTCTTGCGGTAATAGCAGACCCGGATATGCTTATACTTCCTGATGCTTTACGATTTCCTGCGTGGTCTCCACCTGCTGGCCGTACAGACCCACGCCGTCTACCTCCATCTCGCCTACCTGATTATCACAGGGGTCGGCACGGAAGGAGCACATGGGCGGGTCGAAGGGGGCGCAGATGTCACTGTTGGCCACCATGCGGTCGGTGTCCAGATTGCCGAAGTAGTGCAGACGCATCTTCTCGTTGCCCGCACGCGCCATGGACGCACCGGCGGAGCAATCGGCGTACATCCAGCCCTTGGGAGCAATATAGAACATTGCCCAGTCATGGCAGCCGGCTGTCTCCGGCCGTGCCACCATGCCGCTCTGCCACTTTGCCGGGATGCCTGCAATGCGGCAAAGCGTGATAAAGGTAGCGGCCATCACGCCGCAATCGCCCCGGCGGCTGCGGGCGCAGTTATCAGTGATGTTCTCGTGCACAAAATACATGGGCTGGAAGTGATAGTGCACATTCAGGGTAACAAAATCATAAATGCGCTTTGCCTTCTGCACCGGGTCGGTGATGCCCTCGGTCAGCTGCGCAGCCAGTGCCTTCATATAGGGGGTAAAGGCGATGTGGGGCAGCTGCTCGGCGGTGTCAAAATCCGGCTGCACCGGGTCGGCGTGCAATTCCAGCGGGGCAGCGTAGTGCGCGGTACTGCGGTAGCTGTACTGTGCCCCAAAGCGGCAGTTTTCGGCAAGGTCTGCCTCCCAGTATGCGGTGCGCTGGGGTGCGGTCTCCGGTGCGATATAGGTCGGCTGCGCGGTAAAGCTGTCCAGCGTGATGTTGCTCTGTGCCGGGCAGGCAGCGGGCAGCGGCAGCCACACCTTGACGTGCACGGTATCTCTGCCCTCAGCCTTTGCGGCGGCAAGGGCACGGGCAAAGGTCTCGTCGGTCATACCGATGCTGGTGCGCAGGGTGATGTCTGCGCTGACTGCGCCGGTGCGCACCATCTGGTCGTGCTGGGGCTCAAAACGATCCCAGCTGCGCTCCGGGACGGGCGCGTCCAGCTGACGGGCGGCAAGGTCGGGATGGGTGGCTACCAGCGTCTCGGCGGCGCGGTAGATATAGCGCTTCTGTCCTTCCACAAAGCGCCAGTCCATCTGTCCGGCAGCATCCAGCGCGGCAAATTCCTCGGCGGTAAAGTCCCGCAGGGTGGCCTGCAGCCGGTTCAGCAGCTGCTCGGCGGTAAGGGTGTAGTCCTGCGGCAGACGACGCAAAATTTCCCGGTGCGCCAGCAGCCCCTGCCGCCACACATCCACGCCGTGGGGGGTGGGGTTTACGGGTAGCGCACCCTGCGGGTGCAGGGGCTGGTTCTGGCTGGCAGTCCAGTCCTCGGCCAAGCAGGCGTCGATGCGCGCAATGGCGGCATCGTAGTAGCCCGCCTCCTTCAGGCGGCGGATATCGTCCGGCAATTCCATGTTCAGGTATGCAAAACAAGTATTCTGATCCATCATGTTCTACTCCTTTTTATTTATGGTCAGGCAGCGGTCTGCTGCTCCCAAAAAGCTACGGCTTCCGTCAGCCAACCCTCGGCATCGGTGGTATCACCCACCCCGATGCAATGGGGTGCAGACTCAAACACCTTCACAACATAAGGCACCTTATGGGCTTCCAGCGCCGCTTGCAGCGCCGGACCCTGCACCTGATTGATCATCCAAGGCAGCACCTTGTCATCCTTCCCGTACCAGAAAAATACCGGTGGATAATCATCCGTGACAAGATCCGCTATACTGGAACAGTAATAGTGCCATCCATAGTTGCCGGTATCCATAAACGCCTGATACGCGATCTTTACCTCTGAAAAGTTCACCACCGGATAACCCAGCAGCAGCACACCGGGTCTTGCTACGCCGTAATGACCGTAGCCGCGCTCCTTGTTCGCAAACACGCCCGCAAGCTGGCCGCCGGAGGAATAGCCCACCAGCGCATAGTCCTGCGTCTGGATGGAAAGCTCCTCGCCAAGGCTTGTTACCAACTGCACTGCCCGTGCCAGATCCTCCAGCGGGGCGTTATCGCCCAGATCCAAAAAGGTGCGGTAGCGCAGCACGAACACTGCATAGCCCTGTTTATGCAGCTCGTAGGCGGTGGAGCCGCCCTCGCCCATCTCTGAGGTTATGGTCAGGGCGTTGCCGGGGATCACGATAGCAGTTTTTGCACCGGGCGTCTCTGCCGGATAATAAAACAGCTGCACACAGCCCAGACTGGAATTCTGTTCGATCTCCTCCGGGGTGTAGACCTGATAGGTAACCTTAACGCCCTTATTATAATTGTCAATGATAAGGTTCAGCGCAGCAATGCCGGATTCCCGGTCGGTGTCGCCAAAATAATCGTGCAGGGTCTTGTTTTTCCAGCGTGCCACCATCAGCGGTGTCATTTCGCGGCAATATGTATAATAGCCGGTTCCTTGGATTGCCGGGTTTGCGCGCAGCTGTGCCATCGTAGTTTCCGCAGTAACATGGGGTGCACTCTCTGCGCCAAAGACAGGCAGCGCCGCGCAAAGCACAAGCCAGACCATACACAACAGCACCCGGACAGTTTTTCTCATACATCCTCCATGGGAGACAGCGCACCCCTGCACTGCCCCGCTCTGTATTCTTGTTCCCTTATTGTATCACAAACGGGTGGGATGTCAAAGCAATTTCTGTGCAGTCCGCTTCTTGTACCGCCCGGCAAATTCTGCTATACTGGAATTTATCCGGGAGTGGAAAGAGAATGCGGGCAATTTTTTGGCCCGCCGAGGATGAAAGTATGGATAAGATCATCATCCGGCCTATGACGCCGGAGGACTGGAGCACGGTCTCCAGAATCTATGTTGAGGGCATTGCCACGGAATACGCAACCTTCCAGACCGAATGCCCGCCCTATACCGCGTGGGACGCTTCCCACACAAAGGAGTGCCGCTTGGTCATTCTTTCCGGCGGGGTGCTGGCGGGGTGGTGCGCTTTGCACCGGGTAGACCCCCGCTGGTGCTACCGGGGCGTGGCTGAGGTGAGCATCTATGTCGGTGAGCAGTTCCGTGGGCACGGGCTGGGCTTCCAGCTGTTGAGCGCCCTGTGCGCCGCTGCCGAAAAGGCCGGGTACTGGACGCTGCAATCCACCGTTTTGCAGGATAACGCCGCCAGCCGCGCCCTGCACGCCAAGTGCGGCTTCCGGCTGGTAGGCCGCCGGGAACGTATTGCACGGGACTGTCACGGCCGCTGGCTGGACACCTATCTGATGGAGCGCCGCGCCACCGCAGATGAACCGGAGGGGTTCAAAAAGCTGTGACCCGCCGCTTTGCGCAGAATTATTTTTATTTGCAGACCGGGAAAATCTGCCGATTTTCCCGGTCTGCCTTTTCACAGCGTATAAAGCAGAAGGAGCCGCTGCACTTTTTTGGGTGCTGCGGCTCCTTTTACTTGCAATGATTCAATTTTACCACTCGTCGTATTCGCCGTCGGCGTTTTTGGTGGCAGCCACGCGGCTGCGCTTGAACATACTTTCCACCACAGCGCAGTACTTATCGGCAAGGCAGACGATGATCGCCTCGCGGCAGCTGGGCACATGACGGAAGGTCAGCGGCCACATGTGGCTGGAAATGATGCTCTGTTCCTTTTTGGTGATATGGAACACCTGTTCTGCATTGACGCAGGCGCAGCCCGGATGGGAGAAGCCGTGCATCTCGAACAGGCGGCGGATGCCGTGGAAGGTGCCTTTTTTGTGCCAGTCATACAGGTAAAAATCGTGCAGGAAAGCACCGACAGCCAGCGAGGTCTCGTCTGCACCCAGATGCAGGCGGTGGTTCAGCCAGCAGCTGACCAGCACCACGTTCTTGCAGTGCTGATAGGTGGTAACGTCCCCATGCTGGATGAACTCCCGCATCTGCTGCACCTTGGGGTTCTGATCGTATTTTTCCAGAATGGCATAAAGCTGTTCGCGTTCCGTAACAGAAAGCTGCATGAGCAAAATTTCCTTTCAACTCAAAATGTCAGGAGCGGAGCTGCACCGGGTTGGAATTGCCGAAGTTTTCGGCCTTGGAGGGGTTTGCCCGCTTGAGGGTCAGATCCACCAGATACTGCTTGCCATCGCCCAGTTCTTCCAGCTGGGCAAGCTTTGCATTGGCAGCGGCTTCGTCCGGGTACCACTGGATGAGGAAGAAGTTTTCCGCTTCCACCCCGTAGTACAGCCAGAAGCCGTCTGCCCGCAGCAGATCGTCCAGATGATCCACCTCTTCGCCGTCCGGCAGGCCAAGGCCTTCCTCTGCATAGAGGTTTTCCGGCTCTACCTGAAGCATCTCAATGACCTGAATGGAGCTTTGCAGGTACTCGTCCTGCGAGGTGCTCTTATCCGAGCGCTCCCAGCCGGTGAGAAATGCCTGCATGAGCAGATCGCGCACTTTGATGCGCGGCAGTGTGGGATCCATAACCATTTTTGTTTCCTTCTTTCGTGGTTTTATCCCCGTTGGACAGTATACGGCATACGCCTGTGCAAGTCAACGGTTTATTTGTGAATTTTTTGTAGGTATGACTAAAATTTACACACACTTTTCCTGTTTCAGTCGGTTATCTCAGGCGTGGAAGGAAAAGGTACCGTTCAGCCATTCCACCGCAAGCTGCACCCAGCGGTGACGGTGGGTGCTGTCGGCGTCCACCTCCGGGGTGGAGATGCTGGTGCCGTGGCGTCCCTTTTCAAACAGGTGTGCTTCGCACGGAACGCCCGCCTTATGCAGAGCATTCAGTAACAGCAGGGTGTTTTCCACCGGGACGGTCTCGTCCTCCATGGTATGCCAGACGAACACCGGCGGTGCGGCCGGGGTGATCTTATCCTCCAGCGTAAAGCGCTGGTGGGCGGCAATATCCTGCGTACCGGTCAGCTGCACAAAGCTGCCCCGGTGGGCGTATTCTCCGGCGGTGACCACCGGGTAGGCCAGCAGCAGGGCATTTGGACGCGGCTGGTCTGCCATGCCGGGGATATCCCACACCGCACCGGACAGTGCCAGATGCCCGCCCGCCGAAAAGCCGCACAAAGCGATCTGATCCGGAAGGATATTCCACCGCTCCGCGTGCTGCCGGACAAGGCCGATGGCCTGTGCCAGCTGCCGCATGGGCAGCGCATCCCGGGCGCTCTCCCCTACTGCGTAGTGCAGCACCGCCGTATGATATCCGGCCGCCGCAAATTGCAGCGCCACGGGGTCGCCCTCCCGGGGGCTGACATGGTTATAGCCGCCACCGGGCACCACCAGCACCAGCGGGCGCTGCCGGAAGTGCGGCATGGCTTCCACGCTCTCCCGCAGGTAGAGCGTCAGCGTACCGCCGCCGGTCAGTTCCAGTTGCTCAAGCTGCATTTACACATCCTCCTTATAAAAGCCGTGCCGCCCCTCCGGGTGGGCTGCGATGAATTCTGCGCACAGGTCGGCACAAATACGGCACAGCTCCGGGCAGGGGCGCTTTTTATAATAGTCTGCAGTGCGTTCCTCTGCTGCCGTTCCTCCGGCAGGGGCAGCGCCCGCCTTTGCCAGCAGTTCCCGGCATATAATGCTGCCGCCGCCGTTGCGGGCGCGGTACTGCTCTGCCGCCTGCTGCACCAGCGCGTACATCCGGGATTTATCTTTGGGGTCTGTGGGGTCGGCATAAACCATGCTCAGCACGGTCACCACGCCGCAGAACGCCCCGCACACCTCCCGCATCCGGCCAATGCCTGCGCCAAACCCTGCGGAAAGGCGCAGCGCCATCTCCTCGGTCAGGCCAAGCTGGGGTGCAAACGCCGCCACCACGCTCTGACTGCAATTATAACCCTTTAAGAACCATTCGTAGGCGGCATCGCCCTGTTTTGACATTTTCTCACATCCTTCCGGCATACTCGCTCCATTATAGCACAGTCTACGCAAAAGTGGGAAAGCTTTTCCGAAAAAATTTCGTCCTTCATATAAGGAACGATTTCAGTGCGCCGTTTCGTGCACCGGGGCAGCAACTCTTTTACTTTTTTAACTTTTTATGAAAAGCCTTGATTTTCCCTGCAAGTCGTTGTATATTAGCACTCAGAAGTTATGAGTGCTAAGCATTCTGGCATCCTGCCGGACACGGCGCACCAAATATGTGATAAAAGAGGTTTTGTATTATGGCCAAGAAAGAATTTCAGGCAGAGAGCAAAAAACTGATGGACATGATGATCAACTCCATCTATACCAATAAGGAGATCTTCCTGCGGGAGCTGATCTCCAACGCTTCGGACGCCATCGACAAGCTGTATTATAAGAGCCTGACCGACACCTCCGTGGGCATGAACAAGGGCGATTTTCGCATCCTCATCACCCGCGATAAGGAAAACCGCATCCTGACCGTGGAGGATAACGGCATCGGTATGACCAAGGAAGAACTGGAGCAGAATCTGGGCACCATTGCACACTCCGGTTCTCTGGATTTCAAGAAGGACAACAAGGACGAGAACATTGATATCATTGGTCAGTTCGGCGTGGGCTTCTACTCTGCCTTTATGGTGGCCGATAAGCTGACCGTCATCTCCAAGGCTTACGGCTCGGACGAGGCTTGGCAGTGGGAGTCCTCCGGTGTGGACGGCTACGAGATGACCCCCGCCCAGAAGGATACCGTGGGCACCCAGATCATTCTGCACATCAAGCCGGATACTGACACTGAGAAATACGACAACTTCCTAGATGAATACGGCATCGTGGCTATCGTGAAGAAGTACAGCGACTATGTGCGCTACCCCATCCAGATGGAGCGCGAAAAGAGCCGTCAGAAGCCGGAACCGGATCCCAAGCCCGAGGACTACAAGCCGGAATGGGAGACCTATACCGAGCTGGAGACCCTGAACAGTATGATCCCCATCTGGAAGAAGCAGAAGAGCGAAGTGACCGACGAGGAGTACAACAGCTTCTACAAGGATAAGTTCGGCGATTACGCCGACCCCGCCCGGGTCATCGTGAGCCGCACCGAGGGCACTGCCAATTACAATGCCCTGCTGTTCGTGCCCAGCCACCGCCCCTATGATTTTTACACCAAGGACTACGAGAAGGGTCTGGCCCTGTACGCTTCCGGTGTGCTCATTATGGAAAAGTGCGCCGACCTGCTGCCGGATTACTTCAGCTTTGTAAAGGGCATTGTGGACAGTCAGGATCTGAGCCTGAACATCAGCCGTGAGATGCTGCAGAAGGACAGCCAGCTGAAGCTGATTCACAACGCACTGGAAAAGAAGATCAAGAACGAGCTGCACGCCATGCTGAACAACGACCGTGCAAAGTACGAGGAGTTCTGGAAGGAGTTCGGCCGTCAGATCAAGTTTGGTGCTTACTCTGACTACGGGATGCACGCCGAGCTGCTGCGCGACCTGCTGCTGTTCTGGTCTGCCAAGGAGCAGAAGATGGTCACCCTGCAGGAGTACATCGACAAGATGCCCGCCGAGCAGAAGTACATCTACTTTGCCGCAGGCGATTCCACCGACCGTCTGGCAAAGCTGCCCTCCGCAGAGCTGGTGCTGGACAAGGGCTTTGACGTGCTGCTGCTGACCGAGGATGTGGACGAGTTCTGCCTGCAGATCCTGCACAGCTACCCCCGCAAGGATGCCGAGGGCAAGGACGGCACCGTGGAGTTCAAGAACGTGAACAGCGGCGATCTGGGTCTGGAGTCCGAAGAGGAGAAGAAGGCTGCCGAGGATGCCACTGCCGAGAACAAGGCACTGTTCGATGCCATGAAGGACGCTTTGAACGGCAAGGTAAAGGAGGTCAAGGTCTCCACCCGCCTGAAGGATCACCCCGTCTGCCTGAGCGCTGACGGCCCGCTGTCCATTGAGATGGAAAAGGTGCTGTCCAAGCAGCCCGGCAGCGAGGGCGTGAAGAGCGACAAGGTGCTGGAGCTGAACGTGAACCACCCTGTGTTTGCCGCCCTGAAGGCCGCACAGGAGGCCGGCGACACCGAGAAGCTGAACAAGTACAGTACTCTGCTGTACGCACAGGCACAGCTGATCGAGGGTCTGCCCGTGGACGACCCCGCCGCTTACGCCGAAGCCGTTTGCAGCCTGATGAAGTAAGTTTTTATGAAGAGGCCGTTGTGCATTTGCGCAGCGGCCTCTTTTTGCGTCAACGATTTTAAATGGCCTCCGCGCATTTGTTTTTCAAATGCCATTTTCCGTTGCTCCCCTTCCCGTGAAAATGGGATTCCGAGCAGACCGCAGTCTGCTCGGAATCCCTCAAATAAAATAACAATTCCGCTGAATATGGCTAGAGCGAAGCGGAAGCCATTCCAAACCGTTCTGCCATGTTCCATTTGCACGGGGCAGAAATACCCCCTTAACAAAAAGGCCGCGCTCCGCTATAATAGAGTGGAACGCGGTCTTTTATTTTTATCTTTCTGTGAAAGGAATTCTGTTTCATGGAGCCGAGAAAACATTATTTTGCAAAGATCCCCACCATTGCTATTTTTATCGTGATGGCGATGTCCGGGCCGTTGGGGGTGCTGTTGTTTATCCTGAAAGGTATCGACCAGAAGGTGCAGAAGGAAGAGCAGGAAGCCGCCCACGCCCAGGGCGACTACCGCCCCGACCCAGAGCCTGCACCAATGCAAAACACAGACGTATCCGATGGGCAGGACGTCCCCACGGCAGAGCAGAAAAGCGCCAAACAGTGGCACAAGAATATTGCCACCCTCTGCACCATCATGGGTGCCGTTTTCCTGTTTGCCGGGGTGATGGATACGGTGGATATCATCGGTGCATGGCAGGTGCTGCCCGACCCCGGGGAGCTGTTTTCCGATATCGTCATGGCCATCGGCGGCGGCGGTGCGCTGCTGACCGGCCTGCGGATGAACCGCACCCACAAGCTGGAGCAGCTGCTGGATAAGGTGGTGGGCGAGCGGGATAATATCCCCCTGCCGGAACTGTTTGCCGCCGCCGGGGTGGACGCTGCCCGGGGACGTGCCGCCGTAAAAAGCGCCATCGAGCACGGATACTTCGGCGCGGATGCCTATATTGACAACCGCACCGACACGCTGGTGGTGCGGGGCGCGGCACCTCAGCCGAAAAAGCCCGCACCCGCTCCGACACCTAAAGCTCAGCCCGCCGCAGAGGACGAGTACGCCGCCCTGCTGCGCCAGCTGCGGGAGGTGAACGATGCCATCCCCGACCCGGTGATGAGCCAGAAGATCTCCCGGCTGGAAGAGGTCAGCGGACGCATCTTTGCGCTGGCGCAGAAGGACCCTGACAAAAAAGCGCAGCTGCAAAAGTTTATGAACTACTATCTGCCCACCGCGCTCAAGCTGCTGAACACCTACGCCAGCCTTTCCGGGCAGGCAGTGGAGGGCACGAACATCACCGAAGCCAAGCACAGCATCGAGCGCAGCATGGACCTGCTGGTGACCGCCTTTGAAAACCAGCTGGACAAGCTGTTCCAAGCCGATGCGCTGGACGTGAACGCCGACATTGCCGCACTGGAAGGAATGCTGAACCTTGACGGACTGACCGGCAGCGAATTCACCCGCTGAACCACACCCCCGCACCCGATGGCTGCATCGGCGCGGGGGTGTTTTTTGTGCAAAGTGCAATTTTCCATCCCGTCTTTTTTGGGCGCTGCGCTCAAAATTCCGGGATTTGTGTGCATTAATGCCAAGCATTCCGCTTTGACAGAAAAACTTTTATTTTATTTGTTCTTAAGCAGCCGATCGGGCTACACAGGCACTTTTTGCAACTTTTCATCGAGATGCAACAATAACACATGGTTTTTTGCGTTGCGTTTGACTATTATAGAAGCAGCTACGGCAGCTGCGAACGGCTGCATCGACTTTCCCGATCATAATAGTAGGAGGAAATTTCCATGATGAAGTCCATTTCCACCTGGAAGCAGGAGCTGACCGAGGGCGCACACGCTGCGCGTCTGGCTGCGCTGTACTGCTGCACCCCCGACGAGACCCCTGCACAGGCAGCCCGCTATGCGGCTGTTCTGGACGGGTTAGAGACCACCTTTGGCGCACATACCGAGGCCGGTCTGTATAGCGCCCCCGGCCGCACCGAGATTGGCGGCAACCACACCGACCACCAGCACGGCCGTGTGCTTGCAGGCAGCGTGAATATTGATATGATCGCTGCTGCCGCCCCCAACAGCCTGAACCAGCTGCGCGTGCAGAGCGAGGGGTACGACCTGTGCGTCATCGATCTTGACGACCTGACCGCCCGCAAGGAGGAGGAGAACACCACTGCTTCCCTGCTGCGCGGCGAGTGCGAAGCTTTCCGTCAGCGCGGCGCAACGCTTTCCGGTCTGGACGTGTACATCTCCTCCAACGTGCCCAAGGGCAGCGGTGTTTCTTCCTCTGCCGCCTTTGAGGTGCTGGTCGGCGTGATTTTGAACGACTGCTTCATGGCAGAAAAGGTCTCCCCCATCGCCATTGCGCAGATCGGTCAGTGGGCGGAGAACGTCTACTTTGGCAAGCCCTGCGGCCTGATGGATCAGATGGCATCCAGCGTGGGCAACATTATCACCATCGACTTTGCCGACAAGGCAAACCCTGATGTGGAGCCGGTGCAGGTGGACTTTTCCAAGGCCGGTCTGGCGCTGTGCATTCTGGACTCCGGTGCAGATCACGCCGACCTGACCGATGAGTACGCCGCCATCCCCAACGAGTGCCGCGCTGTAGCCGCTGTGTGCGGCGGCGAGGTGCTGCGGGACGTGCCGTTCGAGACCTTCCTTGCAAATATCCCGGCCTGCCGCAAGCAGTGCGGCGACCGCGCTGTGCTGCGCGCCTTCCACTTCTACGCCGATAACGACCGCGTACCCCAGCAGGTAGCTGCCCTGCGCGAGGGCGACTTTGAAGCCTTTTTGCAGATGGTGACCGCCTCCGGCGACAGCAGCTGGGAGTATCTGCAGAACGTGATTCCCGCCGGATACAAGGAGCATCAGGAGGTAGCTGTGACCATCGCCGCTGCCAAGCATTATCTGGGCGGCAAGGGCGCTGTGCGCGTGCACGGCGGCGGTTTTGCCGGTACGGTGCAGGCCTTTGTGCCGGTGGAGATGCTGGCAGACTTTAAGACCAACATGGAGAAGATCCTCGGCGCTGGCCGCTGCCATGTGCTGAGCATCCGTCCCGAAGGGGGTGCTGTGCTGTGATCTCCACCGCCATCCAGCAGCTCGTGAACTACGGGCTGGACACCGGGCTGATCTTGCCCGATGACGAGATCTATATCCGCAACCAGCTGCTGATGACCATGCAGCTGGACGACTTTACCGTCCCGGACAGCGAAGTGTGCTACACCGATCTGGAAAGCATCCTCAAGACCCTTGTGGACGATGCCGTTGCCCGCGGCGTGTGCGCGGACAACTCCACCGCACGCGATCTGTTCGACACCAAGCTGATGGGTGTGCTGACCCCGCGCCCCAGCATCGTGCGCGCAAACTTTGAGGAACGGTACGAGAACGAAGGCCCGCAGGCTGCCACCGACTGGTTCTACAAGTTCAGTCAGGACACCGACTACATCCGCCGTTACCGCATCAAGCGCGATTTGAAGTGGGTCACCAAGACCGAATATGGCGACTTGGATATCACCATCAACCTGTCCAAGCCGGAAAAGGACCCCAAGGCCATTGCCGCCGCAAAGCTTGCGCCCCAGAGCGCTTACCCCAAGTGCCAGCTGTGTGTGGAGAACGAGGGTTACGCAGGCCGCATGAACCACCCCGCCCGCGAGAATCACCGCATCATCCCGCTGACCATTAACGACAGTGCGTGGAATTTGCAGTACAGCCCCTACGTCTACTACAACGAGCACTGCATCGTGTTCAACAACCAGCACACCCCTATGAAGATCGAGCGGGCGACCTTCCGCAAGCTGCTGGATTTTGTGGGTCTGTTCCCCCACTACTTTGTGGGCAGCAACGCCGATCTGCCCATCGTGGGCGGCAGCATCCTGAGCCATGACCACTTCCAAGGCGGTCACTACGAGTTTGCCATGGCCAAGGCTCCCATCGAAAAAGCTTGGGTGTTCCCCGGCTTTGAGGATGTGGAGGCCGGTATCGTGCACTGGCCCATGAGCTGCATCCGTCTGACCTGTGCGGACGATGCACGCCTTGTGGAACTGGCCGATAAGCTGCTGACTGCATGGCGCGGCTACACCGACGAGAGCTGCTTTATCTTTGCCGAGACTGATGGCGAGCCCCACAACACCATCACGCCTATTGCCCGGATGCGGGATGGCAAATATCAGCTGGATTTGGTGCTGCGCAACAACATCACCACCCCGGAGCATCCGTTGGGTGTGTACCACCCCCATGCCAAGCTGCACCATATCAAAAAGGAGAACATTGGTCTCATCGAGGTGATGGGTCTGGCCGTGCTGCCCAGCCGCCTGAAGCAGGAGCTGCTCGACCTTGCTGATGTGCTGGTGGCGCACCTGCCCACCGCAGAGTACCCCGAAGCCCTGCAAAAGCACGCTGCGTGGGCCGAGGAGATCCTTGCAAAGCACCCGGAGCTGAACGCAGATAACGTTCACACTATTCTGCAGGACGAGGTAGGTCATGTGTTCGCACAGGTGCTGGCTGATGCCGGTGTGTACAAGCTGGATGAAGCAGGCCGCGCCGGTTTTGTCCGCTTCCTTGAAAGTGTAAAATAACAAAAACTTTGACCCGCCGGTAGAACTATCGGCGGGTCTTCTTGAATCAACGATGCTTGGAGGTATCGCTTATGCAATACACCTTGGAAGTATGCGTAGACAGCACCGCCAGCGCGCTGGCGGCAAAACGCGGCGGCGCTGACCGGCTGGAACTGTGCGCCGACCTTATCATCGGCGGCACCACCCCTTCCACTGCCCTGCTGCGTCAGGTCAAGGCCGAGACCGGTCTGCCGGTGCGGGCGCTGCTGCGTCCCCGTTTTGGCGATTTCTGCTACGACCGCTACGAGCTGGCACAGATGGCTGAATGCGCCGCCGAGCTGGTCGCCGCCGGTGCAGACGGCATCGTGACCGGCGTGCTGACCCCGGCGGGTGCGCTGGACACCGATGCCCTGCGCCCCATCTACGCCGCAGCCCGGCAGACGGCAGAAAAAGCACACCGCACCGTGGACTGCACCCTGCACCGCGCCTTTGATGTCTGCTGCGACCCCTTTGCCGCACTGGAAGCTGCAGAGCAGCTGGGGCTTGCCACCATCCTGACCAGCGGACAGGCCGCAAGCGCCCCGCAGGGTGCTGCCCTGCTGCGGCAGCTGGTGGATGCTGCCGGGCAGGAAGTGGAGATATTGGTGGGTGCAGGCGTATCTGCCGCCAACGTCCCAGCCCTTGCCGCCCAGACCGGTGCCCGGGCGTTCCACCTTTCCGGCAAGCAGGTGCTGGATAGCCGCATGACCTTCCGGCGGGAGGGCGTGCCCATGGGTCTGCCGGGTTTTTCGGAGTTTGAAATTTGGCAGACCAGTGAAGCAAACATCCGCGCCGCCCGCACCGCACTGGATGCGCTGTAACGGACACTTCCCGTGAAAATGCAAAATCGGGCAGCCCGCAGGCTGCCCGATTTTGCTCTAATAAAATATTTTTTTCCGCTGACGATGCGCAAAGCAACGCGGAGCGCATTTCCAAATCGTCCCACCTCAGTGCAGGGCGGCAAACCGGGCTGCGCCGCAGGTGCGCAGCCAGCGGTGCAGCAGCAAATCCAGTCCCAGCAGCACCGCCAGACAAACAGTCTGCGCAGCCAGCGGCGGCACGGCGTAGTCCAGCAAGGTCAGGGGCAAAAACAGCACCCCGCCCGCCAGCAGCCACCCGCCGAACATCGCCAGCATACTGGCGGCGCTCCGCTTGACCACGGCGGCTTCGCTGACCCAATGGAGGTTGGGCAGGCACAGCCCTAAAACAAGCCCAAGCTGCGCCGTCAGCCACACAAAGGCTGCCAGCACCGCCAGCACGGGCAGTCCCTGCCCTGCCGGAATACGCAGCGCCGCCATGGCGCACCCGGCGCACAGCCATGCCGCCGGCAGCGTGAGCAGCAATTGCAGCTCCACTTTTGCCCGCAGCACCTGCTGCGGGGTCACCGGCAGGCTTTGCAGCAGCCAGAGGGTGCCGCCCTCCAGCGACACCGATGGCGCTGTGATAAAGTTCATGGCGGTTGCGGTGCACACCATGCCGCACACCAGCATGGGCAGGCTCTCGGGCGGGTAAGCTGCGGTAAAGGCACGCAGGGCAGCAGCCTTCCACAGCGCTGCCACGCCCAGCACCGGCAGCAGCAGGCTGCTCAGGGCGCAGTTAAGCAGCCACATGGGGCAAGCACCCAGATGCAACAGTTCCCGCCGCAGCAATGCCCGGCGCGGGGGCTGCTTTTTCTGCGTTTTTTCGCGGTATTCCACTTTAACACTGCCCGGCTCAAGGGTCAGCAGCCGCAGATAGGGTTTTGCCAGCGCCTTGCCGCAGAGCGCCATACAGGCCGCAGCCAGCGCCAGCAACAGCAGCAGTGCCGGAATATTGCCCACCGCGGCCATGCCCAGCAGACGCAGCGGTGCAGCGGCACGGCTTGCCGCAGCGCCCGCCTGTACGGCATCCAGCGCAAGGGCATCCACCGCGTTGCCCACCCATTGGAACACTGCATAGTAGACCGCCAGAAACAGCAGCGTGCCCACTACGGTGACAAGGCTTTTGTGCCGGGCGCGGCGATTGAGCAGCGCCACCGCCCAGCCCAGCAGAACGGCCAGCACCATGGAAACTCCCGCCAGCGCCAGTGCCACCGGCAGCGCTGCCAGCAGAGCTCCGACGGGGCGGGATGCCGCCAGCACATAGCCGACCACCGAGGGCACCCACGCCAGCAGCAGATAAATAAGCCCGGTCAGGTACACCCCGCCGCAGCGCACTGCAAAAATAGCGCCCGGCGGAATGGGCAGCGCCAGCAGCTGCTGGTTATCCCGGCAGCGGAACAAATGCCCGTAGCTGGTAAAGGCGCTGGCCAGCACACTGACCGTCAGCGCCGAAAGCTCCATCAGCACAAAATAGAGCCAGTCCAGCCCCTGCGGTACCAGTGTTACCGCCAGCGGCAGCGCCATTGAGCCAAAGTTGAGCATGACCAGCAGGATCAGCACTATAAACAGCAGCGCGTAGCCAAGCGTCCCCACCCGGGAGCGCCGCTTGCCCGTTTTGCTGCTGCGCACAAAGGCCGCGCCCAGTTCCAGAAGCTGTTTTTTGAGCAATGCACGGATCATAGCGCTCCCCCCGTATCCTCCAGCTCCAGAAAGACCTCTTCCAATGTGTCATCGCCGCGCACCTGCTCCATGGCACCCTCGCGCACCAGCTGGCCTTTGCGCAGAATGGCTACCCGGTCACAGAGCTTTTCGGCCACCTCCAGCACATGGGTGGAGAAAAAGATGGCCCCGCCCTGCGCACAGAAAGCCTTCATCTGGGTCTTGAGCTGATGGGAAGCCAGCGGGTCCAGCCCGACAAAAGGCTCGTCCATTAAAATCAGTTTCGGCTCGTGCAGCAGCGCCGCAATGATGGCCAGTTTCTGCTTCATGCCGTGGGAGTACGCCCCGATGGACTGCGCCAAGTCCTGCGTCAGGCCAAAGGCATCGCCGTACTGCTGGATACGCTGCGCCCGCTGTGCGGCGCTTACGCCGAAAATGTCCGCAATAAAATCGAGGTACTGGATGCCGGTCATATAGTCGTACAGCTGCGGGTCGTCCGGCAGATAGGCCAGACGGCGCTTGCATTCCAGCGGGTCGTCCCGCACGGAAATGCCGTCCACATAAATTTCGCCGGCATCAAACTGCTGGATACCGCAGCAGCACTTTAAGGTAGTGGTCTTGCCCGCGCCGTTGTGCCCGATAAAGGCGCACAGTTCCCCCGGACGGATGTGCAGGCAAAGGTCCTGCACGGCGGGCTTGCCGCCGTAGGTTTTGGTCAGATGTTCTATTTTTAACATGGGCTGCCTCCTTGCTTTCAGTTTCGAGCCAAGTATACACCTTCCGGCAGGGGGAAGGTCAAGCATTTCTCCGTTTTTTCTTGCGTTTTGTATGGGGCTGTGCTATACTTTTTGACGAACTGAACAGAAAACAGCAGGTGCGTTCCGTCACTTTGCCCCACCGGGCAGTGGCAGGAACGTTAAAAGGGAAGCGGGTGAAAATCCCGCACGATCTCGTCACTGTGATAAGGGAGTCCACTGTCAGGGTGCTTTTGCACCGGTCACTGAGCCATCCGGCTTGGGAAGGCGGCAGCGGGCGTTGAGCTTTCAGTCAGGAAACCTGCCCGCTGTTGGTACCGGGGCTTTGCCGCCCCAGATCACGAGGAATTGGTTGTACCAAAAAGCCTGTAAGATACGGGGTCTTTTTGCTTTGCCATTTCGCAAGCAAAAGGCTCCGTTTTTTGTAGCTTCTCTTTCCTGTACCCTTCTGTTCAGCGCCGTATTTTACCCACATCAGGAAAGGAAAACAAGATGAAAAAACGCAACATCCGCAAAACGGCGGCCGCTCTGACCGCTCTGGCTCTGTGCGCCGGTGTACTAACCGGCTGCGGCGGGGCTGCCTCCGGCACGGCTTCCTCTGTTGCTGCCAGCTCTGCCGCCAGCAGCGAGGCTTCCGGCGCAGACGCTGACGCACTGGCCGCACAGAACGTGGCAGACCTGATCGACGCCATCTATGTGCAGCAGCGCACCGATGACACCGACGCTCAGTGCGAAGCCGCAAAGGCTGCTTGGGACGCTTTGACCGATGCCCAGAAGGAACTGGTGGAGGGCGAGAACGCCGACCCCGACTACTTTGGCCGCGACACCGGCGATGCCTCCAAGGACGATGCCCGCAACGCCGATGAGATCGGTGAGAACGAGCTGCTGGTGGTGTCCTTCGGTACCTCCTTCAACGACAGCCGCGCTGCCGACATCAAGGGCATTGAGGACGCTTTGCAGGCCGCATACCCCGACTGGAGCGTGCGCCGCGCCTTTACCGCACAGATCATCATCAACCATGTGCAGGCACGCGATGGCGAGAAGATCGACAATATGCAGCAGGCACTGGACCGCGCTGTGGCAAACGGCGTGAAGAACCTGATCGTGCAGCCCACCCATCTGATGCACGGTGCAGAGTATGACGAGATGAACGAGATGCTGGACCAGTACCGCGACAAGTTTGAGAGCGTTGCTGTGGCTGAGCCCCTGCTGGGCGAGGTCGGCGCGGATGCTTCCGTCATCAATGCAGATAAGGAAGCTGTTGCCAAGGCCGTTACCGCTGCCGCTGTGAAGGAAGCCGGTTACGACAGCGCCGCCGCTGCCGCTGCCGACAAGACTGCTTTCGTCTTTATGGGTCACGGCACCTCTCACACCGCTAAGGTGAGCTACAGCCAGATGCAGACCACCATGCAGACCTTGGGCTATGACAACGTGTTCATCGGCACGGTGGAGGGCGAGCCTGAAGAGACCTCCTGCGAGGCCGTCATCGAGGCCGTGAAGGCTGCCGGTTACACCAAGGTCATCCTGCGCCCGCTGATGGTGGTGGCAGGCGACCACGCCAACAACGACATGGCCGGTGAGGATGCCGACAGCTGGCTGAGCCAGTTTACCGCCGCAGGCTGCTTTGAAAATGTGGACTGCCAGATCTCTGGTCTGGGCCGCATTGCGGATATCCAGCAGCTGTACATTGCACATACCAAGGCCGCTATGGATCTTCTGAACGGCTAATGGATTCAGAAGCCCTCTCCGGCGCTGCCAAGCATACGGAGAGGGCTTCTTTTATGGGCGCATTCCCCGCACGAGGAGAAAGCGCCCCCTGCCCCGGCAGTTTAGATGCCGGGCAAAAAATTTAGGATACTGAGGTATTTATTTTATGCGCTGCAAACAGTTTATTTTCGTTTCTCTGGCCGGTGTGGTGCTGGCTGCTTCTCTGGCAGGCTGCGGCGGGGCTGCCCCTGCTTCCTCCGCTGCGGCAAGCTCTGTGGCTGCTTCTTCCGTGGTAGCTTCCTCTGCCGCTGCCGAAGCTGCCCTGCCGGACGGCGTATACACCGCTGACTTTGAGACCGACAGCAGTATGTTCCACACCAGCGAAGCCTGCAACGGCAAGGGCACTTTGACCGTGGAAAACGGCGTGATGACCTTCCACGTCAGTCTGGCTTCCAAAAAGATCGTGAACCTCTACCCCGGCCTTGCCGTCGATGCCGAGGCCAACAAGACCGCGTGGCTCATCCCCACCGTGGACACCGTTACCTACACGGACGGCACCACGGAGGAAGTATACGGTTACGACATCCCGGTAGAAGCACTGGACACCGACTTCCAGCTGGCATTGCTTGGCACCAAGGGCAAGTGGTACGACCACACCGTCAGCGTGCGCAACGCCGAGCCCAAGACCGAGCAGGCTGCTGAGACCCCCGCAGACGGCGCATACACTGCTGCCGTGGTGCTGGAGGGCGGCTCTGGACGTGCCACCGTGGAAAGCCCTGCTGCCCTGACCGTGGCAGAGGGCAAGATGACTGCTACCATCGTGTGGAGCAGCCCCAACTACGACTACATGATCGTGGAGGGTGAGAAGTATCTGCCCATCAACACCGAGGGCAACTCTACCTTTGAAATTCCCGTAGCCGCTCTGGGCACCCCGCTGGCTGTTACCGCCGACACTGTTGCCATGAGCAAGCCCCACGAGATCGAATACACCCTGACCTTTACCTTGGAGTAACCTTCCATGAAGCTGACCCGCGCTCAATTTTTAAAGGTACTGCCCGCCGCGCTGGTGCTTACAGGCTGCGCTGCCGCGCCCACTGCACCGGCTGATACGGACGAGCTGGTGTTCGACCACGCCTATCCGCTGGACTACGCCACCCAGTTCACCGCCGACTGCTATGCAGACGGCTCTACCCTGCTGACTATCCCGGACGCGCAGGCAAAGTTCCTTGTCCGGCCGGAGGGCGCTGCCACTCTGCGCACTGTGCCCGAGGGCGTGACTGTTTTGCAGCAGCCGGTGCAGAACATCTATCTGGTGTCCACCTCTGCCATGGACTTGTTCCTCCATCTGGATGCACTGGACAGCATTGCCCTTTCCGGTACACGCGCCGAGGGCTGGTATCTGGACGAGGCAAAACAGGCCATGCAGGCCGGGCGCATTGCCTACGCGGGCAAGTACAGCGCCCCGGACTACGAGCGCATCCTGACCGCAGAATGCGGCCTTGCGGTGGAAAACACCATGATCTACCACACCCCGGAGGTGAAGGAGCAGCTGGAGCGGTTCGGCATTCCGGTGCTGGTGGAGCGTTCCAGCTACGAGAGCAGCCCGCTGGCGCGGATGGAATGGATCAAGCTGTACGGCATTTTGCTGGGCAAAGAAGCCCTTGCCGAGGAGGTGTTCGCCCGGCAGGCGCAGCGCATTGCGCCGCTGCTGGAACAACCCTCTACCGGCAAACGCTGCGCGTTTTTCTCCATTACTTCCAGCGGCCTTGCCACGGTGCGCAAAAGCGGAGACTATGTGGCGCAGATGATCGGCATGGCCGGGGGCGAATACGTTTTTGCAGACCTTGCCGACAGCGGCAACAGCCTTTCCACCATGAACATCCCGCTGGAGGATCTTTACGCCGGGGTCAGGGACGCCGATGTGCTCATCTATAACGGCACTATCGAAGGCACTATCTCTACAAAGGAAGGGCTGCTTGCCCGCTGCGCGTTGCTGGCAGAGTGCAAGGCGGTGCAAAATGGGGACATCTGGTGCACGACGCCCAGCTTTTTCCAGCAGAGCATGGCGCTGGCAGATTTTATGCTGGATCTCCATGCCGTTTTTACCGGGGAAACTGCCAGCCCCGACACCCTGCATTTTTTGACCCAAATCACCTGAGGAGCCGCTTATGACCAGCCGCAAACGCCTTGTTTTATCTTACTGCTGCCTTGCCCTGCTGCTGGCGGTGCTGTTTGCCGTGAGCCTGTTCTGGGGCAGCGTTGCGCTTACCCCGCAGGCCGTGCTTGCCGCCCTGACCGGCCGCGGGCAGGACGCGCTGAGCGTGGGCATCATTACCCAGCTGCGTCTGCCCCGCGCGGTGATGGCCGCGTTGCTGGGCGCTGCGCTCTCGGCGGCGGGCTACCTGCTGCAGACCTTTTTCGCAAACCCCATTGCCGGCCCCTTTGTCATGGGCATTTCCAGCGGGGCTAAGCTGGCGGTGGCGCTGGTGATGGTGCTGTTTTTGAACTACGGCCTGCTGACCAGCTCTGCCGTGCTCATCCTTGCGGCCTTTGCGGGCGCTATGGCGGCTATGGCCTTTGTGCTGGCCGCTGCCCGCCGGGTGCAGCGCATGAGCATCCTTGTAATCTGCGGTGTGATGATCGGTTACATCTGCTCTGCCATCACCGAGTTTGTGGTGGCCTTTGCGCAGGATAGCAGCATCGTCAACCTGCACAACTGGTCGCAGGGCAGCTTTTCCGGCATGACGTGGAGCAATGTGCGCACGGCGGCGCTGGTGGTGCTGCCCGCACTGGCAGCGGCTTTCTGCCTTGCAAAGCCCATGGCCGCTTACCAGATGGGTGAAGCCTATGCCCGCAGCGTGGGCGTGGATGTGCGGCGGTTCTCCCGGCTGCTGGTGCTGCTTTCCAGTCTGCTTGCCGCCTGCGTTACCGCCTTTGCGGGGCCCATCTCCTTTGTGGGCATCGCGGTGCCGCACCTTGTCAAGCAGCTGCTGGGCAGCGCCCGCCCGCTGTATGTGCTGCCGGGTTGCTGTCTGGGCGGGGCGGCGTTCTGCCTGCTGTGTGATTTAATTGCCCGCAGCCTGTTTGCGCCCATGGAGCTTTCCATCAGCGCGGTCACCGCTGTATTCGGTGCACCGGTGGTCATTGGGCTGCTGCTGCGCCGCAACCGGGAGGATGTGCGATGAAAAACTCCGTTGAAACCAAAGCGCTTGCCATCGGCTACGGCAAAGCCGCCCTTGCGCGGGATATCGCGCTGGGCGCTGCCAAGGGGCAGGTGCTGGCACTCATCGGCCCGAACGGTGCGGGAAAATCCACCCTGCTCAAAACCTTGGCGGGGCAGCTTACCCCTTTAGGCGGCGCAGTGCTGCTGGACGGGCAGGAGCTTGCTCGCATCCCCGGCAACGCCCGGGCGCAAAAGCTGGCGCTGATGCTGCCCCACACCCGCCGCACCGAACTGACCACCTGCTTTGAGTTTGCGGCGGCGGGGCGCATTCCCTACACCGGGCGGCTGGGCATTCTTTCTGCTGAGGACAAAAAGCAGGTGCAGAATGCGCTGGAACTGGTGGGCGCGGCACATCTGGCCGACCGGGACTTCAACTGCGTCAGCGACGGGCAGCGGCAGCGCATTCTGCTGGCACGGGCAGTCTGTCAGCAGCCGCAGGTGCTTTTGCTGGACGAGCCCACCTCTTTTCTGGACATCAAGGGCAAGATCGAGCTGCTGACCATTCTGCAAAAGCTGGCGCATGAGCAGCAGCTTGCGGTCATCGTGACCCTGCACGAGTTGGACATGGCGCAGAAGATCGCGGACGCGGTGGTCTGCGTTTCGCCGCACGGCGTCTCTGCCCCTATGCCCCCGGCGCAGGCCTTTGCCCGGGAAAACATCAAGGCACTTTACGCCCTGACGGAAGCACAGTACAGCGCCGTTTTTGACCCACCGAAGCCGGAAAAACCGCAATTCGAGCACTATGTGCGCAGCGGGCAGAAGCTGCTGCGCTGCGGGTACACCACCGGCACCTGTGCGGCGCTGGCTGCTGCCGGAGCCGCCCGGCTGCTGCTGACCGGCACTGCGCCGGAAACGGTCGCCCTGCGCACACCGAAGGGCATTGTGGTGGAGGTGCCTCCCCTGTTCTGCCGCGCTGCTGCCGAGGGCGCAGAATGCGCCATTGAAAAGGACGGCGGCGACGACGTGGATGTGACCACCGGTCTGCCGGTGACCGCCACGGTGACGCTGCTGCCCGGCACCCCCGAGGTACGCATTACCGGCGGCGCGGGGGTAGGCCGGGTGACAAAGCCCGGGCTGGACCAACCGGTCGGGCAAGCCGCCATCAATCATGTACCCCGGCAGATGATCACCGAGGCGCTGCGCCGGGAGGCGGAAGCCGCCTGTTACCCCGGCGGCTTTGCCGTGACCATTTCTATCCCCGGCGGCGAGGAGGTTGCCCGGCGCACCTTCAATCCCCATATCGGGGTGGAGGGCGGGCTGTCGGTGCTGGGCACCAGCGGTATCGTAGAGCCTATGAGCCAGCAGGCCATTCTGGACACCATCCAGCTGGAGATGAATCAGGCGGCGCTGCGGGCAAAAAGCCACCGGCGGCTCATCCTCGCCCCGGGCAACTACGGGCTGGACTATCTGCACGAAACCTACCCGCAGTTTGCCGCCATCCCGGTGGTCAAGACCTCAAACTTTATCGGAGATACGCTGGATATGGCAGCAGCGGCGCATTTTGACGAGGTGCTGCTGGTAGGGCACATCGGCAAGCTGTGCAAGCTGGCGGGCGGCATTATGAACACCCACTCCCACACGGCAGACTGCCGCACAGAGTTGTTCTGCACCCACGCCGCCCTGTGCGGTGCCGCCCGGGAGGTGTGCACCGCACTGTACAACGCCGCCACCACGGACGCCTGTCTGGAGATTTTGGATGCTGTCGGGCTTCGGGAGCCGGTGCTGCAAAGCCTGCTTGCCGCCATCCAGCTGCATCTTGATCGCCGCGCGGGCGGGGCGTTCCGGGTGGGCGCGGTGCTGTTTTCAAACCAGCACGGCCCGCTGGGACAGACAGAGACTGCCGTCCGCCTGTTAGACGAATGGAAGGAGTAATGCACATGGTACATTTTGTGGGCGCCGGCCCCGGCGCACCGGATCTGATCACCCAGCGCGGTGCAGCATTTTTACAGGCCGCAGACTGCATTATTTATGCCGGCAGTCTGGTCAACCCGGCACTGCTGGGGCTGGCAAAGCCGGACTGTACCATCTACAACAGCGCCGAGATGACGCTGGAACAGGTGCTGGATGTGATGCGCCGGATGGAAGCCGCAGGCAAGATCACCGTGCGTCTGCACACCGGCGACCCCTGCCTGTACGGTGCCATCCGGGAGCAGATGGATGCACTGGACGCAGACGGTATTTGTTACGATGATACCCCCGGTGTTTCCAGCTTTTGCGGCGCTGCCGCTGCGCTGAACGCCGAGTATACCCTGCCCACGGTCAGCCAGACGGTCATCATCACCCGCATGGAGGGACGCACCCCTGTGCCGGAGCGGGAAAAGCTGGCAAGCCTTGCCGCACACGGCGCGACCATGGTGATCTTTCTGTCCATCGGACTGATCGATAAGGTGCAGGCGGCGCTTTTGCAGGGCGCGTACACACCGGACACCCCCGCCGCCGTGGTATATAAGGCCAGCTGGCCGGAGGAGAAAATCGTGCGGTGCAAAATTGGTTCTCTGGCCGAGAGCACCCGTGCAGCGGGCATTACCAAGACAACGCTTATCGTGGTGGGAGATTTTCTCGGCACGCAGTACGAGCGCAGTAAGCTGTACGACCCCGCCTTTACCACCGAGTTCCGCAAAGGAGAGACGGTATGACCCGCGCCTACCTTGCCTTTACGGATACCGGCCTTGCACTGGCAAAACGCCTTGCCGCAACCCTGCCCGGCAGCGTTGCACGGTGCGGGCAGAATGGCGCTTCTCTTGCAGCATGGACAAGCACGCAGTTTGTGCAGTCGGATGCGCTGATATTTGTAGGCGCAGCGGGCATTGCGGTGCGGGCTATCGCCCCTCACTGCAAGAGCAAGACCACCGACCCGGCTGTGGTGGTGGTGGATGAATGCGGGCGGTTTGCCGTGCCCATTTTGTCCGGGCATCTGGGCGGCGCAAACGATCTGGCGCGAGCCATTGCTGCTGTATGCGGGGCTGTGCCGGTGATCACCACCGCCACCGATGCCCACGGCATTTTTGCGGTGGACGAGTGGGCAAAGCACCAAAACTGCATGGTGCTGAAACCGGAGCGCATCAAGCTTGTCAGCGGCAAATTACTGGCCGGACAGCCGGTCTATTACTGGGCTGATTTCCCGGTAACGGGCACTGCGCCCGCTGGGTTATGCCCCGCAGAAGCCCCGGCAAAAGCCGACCTTGCACTCACCCTTTGCCCCACCGGACAGGCACTGCATCTTGTGCCGCGCATCGGGGTGCTGGGCATCGGCTGCAAGCGGGGCACAAGCGCCGACACGCTGGAAGCCGCTTTTGCCGCTTTCTGCGCCCGGCATGGCCTTGCTGCGCAGGCAGTTACCGCCGCTGCAAGCATCGACCTGAAGCAGAACGAACCGGGCTTGCTTGCCTTTTGTCAGGCGCACGGCTGGACGGTGCGGTTTTACTCTGCCGCGCAGCTGCGCAGCGCGCCCGGGCAGTTCACCCCCTCCCCTTTTGTACAGAGCGTGACCGGGGTGGACAATGTATGCGAACGGGCGGCGGTGCTGGACGCAGGCGGCAGCCTGTTTTACCCAAAATTTGCCTGCAACGGCGCGACCTTTGCGCTGGCGTGCAGGCCCTTTGCCCCGGACTGGAGGTGGCAGAATGATTGACGTGATGGAAATTGACATTGACCGTCCCGAGAAGGTAGTTTATGTCGTGGGGCTTGGCCCCGGCGAACCTTTTTATATGACCCAGCAGGCTACGAACACGCTGGAAAGCGTTGATGCTATCTGCGGGTATAAGGTCTATCTTGACCTCATCCGCGATGAATTCCCCTGCGAAGAATACTATGCCACCGGCATGACGCAGGAAATCGACCGCTGCCGCTGGGCGCTGGAAAAAGCACGCACCGGCAAGCGGGTGGCGCTGGTCTGCTCCGGTGATGCCGGGGTGTACGGCATGGCAAGTCCCCTGCTGGAGCTGGCCCCGGACTACCCGGACGTTGCCGTGGAAATCGTGCCCGGACTGACCGCCGCCCTCAGCGGCGGGGCGGTGCTGGGCGCACCGCTGGCGCACGATTTCTGCGTCATTTCCCTTTCCGACCGGCTGACCCCGTGGGAGGTCATCGAGAAGCGGCTGGCCTGTGCCGCCATGGGGGATTTCTGCGTTGCGCTGTACAATCCCTCCTCCAAGGGCAGGCCGGACTATCTGGCAAAGGCGGTGCGCATCCTGCTGGAAAACGGCAAAAGCGCCGATACCGTCTGCGGTCTGGTGCGCAACATCGGCCGGGAGGGTCAGACCGCCCGCGTCCTGACCCTTGCGCAGCTGGAAAATACTGCGGTGGATATGTTCACCACCGTGTACATCGGCAATGCCGCCACAAAGCAGCTGGGCGGTAAAATGGTCACCCCACGGGGGTACCGCAGATGAAGGCCGTGGTTTTCAGCGGCACTACCGAGGGGCGGGTGTTCTCCCGGCAGCTGGCGGCGCTGGGCGCAGAGGTGCTGGTCAGCGTAGCCACCCCGCTGGGCGCGGAAGAGCAGGGCGAAGTGGACGGCATCTCCGTGCACTGCGGGCGGCTTACCCCTGAGGAAATGGCCACCCTTTTGCAGGGCGCTGCCCTATGCGTGGACGCCACCCACCCCTACGCAGTGGATGCCACCAAAAACATCCGGGCTGCGTGTGCAGCAGCCGGGGTGGAGTACCACCGGCTGCTGCGGGAAGAAAGCCCGCTGCCCGCCGGGAGCATGGTATTTGCCACCGCCGCCCACGCGGCTGCGTTTCTGGCCGGGTGCAGCGGCAATGTGCTGCTGGCCACCGGCGCAAAAGAGCTTGCCGCCTTTGCGGCGCTCAGCCCGGAGCGGCTGTTCCCCCGGGTGTTGCCCACGCGGGAGGGCATTGCTGCCTGTGAGGCCGCAGGTATCCCGCACAGGAACATCATTGCCATGCAGGGGCCTTTCAGCTATGCGCTGAACTGCGTCTTGATGAAGCAATTCTCCATCCGGTATCTGGTCACGAAGGACGGCGGTGCTGTGGGCGGTTTTGCCGAAAAGGCACAGGCCGCACAGGATACCGGCGCGCAGCTGATCGTGGTGCGCCGCCCGGCTGAAAACGGACAAACTGCCGCACAAATTCTGGCACGCTGCAAGGAGGTTCTGGTATGATCTCTCTGATCGGAATGGGCTCCGGCTGCCCGGAAAGCCTGACCGCACAAGGGCTGGCTGCGCTGCAAGGCGCAGGGCTCATCCTTGGGGCAAAGCGCCTGTTGGAGCATTTACCGGCGGGGTGCACCGCTGACCGTAAGGCGGTGTATAAGCCGGAGGATATTCTTGCGTGTCTTGCTGCACAGCCGGATACGGACACCGCTATTTTGTACAGCGGCGACACCGGGTTTTACTCCGGCACGGCAAAGCTGCTGCCCCTGCTGCGGGTCATGGGATACTCCGTCCGGGTGCTGCCCGGGCTTTCCAGCGTGCAGCTTTTAGCCGCTGCAGTAGGACGCCCTTGGCAGGACTGGAAGCTGGTATCGGCGCACGGCCGTGCCTGCGACCCGGTGGCTGAGGTTTTGGCGCATCCACAGGTGTTTTTCCTCACCGGCGGCGGGGACACCCCTGCCACCCTTTGCGCGAAGCTGACCGCTGCCGGGCTGGGCGCTGCCCACGCCCTTGTGGGCGAAAACCTTGGCGCACCGGCAGAAGTCATCCGCTTTGGCCTTGCCCGGGAGCTGGCAGCTCAGAGTTTTGCACCGCTGAGCGTATTGCTTATCGAGCGGGAGCCCTTGCCGCCTCACCGTACCCCCGGTCTGCCGGATGAGGCTTTTATCCGGGGCGCTGTACCTATGACCAAACAGGAGGTGCGTGCCGCCGCGCTGGCAAAGCTGGCAGTCACCCCCACAGACACCCTATGGGACGTGGGTGCGGGCACCGGCAGCGTGAGCGTGGAGCTGGCGCTTGCCGCCCCTGCCGGGCAGGTGTATGCCGTAGAGTGTGACCCGGAGGCCTGCACACTCATCCAGAAAAACCGGGAGAAATTTGCAGCCTATAATCTGACCCTGCTCGAGGGCAAAGCGCCCGAAGCTTTGGACGCCCTGCCTGTCCCGGATGCCGTGTTCATCGGCGGCACAAAGGGCAGCATAGACGCTGTTATAGACGCTGTATTGCACAAAAATCCAGCTGCGCGGCTGTGCATTGCCGCCATTGCGCTGGAAACGCTCAGCGCCGCCGTAGCTGCTCTGACCGCCCATGGCCTTTCTGCCGAGGTGACACAGATTGCCGTCAGCCGCACAAAAGCGGCGGGCAGTCTGCATTTGCTGATGGCCAACAACCCGGTATTCCTCATTACGGGGGCACGGACATGATGCAGTTTCTCATCGCCGCACCGCGCTCCGGCAGCGGCAAGACCACCGTTACCTGTGCGCTACTCACCGCCTTGCAGCGGCGCGGGGCTGACCCCTGCGCCTTCAAGTGCGGGCCGGATTATATCGACCCTATGTTCCACCGCAGCACGCTGGGGGTGGAAAGTCACAATTTAGACCTCTACCTCTCTGCCCCGGATACGATGCGCACACTTTATGCCCGCTATGCCACTGGGCACGGCGCTGCCGTATGCGAGGGTGCCATGGGCTTTTACGATGGGCAGGGGCTGACCACCCGCGCAAGTGCATGGGAACTGGCCGACACGCTTGCGCTGCCGGTGCTGCTGGTGGTGCAGCCAAAGGGGGCAAGCATCACCCTTGCCGCAGAACTGCGGGGACTTATGCATTTCCGCACGCCCAGCCATATCGTGGGTATTCTGCTCAATGATTGCTCCGAAGCCTTGTATAAAACGCTGCGCCCGATGCTGGAAGCTGAGACCGGGCTGCCGGTGGTGGGGTATCTTCCCCATCTGCCGGGGTGCGCCATTGAGAGCCGTCACCTCGGGCTGAAAACCGCCGGAGAGATTACGGACTTACAGCAAAAGCTGGGGCAACTGGCTGATGCCCTTGTACTGGACTGGGCACAGCTGGCGGCGCTGACCGACCGCCCTGCCCCGGCTGCACCGCAGCTTGACGCACCGTGCACGCCCGCCGTCCGCATTGCCGTGGCGCGGGACGAAGCCTTCTGCTTTGCCTACGCCGAAACGCTGGATGCCTTGCGGGATGCGGGTGCGGAACTTGTGTTTTTCAGTCCGCTGCGGGACGCCGCCCTGCCGGAAAACATCGGCGGGCTGTATCTGCCCGGGGGCTACCCGGAGCTGTACGCCCGGCAGCTGAGCGAAAACCGCACCCTGCGTGCTGCCATCCGGGACGCCGTGCAAGAGGGTCTGCCCACTGCTGCCGAGTGCGGCGGTTTTCTGTACTTAGGGCAGGCGTTGGAGGGCACGGACGGCATGGTTTACCCCATGGCGGGTGTGCTGCCGGGCAGTGGGCACAACGCCGGGCGGCTGGTGCGCTTTGGCTATGCCGCCATGACGGCAAAGGCCGACAGTATGCTCTTCCGTGCCGGAGAAGCCCTGCCCATCCACGAATTCCACCACTGGGATTTTTCTGAGAATGGTGCAGACTTTTCTGTGTACAAAACTGAAAAAAGGCAGTGGGAATGCGGCTTTGCAAACACGCATTTATACGCCGGTTTCCCGCATCTTTACTGGGCGGGCACTGCCCTGCCCCGCCGCTTTGTACAGGCGGCGCAGCACTTTTTGAAACACAAAGGATGACGAAAATGACCGAAGCTGAACTGATGCAGCTGCTTGTTGCCATCACCCCGCCGGACGAAGCCGCCCGCGCCGCCGCCCACGCCCACTGGGCAAGCCTTGCCAAGCCCTTGGGCGGGCTGGGTGCGCTGGAGACGATGCTGAAAGATGCCGCCGCGCTGACCGGCACGGCGCAGTTTGATTTTTCCCGCCGGGCGGTGGCGGTGCTCTGCGCGGACAACGGCGTGGTGGCGCAGGGCGTAAGCCAGACCGACCAGAGCGTGACCCGCGCCGTAGCCGAAAACCTTGCCGCGCGGCGCACCAGCGTCTGCCGGATGGCGCAGGCGGCGCACTGCGATGTGCTGCCGGTGGATATGGGCATCGCCGGTGCGCCGGTGCCCGGCGTGCGGGACTGCCGCGTTGCCGCCGGAACTGCGGACTTTACCAAAGGCCCCGCCATGACCCGCGCCGAGGCGGTGGAGGCCATTGGCCGGGGCATCGCCCTGACCCGGCAGCTTGCCGCCGAGGGCTACGGGCTGGTGGCCACCGGCGAGATGGGCATTGGCAACACCACCACCTCCAGCGCCGTGGCTGCCGTGCTGCTGGCACAGCCGGTGCAGACCATGACCGGGCGCGGCGCGGGGCTTTCCGATGCAGGGCTTGCCCGCAAGGTGGACGCCATCCGGCGGGGCATTGCCCGCAATGCCCCCGACCCCGCTGACGCCTTGGACGTACTGAGCAAGCTGGGCGGCTTTGATATCGCCGGGCTGTGCGGGATGTTTCTGGGTGGTGCGCTGGCGGGTGTGCCCGTGCTGATGGATGGCTTCATCAGCGGGGTGGCGGCGCTGTGCGCCGTGCGGCTGTGCCCGGCAGCGGCAAAGGCCGTGTTTGCCAGCCACTGCTCCACCGAGCCTGCCGCCCGGCTGGTACTGGAAGCGCTGGGCAAAGCGCCCCTGCTCACCGCCGGGCTGCATCTGGGCGAAGGTACCGGCGCAGTGGCCAGCATCCCGCTGTGGGACATGGCGCTGGCAGTGTACGAGGGGTGCTATTCCTTTGCGGAGGGCGGTATTGCGCCGTATACGCCCCAATGCTGACGCTGGTACTGGGCGGCGCTGCCAGCGGCAAAAGCGAATACGCCGAGGCCCTTGTGCTGCGCAGCGCTTTGCCGCGGTACTATCTGGCCACCATGCAGGTGTGGGATGCCGAGTGCGCCGCCCGGGTGGAAAAACACCGCAAAATGCGCGCTGCAAAGCAGTTTGAGACCCTCGAGTGCCCGCTGCATTTAGAGACGGTGCATCTATCCCGCAGGGGTACGGCGCTGCTGGAGGATTTGGGCAACCTGACCGCCAACGAACTGTACGACCCCGCCGGGGCGGGCGATGCAGCCGCCGCGCACATTTTGCAGGGGCTGGACAGCCTTGCCGCGCAGTGCGAAAACTTGATCGTTGTTTCCAACGAGGTGTTCAGCGGCGGCGCGGACTATGCCGGGGACACGGACCGCTATCTGCTGGCGCTGGCGCGGGTGAACAACGCCCTCGCCGCCCGGGCAGACGCCGTTGTGCGGGTGGTGTGCGGCATCCCTGTCTATTATAAAGGAGTGGAAAAATGATCGTTTTGCAGACCATTGCGGTGGCCTTTGCCATGTTTTCGGCGGTGCCGGTGCCGCAGTTTGGGTGGAACGAAAAGAATATGCGGTACGCGCTGTGCGCTTTTCCGCTGGTGGGGCTTTTATGCGGGGCGTTGTGGTGCGTGTGCGGGGTGCTGCCACTGCCTGCCCCGGCGCGGGCGGCAGGGTTCTGCCTTGTGCCGGTGTGGGTGACCGGCGGCATCCATCTGGACGGTTACGTCGACACCTGCGATGCCCTTGCCAGCTACGGCGACCGGGAAAAGAAGCTGGAAATTTTAAAAGACCCGCACTGCGGTGCCTTTGCGGTCATCCGGCTGTGCAGTTATTTTGCGGCTTATCTCTGTCTTGCCGCCTGCGTGCAGTTCACGCCCCGGGTGGGCGCGCTGTGGACGCTGGCACTGGTTTTGGAGCGGGCACTTTCCGGCCTTGCGGTGGCGGCCTTTCCCATGGCCAAAAACACCGGCCTTGCCCACACCTTTGCCTCTGCCGCCGACCGCACCGCTGTGCGCAATGTACTGGCAGTGCTGGCAGTGCTGCTTTGCGGGGCGCTGCTGGCTTTAGGCGGCGGGGCACTGGCAGCAGCTGCAATCTTGCTGTTTTTGTGGTATCACCATGTAGCCGTGCAGCAGCTGGGCGGCATTACCGGAGATCTTGCCGGGTGGTTTTTGCAAAAGACTGAGCTATGGATGCTGGCGGCGCTGTGCGCCTGCCAATGGGGAGGGCTGTTATGATCTTGATCACCGGGCCGCTTTACAGCGGCAAGCGCACCTTTGCCCGCACCCTGCCCGGCCGCTGCATTGCGGATGCGCAGCAGCTTGCCGCCGGGTGCAAAGATAACGCAGAACTTGAGAAACTCGCGGATAAATTATCCGCTTATGATATCGTACTGTCCACCGAGGTGGGCGGCGGTGTGGTGCCCATAGACCCCGCAGAGCGTGCCGCGCGGGAAAGCGCCGGGCGGCTGGCCTGTATGCTGGCGGCGCGCGCTAAGTGCGTGGTGCAGATGTTCTGCGGCATCCCCACCGTTTTGAAAGGAGAATTGCCGGAATGCTGATCTATTTATTGCGTCATGGCCTGACCGAATACAACGCTGAAAAGCGCTATCAGGGACAGCGGGATATCCCGCTGTCTGCCGCCGGGCGCGCTGTGCTGTGCCGGGCGGATATCTCCCCCAAGACCGTGTACATCACCCCCCTTTGCCGCACCCGGCAGACCGCCGAGGTACTGTTCCCGGACGCAAGGCTCGTAGAAATTGACGGACTGAAGGAGATGTGCTTTGGCAGCTTTGAGGGGAGAAACTATATTGAGATGGAACACGACCCGGACTACCTCGCATGGATAGCCGCGAACTGCGAAAGCCCCTGCCCGGACGGCGAGACCAAGGCCGCATTTTGTGAGCGCATTTGCGTAGCTTTTTCCGCACTGGTGGATAAAGCCCTTGCAAGCGGCGAGGAGATGCTGGTCATTGTAGCCCACGGCGGCACCCAGATGGCCGCGATGGAACGCTACGCCCTGCCCCACAAGGATTACTACGAATGGTGCGCCCCCAACGCCGGCGGCTTTGTGCTGGACGCCAAGGACTGGGCGGCAAAGCAGGTGCTGCATCTGGTAAAGACCGTGCAGTACACAAAGGAGGCGCAGGCATGATCGGCTACGCGGTACTGGGCGGCTTTGTGCTGGACGCCATTTTCGGCGACCCTGCGTGGCTGCCGCACCCGGTGGTGTACATGGGCAAGGCCATCTCTGCGCTGGAAAAGCAGCTGCGTGCCCGCCTGCCCAAAACGCCGGAGGGCGAGCTTTGGGGCGGGCGCATTTTAGCCTTTTGCCTGCCGGTGGGCACCCTTGCGCTCACAAGCCTTGTCTGCATGGGCACCGCTGCCTTGCACCCGCTGCTGGGGCTGGCAACGCAGATGTTCTGGTGCGGGCAGGCACTGGCGGCAAAGGGGCTTGTGCAGGAGAGCATGAACGTTTACCGGGAGCTGACAAAGCCAGACCTGCCCGCCGCCCGCACTGCCGTGAGCCGCATCGTGGGACGGGACACGCAGGCGCTGACTGCCGAGGGCGTGACCAAAGCCGCTGTGGAAACGGTTGCCGAAAACGCCAGCGACGGGGTGATCGCGCCGCTGTTCTATATGCTGCTGGGCGGCGCACCGCTGGCGCTTACTTATAAAGCCATCAACACCATGGACAGCATGGTGGGCTACAAAAACACGCAGTATCTTTATTTTGGCCGTGCAGCGGCAAAGCTGGACGATATTGCCAACTACCTGCCCAGCCGCATTGCCGCTTTGCTGTGGGTAGCGGCTGCTGCCCTGACCGGCAACGATGCCCGCAATGCGTGGCGCATCTGGCGGCGGGACAGGCGCAACCACGCCAGCCCCAACAGCGCCCAGACCGAGAGTGCCTGCGCCGGTGCACTGAACGTGCAGCTGGCCGGGCCCGCCTATTATTTTGGTGAATACTACCCAAAGCCCACCATCGGCGATGCCGTGCGTCCCATTGAGCCGGAGGATATCCGCCGCGCAAACCGCATGATGTACGCCGAAAGCCTGTTGGCGCTGGCGCTCGGGCTATTGATACGAGGTATTTTATGATACAGCTGGTACATGGCGGCGACTGGGCGGGTTACCGGGCGCAGTACGGACAGGACGCGCTGGACTTTTCGGCAAATGTCAGCCCGCTGGGACTGCCGGAGGGGGTGGCAAAGGCCATCACTGCCGCACTTGCCACCGCCGACCGCTACCCCGACCCCCTTTGCCGTGCTTTGCGGGCAAAGCTGGCAGTGCACGAGAAGGTGCCCATGGAGTACATCCTCTGCGGCAACGGCGCGGCAGACCTCATCTTCCGGCTGGTGTGGGCGGCAAAGCCCCGCACGGCGCTGCTGCCCGCCCCTACCTTTGCGGAGTATGCCGCCGCACTGGAAACAGCGGGCTGCACCGTCCGGCGGCATTTTCTGCACGAGGGCGAAGATTTTGCAGTAACGGAAGCGTTTGTTTCCACTGTGGACGGGGACTCCGACATGGTTTTCCTCTGCCAGCCCAATAACCCCACCGGACAGCTGACCCCGCTGCCGCTGGTGGAAGCGCTGCTGCACCGGTGCGAGGCTTGCGGTGCACTGCTGGTGGTGGACGAGTGCTTTCTGGACTTTCTGCCGGAAAGCGAAGCGCTGTCTGCCAAAAAGCTACTGGCAAGCCCCTGCCTTATTATCCTGAAGGCCTTCACAAAACTGTACGGCATGGCTGGGGTGCGGCTGGGCTACTGCCTGTGCAGCAGCACCGCCCTGCTGGATAAAATGCAGTCTGCCGGGCAGCCGTGGGCAGTTTCCAGCCTTGCACAGGCGGCGGGACTGGCGGCGCTGGACGAGACCGCTTATGTAACCCGGGTGCAGGCGCTTATTGCGCAGCAGCGTCCTGTTTTGCGGGACGGTCTGCGCGCACTGGGGCTGCGGGTGCTGGATGGCAGCGCGAATTATCTGCTGTTTCAGGCGCCGGAAACGCTGGGCGACAGCCTGCGGCAGCGCGGCATCGTGCTGCGCAGCTGCGGCAATTACCCCGGGCTGGACGGCAGCTGGTACCGCACCGCCGTACGCACCGCGCCGGAAAACCAGCAGCTTTTAAAAGCCTTACAGGAGGTGCTTGCATGAGCCGGGCAAAATGTATCATGGTGCAGGGCACGATGAGCGGGGCGGGCAAAAGCCTGCTGTGCACCGCGCTGTGCCGTATTTTTGCACAGGATGGCTACCGGGTAGCCCCCTTTAAAAGCCAGAACATGGCGCTGAACAGCTTTGTCACCCGGGACGGGCTGGAAATGGGCCGCGCACAGGTGGTGCAGGCACAGGCCGCCGGCATGGAGCCGGATGTGCGCATGAACCCTATTCTGCTCAAGCCCAGCAGCGATGTGGGCAGTCAGGTCATCGTGAACGGCGAGGTGCGCGGGCAGATGCCCGCAGCCGCCTACTTCAAGCTGAAAAAGAGCCTCATCCCGGACATTTTAGCCGCCTACGACAGTCTGGCCGAAGAGGTGGATATCATCGTTATTGAGGGCGCAGGCAGCCCGGCAGAGATCAACCTGAAGGCGGACGATATCGTCAACATGGGGCTGGCAAAGCTGGTGGATGCACCGGTGCTGCTGGCGGGCGATATCGACCGGGGCGGCGTGTTTGCGCAGCTGTACGGCACGGTGGAACTGCTGGAGCCCGCCGAGCGGGCACGCATCAAGGGGCTGGTCATCAACAAATTCCGGGGCGATGCCGCCATCCTGAAGCCCGGCCTTACCATGCTGGAGGAAAAGACCCATCTGCCGGTGCTGGGCGTTGTACCCTACCTGCGGGTGGACATCGAGGACGAGGACTCCCTCTCCTCCCGGCTGGAAAGCAGCACCGCCGTCAAGCCGCTGGATGCTGCCATTCTGCGGCTGCCGCATATCTCCAATTTTACGGATTTTATGCCGCTGGAGCAGCACCCGCTGCTGAGCGTGCGGTATGTGCAAAGCCCCCGGCAGCTGGGCGCACCGGATGTGGTCATTCTGCCGGGCACAAAAAACACCATAGATGACCTGCTCTGGCTGCGGCAGTGTGGGCTGGAAGCTGCGGTGCAAAAGCTGGCGGCCTCCGGCACGCCGGTGCTGGGCGTGTGCGGTGGATACCAGATGCTGGGCGAGACCCTCGCCGACCCTGAGGGCACCGAGAGCGGACGCAGCCAGACCGTGCGCGGGCTGGGGCTGCTGCCCACCCGGACTGTGTTTACGGACGCAAAGCACCGCACACAGGATACCGCCACCGTCACCACGCCACAGCTGGCGGGTGCAGCGCTGACCGGCTACCAGATCCATACCGGGCGCACCGCTGTGCAGGGCGTGCCCTTCTGCCGCCTTGCGGACGGCAGCGCCGAGGGCTGCGTGCAGGACAATGTGGCGGGCACTTATCTGCACGGCCTGTTCGATACCGGAGAGCTGACCGAAAAACTGGTGCAGCTGCTGTGCGGCCGCAAGGGCATCTCCCCTGCCAGTGCGCCGCTGCTTTCCATGGCAGAATACCGCCAGCAGCAGTTTGACCTGCTGGCCGACGGCGTGCGCCGGGCGCTGGACATGAACGCTCTATACGCCGCCATGGGACTGGAAAGGAGGAACACCCTATGACCCCGCAGCACCATCTGCCCGCCGACATCGAGCGGACGAGCCTTTCTATCATCACCGCAGAGCTGGACGCAATGGGTCTGACCCCGTCGCCGGAGACCGCCGCCGTGGTTAAGCGGGTGATCCACACCACCGCTGATTTCGACTACGCCCGCAACCTGCGCTTCACCCCCGGCGCAGTGGCGGCGGGCGTGGCGGCACTGCAAGCCGCTGCGCCCATCGTTACCGACACCAACATGGCGCTTTCCGGCATTACAAAGCCCGGGCTTGCACGGCTGGGCGGCACGGCGCTGTGCTACATGGCCGACCCGGAGGTAGCCGCGCTGGCAAAGGCCAACGGCACTACCCGGGCGGTAGCGTCCATGCAAAGAGCCGCCGCTGAGCACCCCGATGCCATCCTTGCGGTAGGCAACGCACCCACTGCCCTATTGACCATTGCCGATTTGATCGAAACCGCCGGGCTGCGCCCTGCGCTGGTCATCGGGGTGCCGGTGGGCTTTGTGAATGTGGTGGAGAGCAAGGAGCGGCTGTTTGAGGTGTGCGCTACCCACGATGTTCCCGCCATCGTCGCGATGGGGCGCAAGGGCGGCAGTAATGTTGCCGCCGCCATCTGCAATGCGCTGGTGTATTCCGCCGCCGGAATGCTGGACCCCACCGACCGGGGGTGGAAATAAAGAAGCATGCCATTATGCCGCCGCTAAAAGTTTGAGGTAAACATGGCATATATTGTAAATAACAAGATAAAGAAATCGATTATCTTGTTATAGTAATCCAGAAAAATAGAGCAGCACTTGACAAAAGGTGTAGAATAAGCATAAAAACAATCTCCTGTATTTGCCGGGACTATGACCCAATAAATACAGGAGATTTATTGTCTTAGATTTAAGTTGTTTATTGGTCTGGTTCCATACGCCCATACCTATTTTCACTATGTTTATCGACATGGCAATCCAGTTGTGGAAAATCGTGGAATCACAAGTCGCGAATCAGCGCTGTTTTTTACCCAACCCTCTGCCGCTTATCCAGCCGCATTTTGTCAGCAATCATTGCGATGAATTCGCTGTTCGTAGGTTTGCCCCGCAGGTTATGGATAGTATAGCCGAAGTAGCTGTTGAGGGTATCTACGTCTCCCCTGTCCCATGCCACCTCGATGGCGTGGCGGATGGCGCGCTCCACGCGGCTGGCGGTGGTGCCGTTTTTCTTGGCGATTTCCGGGTACAGGCGCTTGGTTACGGCGTTGATATACTCCGGCTCGTTCATGGTGAGCAGGATGGCATCCCGCAGGAACTGGTAGCCTTTGATATGGGCGGGGACGCCGATTTGATGCAGTATTTCGGTGACGGTCAGCTCGTCACTATCCACGCTGGTGTGGAGCAGGTGCTTTTCCTGTCCGCTGGCCGCCTTGAGCACCCGGGCGGCAAGGACGCTTTCGTCAAAGGGCTTGACAAAATAGTAGGCAAAGCCCTCGTCCAGCAGCTCCTGTACCATCTCCTCGCTCTGGAATGCGCCGGTGACGAAAAACGAGGTGTGGCGCTCCCCTGCGGCGTTGTAGCGCTGCTTGACCGCCAGCGCATCCAGCCCGGGCATGAAGGCGTCCAGCAGCACCACCTGCGGGTGAACGGCCAGCATCTTCTGCAAAACCTTATTTCCATCCTTTTCCACAACGGTCACTTCCACGCCCTTTTGCTCCAGCGCCTCGCGGCAGGCTTCTGTGATCTGAGCACCGGTATCCGACATCAAGAATCTCACTTTATCCATGGTTGTTTCCTCCAATGTGTGCAGTTCCTTTAATACCATGGATTTTACCATAATTTTCCAGACAGTTCAACGGTTTATTTTGGGAAATTATGGAAATTCCGCTCGAATGTCCTACTTTTTTATGCTGCCGCATCCGTTCCGGGCACGGAATGTGCCTGTTCCAGCATGGTTTGCGCAAAAATGCCGTAGCCTCGTGTCGGGTCATTAACCAGCACATGGGTCACCGCGCCCACCAACCGCCCGTTTTGCAGGATGGGACTGCCGCTCATCCCCTGCACGATTCCGCCGGTCTGCGCCAGCAGTGCCGGGTCGGTGACTCGCAACACCATGTTGCGGCGCGGGTCGGCATCGTTCACCTTTTCTATACAGACGCGGTAGCTGCAGGGCGTTTCGCCATCGGTGGTGGTCAGGATCTCTGCTGCGCCGGGCAGCACCTCCTGCGCAAAAGCGATTTCTGTCTGCTGTCCGGCAATGGCAGTGCTTATCGTGCCGTAGACGCCGTTTTCGCCGTTGATGCAGATTCTGCCAAGGGCATGGTCGCTGATAAACTTGCCCTTCAGCTCCCCGGGGCTTCCGGCGGTGCCGCCGGTACAGCCCACGATTTGGCAGGCCACGATTTCACCGCTGCGCAGGGCGACCCGCTCGCCGGTGTCGCTGTCACTGATGGGATGCCCCAGCCCGGCAAACACCCCGGCCTGCGCATCCACAAAGGTCAAGGTGCCCACCCCAGCGGAGGAATCCCGCACCCACATCCCTGCCCGCCATTGGGCGTTCTGGGTATCCCACACCGGCAAAAGGTTGGTCTGCCGCTGCTCCCCCTTGCGGACGTAGACCACCTCCACCGCCGCACCGGCAGCGGCTTCCAGCGCAGCATGGACCTGCTCGTTGGTCTCGGTGACGGTGTTTCCCATACGGATGACCCGGTCGCCCAACCGCAGCCCCGCCTGCTTTGCGGGGTTTACCGTACCGGCAGCGGTGTGCACCTCGGAAAAGCCCACAACAAGCGCGCCCTCTGAGAACATCTTCACCCCAAAAGGCGTGCCGCACACCGTGACCGTGGGGCGTTGCATCACAGTGGCTCGGATGGTCTTGACCGGCAGCCAGCCGCCCAGCGCCAGCGTGGTCTGATAGCTGCCCGCTGCCCGGGTGCTGGCCACGTTGCGGCTGCCGTGCCCGCGCAGCGGCTCCACCCAGCCAAAGCGGGGCAGCGCAAGGGGCTGCTCCGGTTCCAGATAGACCTCCTCCGGCAAAGCACGCCACAGCCAGCCCAGCGCCGCCACGGCTGCCACCAGCAGATAGACACCCACGATCTTCCCCCACCGGATGATGCTGTGCTTGGACATTTTGCGGCCTCCCTGCGCATTTTTCGGGGTTAGTATGCGCAGAAAAGGACGAAAAAACCGCACCTGCATCCCAAAATGGACACAGGTGCGGTTATGGTTTTACAGGTGCAGGCGCTTAGGCGTCCTGCAGCTCGCCGCGGCTGGCGGCCTTGAGGTAGGCGAAGATGAACTCATCGATATCGCCATCCATCACGGCGTCCACGTTGCCGGTCTCGTAGTTGGTGCGGTGATCCTTGACCATGGTGTAGGGCATGAACACATAGCTGCGGATCTGGTGACCCCAGGCGATCTCGTTCTGCACGCCCTTGATGTCGTCGATCTTATCCATGTGCTGCTGCTTGGCGATCTGGTAGAGCTTAGCCTTCAGCATTTCCATTGCGTAGTCGCGGTTCTGGAACTGGCTGCGCTGGGTCTGGCAGCTGACCACGATGCCGGTGGGCTTGTGGATCAGACGGACAGCGGAAGAGGTCTTATTGATGTGCTGGCCGCCGGCACCGGAGGAGCGATACACCTGCATCTCGATATCCTCGGGGCGGATGTCCACCTGAATGGTGTTGTCCAGTTCCGGCATGACCTCCAGAGAGGCAAAGCTGGTCTGGCGGCGGGCGTTGGCGTCAAAGGGAGAGACACGCACCAGACGGTGTACGCCGTTCTCGCTCTTGAGCAGACCGTAGGCGTTGGCACCCTTGACCATCATGGAGGCGCTCTTCAGGCCGGCCTCGTCGCCGTCCTGATAGTCCAGCACCTCCACGGTCATGCCGTGTGCCTGTGCCCACTTATTATACATACGATACAGCATCTCGGCCCAGTCCTGTGCCTCGGTGCCGCCGGTGCCTGCGTGGAAGGTAAGGATGGCATTGCTGTGGTCGTACTCGCCGTTCAGCATGGTCATCAGCTGCAGTTCCTCCACAGCCTTGCCCACGGTGTTCACGGCCTCCTCGGCCTCGGGGATCATGGCGGGGTCGTACTCCTCGTCCAGCATCTCCAGCATGGTCTCGGCGTCATCGTACAGGCCCTGCAGCTTTTCAAAGCGGTTCAGCTTGCCCTTCAGGTCGCCGACCTCGTCAAAGACCTTCTTGCTCAGTTCGGCATCATCATAAAAGCCGGGGCGAGACATGGTGTGCTCCAGCTCCTGCACGCGCTTGCGGCTTGCTTCAATGGCCAGTGCTTCTTCCAGGTCCTTAACGGCCTTGGCGTGCTCGGCCAGCTGCACTTTCAGTTCATCAGTCGTGATCATTCTCTAAGTTCCTCTCGTTCAAGGGTTTCCATCATAACAGTAATGTCCCCGGCAGGGTGTAAAACGCACGCGCAGCGCGCATTTTCTGCCCTGCCAAAAGACACAGTTTATACACAGATACTTCATTAGTATACCGAGAATCTGTGATAAAGTAAAGAGGAAAAATACTATCTTGCCGGATTTTTAAAGATTTTCACCTTTTCTTTTCATTCCCGGGGGAGTATAATACCAGTATGATCGATTTCACAGGAGGATATCATGCCGAAATATTATGGCTGTCCCTGTGAGGGCTGCGGCAAGCCGCTGACCCTTCAGGACGACATCGTGGTCTGCCCAGACTGTGGTGCACCCTATCACCGCACCTGTTACGAGAAGATGGGTCTGTGCATCCATGCCCCTGCCCATGGTGCAGGATACGAGTGGAAGTTTCCTTATCAGGATGCACAGCTGCGCACCTGCCCCACCTGTGGGGAGCGCACCCTGCGCAGCGAAAGCGTCTGCCGCTGCTGCGGCGCTGCCCTGCCCCCGGAGAGTGCAGAGCAGCCCAACGACCGTGCTGCCGCCAGTGCCGAGCAGAACCGGGATTTCGATTACAGTGGGATGTACCGGGACGAAATGTACCGCAGCTTTACTGAAAAAGTCATCGACCCGGTGCACCGCAACGTGCGCGCGGCCTTTGGCAAGGACGAGCTGATCGATGGTGTCCCTTATCAGGACTGGGTGGATTATATCGGCACGGCTGCACCGGTCTATCTGAATGATTACAGCCAGATGCAGCTGCGCCATTCCAAGATCTCCATGAGCTTTTCGGCACTGCTGTTCGGCCCCTTCTACTTTTTCTATCGCAAGGCATGGAAACCGGCCTTCGGCTTTCTGGCCGCTGAGCTGCTGCTGTTCGTCCCTACTTTGATCAGTATGATGCAGACCACCGGCAGCCCGCTGACCGCCGGCATCAGTGCTTCCGCACTGGTGGCACTGAGCCGCGTCATGTCCCTTCTCAGCTTTGCGCTGATGCTGGTACGGGGGTTGTATGGCAAGTGGCTCTACCGCCGCAGCGCTGCGGCACGCATCCGCCGCATCCGTGCCGAGTTCCCGGACCCGGAGCAGCGCCGCGCCGTGCTGAACGCACAGGGCGGTGTCAGCATTGCAGCCTGCATTGGCGCATTCATCCTGCTGATGATCGTTGGCAGCCTTTGCTCCATGCTGCTGGGGCCGGACCTGAACGCACTAGTAGGTACGTTTATTTAATTATGTTTCATGCAGGATGGGGATCCTGCTGAAAAGCGCGGTTCGCCGTGCATAAAATGAAAATATGGGAGAATCATTATGAAGAAAGTCACCAAAGCCGTTATTCCGGCTGCGGGTCTTGGCACCCGCGTACTGCCCGCAACCAAGGCAATGCCCAAGGGCATGCTGCCCCTTGTGGACAAGCCCGCCATTCAGTATCTGGTGGAGGAGGCCGTCCGCTCCGGCATTACCGATATCCTGATCATTCTGGGCCGCAACCAGAGCATTATCGAGGATCACTTCGACCGCAGCCCCGAGCTGGAGGAAAAGCTGGCCAAGCCCGGCAAGGAAAAGATGCTGGAAGAGTGTCTGGGTATTGCCAATCTGGCCAACATCCTGTTCGTGCGCCAGAAGGAGACGCTGGGTCTGGGCCATGCGGTCAACACCGCCAAGGCCTTTACTGGCGATGATCCCTTTGTAGTCATCTACGGCGACGACGTGATCTGGGGCGAGGACCCGGTCTGCGCCCAGCTGATCCGCGCCTACGAGGAATTTGGCCGTCCGGCTGCCGGTGTATCCGCTGTGCCTTGGGAGGACGTGAGCCGCTATTGCAGCTTAAAGACCACTCCCCTCCACGACAACTACTTCTTTGTGGATGATATGATCGAGAAGCCCAAAAAGGGGCAGGAGTTCAGCAACTATTCCATTCTGGGCCGTGTGCTGCTGACCCCGGAGATCTACGAGATCCTTGCCAACACCAAGCCCGGTGCCGGCGGCGAGATCCAGCTGACCGATGCCATGGCAGAGTATGCCCGCACCCGCGGCGGCATGACCGCTGTGGAGTTCACCGGCAAGCACTACGATATGGGTAATAAGCTCAAGGTCGTAGAGGCGCAGGTGGAGCTGGCATTGCAGCACCCTGAGATCGGCGAGGAGTTCCGCGCCTACCTGAAGGAGTTCTGCAAGACGCTGTAATGTAAGACGATATTGCTGCGCAAATAAAAACGGGGCTGCTGCACAAAACTATGTGCAGCAGCCCCGTTTTTGCATATATTTTTACAGATGAAAAAGGGGTTCAGAAACGCCCGCAGGCGTTTCTGAACCCCAAATACAAACCTGATTTAGTTTGCCTGACTGGGATGCGGCACGGGCGGGTGCTTGGTGAACATGGCCTTGAGTGCCAGCGGGGTAGTCACGCTGGACACCACGATCAGCAGGATCACGGCGGTAAAGTAGACCGGATCCACCACACCGATGGCTAAGCCCTTCTGTGCCACGATCAGTGCTACCTCGCCGCGGGTCATCATGCCGACGCCGACCTTCAGGGAATCGTCCCAGTTGAAGCGGCAAATCTTTGCAGCCAGACCGCAGCCGATGATCTTGGTGATCAGTGCCACCACTACAAAGCAGACGCAGAACAGTAAAATCTCCGGGGTCAGGCCGCTGATATCAGTCTTGAGGCCGATGGAGGCAAAGAAGATCGGCGCAAAGAGGACGTAGTTGCTGATATCCACCCGGCGCTCCACATAGGGTGCGTCATCCATGGTGCACAGCACGATGCCTGCAATGTAAGCACCGGTGATATCGGCGATGCCGAAGTATTCCTCTGCAATGTAGGCCATGGCAAAGCAGAACGCCATACTCACGATGGTGATGCGCTGAGTATGGGGGTTGCGCTGATCCAGCCACTTCATGGCGTAGTGCACCACAAGCCCCACGCCCAGTGCGGTGGCAAAGAACAGCACCGTATTGAACAACACCTTACCCAGACCCGTACCGGTGCCGCTGCTGGCGCCCAGCACACAGGTTAACACCACGATGCCGATGACATCATCAATGACAGCGGCACTGACGATGGTGGTGCCCAGAAAGCTCTTCAGATGACCAAGCTCCTGCAGGGTGGCCACCGTGATGGACACGCTGGTGGCGGTCATAATGGTGCCGATGAACAGTGCACGGTAGAACTCCGGGCTGCCGACTGCGGCAAAGCCGTAGAACGCACCATATAATAAAGTGCCGCCCACCAGAGGCACAGCCACACCAACGGTAGCGATCAGGGTGGCGATGGGGCCAGCCTTGATCAGTTCCTTCAGGTTGGTGCCGAGGCCGGTGGTAAACATGAGCATCACAACGCCGATCTCTGCAAAGACGGAGATGGAGTCGCTGATCTGCACCAGATTCAGCACGCAGGGGCCGATGAGCAGACCGGCGATGATCTCGCCCACCACCTGCGGTGCCTTGCACTTGCGCGCCACCAGTCCGAAGAATTTCGCGCTTAAGATAATAATTGCCAGATCTCGAAACAACGAATACATGGATTACCCTCCTTTTATTTTTCCCACTTCCCTGCCACTGCCGGAGCCCCGGCCCTGCCTTAATGCAGGGAAATCGTCTACATTATAGTCCTTTTTACCAAAAAATGCAAAACATTTTTTATCGTTCTTTTTGTCGAAAAAGCTTGACAGAAGCAAAGAAGCTTGCTATAATAAATTGCTGTCTGAACAGACACGCCGCACAGGCCGCGATGCCGTGGCCTGTGTACCCTTGGCCTTGCAGATCCGCAGGGCCCTCAAGTCCAAAAGGAGGTGCTACAAAAATGGCAAAGTACGAAACCATGCTGATTACCAGCGCCGCTCTCGATGAGGAGGCTTCCGCCGCTCTGGTGGGTAAGTTCAAGTCCCTGATCGAGGCTAACGGTACGATCGATTCTATCGACGAGTGGGGCAAGCGCCGTCTGGCCTACCCCATCAACGACGAGGAAGAGGGCGTCTACACCGTGATCAACTTCACCAGCGAGCCCAGCTTCCCCGCTGAGCTGGACCGTGTGTACAAGATCACTGAAGGCGTTATGCGCAGCCTGATCATTGCTCACGAAGAGTAATTCTTCTGTGACAGAAAGGGAAACCGTACTATGTTGAATGTTGTTGCTATCATGGGTCGCCTTGCGCGTGACCCTGAAATGCGTCAGACCACTACCGGCAAGAACGTTGCTTCGTTCCGCATTGCCTGCGACCGCGGGCGCCGCGATGCCAATGGGCAGAGCGTGGCGGACTGGATCGATGTGGTTGCATGGGATCGGCAGGCCGAATTCGTCTGCCGCTATTTCCAGAAAGGTTCCCTGATCGTTGTGGACGGCCGTTTGCAGTCCCGTCAATATCAGGATAAGACCGGCGCAAACCGCACTGCCGTTGAAGTGGTTGCCAGCAACATCAACTTTGCAGGCCCCAAGAGCAGCAATGCAGGTGACGGAAACGGCTATCAGAATGCCGCTCCGTCCTACCAGAACGCAGCGCCTGCCCGTCCGGCCGCTGTGGAGGCAGCTCCCAGCTACTCTGCCGGCAATGCCGACGACTTCGCCGTCATCGACGACAGCGATGACCTGCCGTTCTGACACGAAACGGTCCATCCGTTAAAAATCCAATAGGAGGTAATAAGCAATGGCTTTTGAAAGAACCGAAGGCTCTCGCCCCGCACG
>OLGM01000116.1_pt1 | contig 58688 bp, 50 predicted proteins | sample 1606001 | NCBI WGS metagenome assembly OLGM01 (sample SAMN03283294) | human gut metagenome | biome: human-associated habitat; material: feces | host: Homo sapiens | place: Peru | collected 2012
TGATCCGTGCGGAAATTGTCTCATAGACGGCCGGCTGCATGCGGCTTGCCACAAAACGTTTCCAGATCAGCTGATACAGGCGGAACAGATCTCTTGGCAGGGATTCTTTTACCATTACCGGTGTATTCGTCACATCGGTCGGACGGATGGCCTCGTGCGCATCCTGTGCCTTGCGGTTTTTATTCTCCGTCGTGTCCCCGCTTGCGGTATATTTTGTACCGTACTGCTCCTGGATAAAGGAACGTGCTGCCGCATCGGCCTCCTCGCTGATTCGTGTAGAATCGGTACGCAGATAGGAAATCAGAGCGATCGTTCCCTTTCCTTTTACTTCCACGCCCTCGTAGAGCTGCTGTGCCAGACGCATCGTCTTCTGCGTGGAGAAGTTCAGCACCTTCGATGCTTCCTGCTGCAGGGTACTCGTGGTGAACGGAAGCGGCGCTTTCTTGGAACGCTCTCCTTTTTTCACTTCGGATACGGTAAAGGTCTCATTTTCCAGTCCCTTTAAGATTTCATCGAGCTGCTTTTTCGTCTCGATCGCCATCTTTTCGCTGCCCTTGCCGTGGAATTTTGCGACGAGCGGTTTCTTCTCGCCTGGAATTTTCAGATCTGCTTCCAGTGTCCAGTATTCTTTCGGAATGAACGCATTGATCTCATCCTCGCGGTCGCCGATGATACGCAGTGCAACGGACTGCACACGGCCGGCGGAAAGTCCGCGTTTGATTTTCTTCCATAACAATGGGCTGATTTCATAACCTACCATACGGTCGAGGCAGCGGCGCGCCTGCTGCTCGTCCACCAGGTTCATATCGATGTCGCGTGCCTGTTTGATCGACGCTTTGACTGCTGATTTTGTGATCTCGTTGAAGGTGATGCGGCGCATCTTGTTCTCATCGAGATTCAGCGCAATCGACAGATGCCAGGAAATTGCCTCTCCCTCGCGGTCAGGGTCAGTTGCGAGATAAACTTTATCTGCTTTTTTTGCGGCTTTTCGAAGAGATGCCAGAAGCTCTCCTTTCCCGCGGATGGTGATATATTTTGGTTCAAAGTCATGTTCTACATCAATTCCAAGCCGGCTTTTCGGCAGATCGCGCACATGGCCCATAGATGCTGCAACTTCGTAATTTGCCCCGAGATACTTTTTCACCGTCTTGACTTTTGCCGGTGATTCCACTATTACAAGATATTTTGCCACCTCTGATGCCTCCTGAATACATATTTTTATAACTGTCCAGATCTATATTGCGTTTTTCATATCGCATAGTTCTGCATCATTACAAATTCCAGAATAATTCCTAAATTAGTCGTAACTTCCACTGACTATACACCAAAAAGTTTTTTCTTGCAAGTGTTTTCCATTTTTAAAATGTACCATTTTTCGATGTTTCCCGACAAAATAACAGGATTTTTTCAATTTTTTAACGATTTTTCCTGATTTTTTTCTTTTCTTTTTCCTTTTTCAGACATGCACGCGGCGCAGAAGAGCCCCCTTTTTTCTTTTTCTTCTATTATAATTGTGCACCGGGCGGAATATCACAAAACCTTTCTTTTCCTCGTCCCTTTTACGATAACGCCATGTACACGCCCGGCGGATTTTCCGCAATAACGCCGTCAATTTCGAGTGCCAGCAGAATGCCGGTCAGCTCCTGCAGCGGGATTCCGGTGCTGCCGGCAAGCTGTGCAAGATTCTGCGGTTCTGCCGCGAGTGTTTTCAGAACCATTTCCGCCTCTTTTCCATAGCGCGGACGCGGTGCGGCTCTTTTTGTTCCGGCCTTTTTCACGCCCAGCTCCTCGAGAATCGTTTCGGGTGAAATCGCAATTTCCGCTCCCTGCGCGATCAGGCGGTTGCAGCCGCGGCTTGTCGCATCCGTTGTCCGTCCGGGCAGGGCAAATACCGTTTTTCCCTGCTCCAGCGCGTAGTCCGCCGTAATGAGCGAGCCGCTCTTCTCTTTTGCCTCAATTACCAGAACGACATCTGCCAGCGCACTGATCACGCGGTTGCGGATCGGGAAATGCCACGGAAGCGGCTCTGCGCCCGGCGGAAATTCGCTTAAGACACCGCCTCCGTTTTCCAGCATCCGCCGCATCAGCGGGTAATTCTGTTTCGGATAGCAGATATCCACGCCGCAGCCAAGCACGGCAAACGTCTTTCCCTTTCCGCGCAGTGCCCCCTCGTGCGCCGCCGCGTCGTTTCCGCACGCCAGTCCGCTGATCACCGCCACGCCGTTTGCCGCCAGCACCTGCGCGAAAAAGGCCGCCTGGCTCTTTCCGTACGCCGTACACATCCGCGCGCCCACAATCGCCGCTGTTTTCTGCTCATCCGCCGGCAGCGCGCCCCGCACGAAAAGGCGGGACGGCATGTCCGCGAACGGCATAAGCCGCTCCGGATAGCCCTCCTGCCCGCGGCCGACTGTAAAGATTTCCATCGCCATACGTCAGATCCTCCATATACTTTTGTCGGCGCTCCGAAAGCAGATCGCCTCGCTGATATGCGGCACGCCGATTTTGACCGCCCCGTCCAGATCCGCAATTGTCCGCGCGGTGCGGATAATCCCGTGGTAGGAACGCGCGCTGAGGCGCAGGCGGCGGAAGGCATCCTCTAAAAGCTCTTCCGCTGCCTTTTCCAGGATACAGTATTTCTCGATCTGGCCTGCTTTCAGTTCGCTATTGAAATGAATCGACTCCTGCCGGTAGCGCGCCGCCTGAATTTGCGCCGCTGCCGTCGCTTTTTCCCGCATCCTGGCCGAGGATTCGCACCGCTCCTCGCCGTGCAGATCCTCGTAGGAAAGTGCTTCCACCTGCACGCAGAGATCCATGCGGTCGAGGAACGGCTGGCTGACTCTCGAGAGATACCGGCTGATGTCGCCGGGTGCGCAGGTACAGCGCGATAAGTCGGGGTAAAAGCCGCAGGGGCAGGGGTTCATTGCCGCCACCATCAGAAATGACGCCGGGAACACATAGTTTCCGCTGACACGTGAAATCACAATCCGGTGCTCCTCGAGCGGCTGGCGCAGGATCTCAATGGTTGTGCGCGTCATCTCCGGGAGTTCATCAAGGAAGAGAACGCCGCGGTGTGCCAGCGTAATTTCGCCCGGGGACGGCTGTTTTCCGCCGCCTGCAAGAGCCTGCGGCGACATCGTGTGATGCGGAGCACGGAAGGGCCGCTCCCGGCGGACACCCTCTCCTTTGGCAAGCATTCCGGCGATGCTGTAGATCCGCGTTACTTCCATCTGCTCCTCCTCAGACATCGGAGGCATGATCGTCGGAATCCGCCTTGCGATCATGGATTTTCCGCTGCCCGGAGGCCCCAGCATCAGCAGATTGTGAAATCCGGCCGCAGCGATGAGCGCCGCCCGCCGCGCCGCCGTCTGGCCCTGCACTTCGGAAAAGTCCGGCTCTTTTCCGTCCTCCTTCTTTTGATTTTCTATAGACGGAAGCGACGGCATTTTCCCTTCACAGCAGTAGTTCAAAAGCTCCTGTAAATTCTGGATTCCAACGACGTGAAGCCCGCCGACCAGACCCCCTTCCGCGGCATTTCCGGCCGGAACAAGAAGCGTTGTGCATCCAAGCTCCCGCGCCTTCGCCGCTGCCGGAAATACACCGCTGATCTCCTGCACATGGCCGTCAAGACCGAGTTCGCCGAGCACCATCGTTTTCCGGAGTGACCCGGGCGGAATCCGGCCGAGCGTCATCAGAACGCCCGCTGCAATCGGAAGATCGAAACGCGATCCTTCTTTTCGGACGTCCGCCGGGGATAAATTAATCGTAATTCGTTTCGGCGGCAGAGAAATTCCCATGTTTTTGAGGGCTGTCCGCACGCGGTCCTGCGCCTCCTTTACCTGGGCACTCACGTAGCCGACCATCGTAAACTGCGGCATGCCGTCACTGACATCCGCCTCCACCTGCACCGGAATCATCTCCATGCCAGAGACGGTGGCTGATAATACACTGCAATACAAAGAAAACCTCCTTTTCTTTCAGTAGCAGGTCGTATAGTTCCTATTTATTTTTCATTTTGGGAAAATGTCCGGCAAGAACACCGGAAAGATATTATCTTTGATTTTTGTTCGAAAAAGTAAGGATAAGGAAACCTTTTTCTGCACCTGATTTCCTTACCCTTTATTATAGAAGCAGTCCGTTTGAAATGTCAAGCATTTACGAAGCGGCAAACCGTAACCGCAACTTTTCAATTGCATTCTTCTCGATCCGCGACACGTACGAACGGCTGATGCCGAGCCGGGCAGCGACCTGTTTCTGTGTGTATTCTGCTTTTCCGCCAAGGCCGTACCGGAGAAGAAGCACCTGTTTTTCCTGCTCTTTTAATTCCGAATCCAGATAACAGTACAGCCGCACCGCGTCCTCTTTCCGGTTGTACTGTTCCGCGATATCCTCCCCGCCGCCCTCCACGATGTCGAGCAGATGGATCTCATTTCCCTCCTTGTCGGTTCCGATCGGCTCGTAGAGGGAAATCTCCCGTGCCGTTTTCTTTTTGCTCCGAAGATACATCAGCAGCTCATTATCAATACAGCGGGCGGCGTATGCGGCCAGCCGGTTTCCTTTTTTCGAATCATATGTCATCACCGCCTTGATGAGGCCGATCGTTCCAATGGAAATCAGATCGTCGAGATCATCGGGCAGGCCCTGATACTTTTTCACAACGTGCGCGACCAGGCGCAGATTCCGCTCGACCAGAATGTCTCTGGCTTTTGTATCGCCCCTCTGATACGCATCCAGACAGCTTTTTTCTTCCTGTGCAGACAGTGGTTTTAAAAAGGGTTCCAAGAAAAGCGGCACCTCAAAGGGGATTTTTCTTTATTTTATGTTTGAATTGCAGGAAACGTGCCTGTCTGCTATACTGATAAAATCAGCCGGGTTTTCCGGCACTCGACATTATATTTTTAAGAGGAGGTTTCCTTTTATGACAGACCAGAAAAACGGACAGGAATATCTTTCTTTTGTGCTGGAAAAGCTGCAGGCGCGTCTTGCCGAGATCAGTCAGTCTCTGCTGGACGGACAGAAAGAAATTGAAAATATGCACGATTATTACTGGCAGAACTATACCGAGATGGACCAGTACGGATATGAGGATTACGACAATCAGCAGGCGCTGCTGCATCAGGTGAATGCGAATCAGGAGCAGCTTCTTCTGCGGAGCCGCTTCCGGAAAATGCTGGATTCTCCGTTCTTCGGGCGTGTGGATTTCTGCTATGACGGGGATGATGAGCCGGAAATTTTCTATATCGGCATCGGCAATTTTGCGGAGCGGCCGGGCGAGCTGCCGCTGATTTACGACTGGAGAAGCCCGGTCAGCGGTCTTTTCTACGATTTTGACCGCGGGCCGGCTTCCTATCTGGCTCCGGGCGGCGAGATGACAGGGGAAATCTGTTCCAAGTGGCAGTATAAGATCCGGGATGGAAAGATGATTTACGGATTTGAGAGTGATGTGAAAATTGATGATGATATTTTAAAGGCGGAGCTTGGCAGCAACGGCGAGGTACAGCTGAAGAATATTATCCGCACAATTCAGAAGGAACAGAATGCGATCATCCGCAATACGAAGGACCGGATTCTGGTAATTCAGGGAGCGGCGGGAAGCGGCAAAACATCGGTGGCGCTGCATCGGATTGCCTACCTTTTGTATCATGACAGACAGAATCTGAAGTCTTCGAATATTCTGATTTTATCGCCGAACGGGGTATTTTCGGATTATATTTCACATATTCTGCCGGAGCTCGGTGAGGAGAATATTCAGGAGATGAGTTTTGATCTCTTTGCTTACCGCAAATTACAGGACACGGCGGCGGACTGTGAGGACCGCTGTGATCAGATTGAGCGGGAGATGCGGGATCCAAAAGCCGCAGAACGGTTTGCTTTAAAACAGTCGCAGGCGTTTGTGGACCAGATGGAGGGATTTGCGCTGGAGCTTGAGGACGAGCTGATGAATTTCTCAGACGTTTCGTATAAGTCGTTTGTGAAATCAGAATCGGAGATTATTACGCTGTTTTATGACAAGTTTGCGGATATTCCGCTGCTCTCGCGGATGGATGCGGTGGCGGAGACGTTTATTGACGAGATCGAGACGCTGCTGAACCGGGATCTGCCGGAGGAGGAGCGGATTCCGCTCATCGAAAAATTCCGGAAGATGTATGAGACGATGGATTTTTATGTTCTCTACAATCGTTTTCTGAAGAAAGAGGGATATCAGACGCTGCCGCGGCGGCCGTTGGAGAAGCGGAAACTGCGGTATGAGGATGTGTATCCGGTTCTGTATCTGAAGTACCGCCTGTCGCGGCAGGCGGAGCGGTCGAATATTAAGCATCTGGTGATTGATGAAATGCAGGATTATTCGCGGCTCCAGTATCTGATTATCCGGCGGATGTTTTCCTGTAAGATGACGATTCTCGGCGACCGGGCGCAGACGATGGCGGATCAGCAGCAGGATGTACTGCAGTTTTTACCGGGGATTTTCGGGAAGGATCTGCGGCGGATTGAGATGCGGAAGAGTTACCGGAATACGGTGGAAATTGCGTCGTATGCGGCAAATCTCATTGGCGTGACGGATCTGGAGCTGTTTGAACGGCACGGAATGCCGGTGTTGGAACGGGATGTCACGGATCTTGAGGCGGCTCTGCGGAAGGCAGTGGATACGCTGTTTCCAGAGGAGAAAACGTATGAGACGGCGGCGGTGATTGTACCGGATGAGAATACGGCGGAACGGGCTTATTTGATTTTGCGGGAGATTCTGGCAGAAAAAGATTTTGACTGCGGGAAACGGCTTTCGTGGCTGAACCGTGACAGCTCCAGTTTTAAGAAAGGACTGACGGTTACCACATTTTATCTGGCAAAAGGGCTGGAGTTTGATCAGGTATTCTCGATTTTCCCGAAGGACGAGAAACGGGAGATGATGATGCAGGCGCAGTATATTGCAGCGACCAGGGCATTGCATGAGCTGAGAGTGTATCATATCTAAAAACAGGGAGATCCTCCGAAAAAATTCGATTGGATCTCCCTGTCATTTTTCTTTTCGATCAGATATGATAGAATCCTGCAGACTGTGCCGGGATGGTGATGGTTCCGTCTTTGGATCCTGCTTTTCCTCCGATCGTGTAGAGGGCATCCTTCAGCTCTGCACTGTACGGGAAGGACTGCTCTTTGTCGGATGGGTTGATGATGACGAGGACTTTTTCACCCTCAGCCTCACGGACGTATGCCAGCGGATACTGGTTTTTCTCTGCATAAACGAACTCGATGGTTCCGCGGCTTAAGAGTGCTTTGCTGCTCTGGCGGATCTGGATGAGTTTTTTAACTTCGTGGTACAGGGAATCCGGATCGGCCATCTGTGCTTTGGCGGTCGGACGGTCCTTGCCCGGGTCCATGGTGATGTAGAGGTCGCTGGCCGGTGCGCTGGAGAATCCTGCGTTGGTGCTGTCATCCCACTGCATCGGAGAACGGGAACCGGTGCGGTTGTAGCCGCCCTCAACGGATTTCAGGCCTTCGACGTAGCGCATACCGATTTCATCACCGTAGTAGATGAACGGCGCACCTGGCATGGAAAGAAGGAAAGCGAAAGCAATTTTCATCTCATCCTCCTGCAGACGGCGTGCCAGACGGTCCATATCATGGTTTCCGGACGGGATGCAGATCAGGCCTTTCTGTGCGGTCTTATTGTAGTTGGTTTTGTAGGTCTCTGCAAACTCAGAGATATCTCCTTTTCCGCGTTTGGAGAAGAACGGCTCATCGCAGCGGAACAGATCGTTGTAATGGGACGGTCCAAAGTGAAGCAGGAAGTCCATGTGGAAGCCGCCCTGTAAGGATTTGTCCGGCTCGCCCCACTCGGATACCATGGCTGCATCCGGGAACTCGGCGTCGAGGAATTTCCGTACCTGCTGCCACAGGCGGATGGTTCCTTTGCCTTCCTGATCGTTCTTTACCAGGGAGCCCGCCATATCGACACGGAAGCCGTCGCAGCCCATGTTCAGCCAGAATCTCATGACATCTTCCATCGCTGCCAGCGTTGCCTGCGGTCCCTCATCGTCAAAGGACTGCTGCCACGGTTTTTCCGGATCCGGCTGATAAAAGCCGTAGTTCAGGGCCGGCTGGTTGGAGAAGAAGTTGATGGCGCAGGCGCCGTCACGCTCGGAAATGCCGCGCAGGCTTCCCATTCCTTCCGGTGCTTCCCATACGTTATTGGTCCATACGTAGCGGTCTGTAAATTCATTGCGGTCAGCTTTCATGGATTCTTTGAACCATGGATGCTCAACGGATGTGTGGCCCGGAACCAGGTCGAGCAGGACGTGCATGTCACGTTTGTGTGCCTCTTCGAAAACTCTCTTCAGATCCTCATTCGTTCCGTAGCGCGGTGCAACGCGGCAGTAATCTGCGACATCGTATCCTGCATCACCGAATGGGGACAGGAAGCATGGGTTGATCCAGATGGCGTTGCAGCCCAGCTCCCTGATGTAATCTAATTTTTCAATGATACCCTGGAAATCTCCGATTCCGTCGGCGTTGGTGTCGTTGAAGGACTGCGGGTAAATCTCATAAAATACTGCGTTATCTAACCATTTTGACATTTTTTCTTTCCCTCTTTCGCTCTTATTTCTGCTGTGTTTTCGTCGTTGCAGCAAGTGTTTCCATATGATATATTACTACTGTATCTGCCAAATTACCAGTAATTTCCTATTTCATTCTGATACTATTCTATGATTTTATGCATGCCCTGTTCTGTCATTTCCGGCATTTTACGGACATGCTTTTTGGAGGAGGATTTTATGATGCTTTCTGCTGCAAAAGAAAAACGCCAGCACGGCTCCATGCAGGTTCCCTACAGTTATTATGACTGCCGTATGCCCGACTATTTTCCCGGCGTACCGCTGCACTGGCACGGGGAAATGGAGCTGAATTATATCAAACGCGGGACAGGGTATTTTCAATATGAGGACCGCCTGCTTACAGCGCATGCAGGTGATATTTTTCTGATTCAGCCGAATCTCGTGCATGCGATTCTGCCCGCAGAGCAGGAGTCGATGTTTTATGATACGATTGTTTTCCACCAGAATATGCTGATCGGCGGGTATGATGACCGCAGCTACACGGAAATTCTGCAGCCGTTTTTTTCCGCCCGGCGCCGGATTCAGGCACCGATTTCCCCTGAGCATTCCGGTTATGCTGCCCTTTCTGCATCCGTCCATCAGATTTTCCACTGCATCCGGGAAAACTCTGCTGTCTCCGATCTTCTGCTGAAAAGTGAGCTGCTCCGCTTCTTCTATCTGCTTGCCGCATCGCCGGGGCTCTGCACCGATCGTCCTGCCATGCCTGCGGCCGCTGAAAACCTGCGGCCTGTACTCGCCTATATCCAGGAGCACTTCGCTGATCCAATTACCATAGAGGAACTTGCCAGGCTGTCACATCTGAGCAAAAGCTATTTTATGAGCTGTTTTAAGCAGACTTTCGGGCTCGGGGCCGTTGAATATCTGACACAACTTCGGATCAAAGCTGCCTGCGAAGCGCTGCGCAGTACGATACGGAGTGTGTCAGAAATCGCATACGATACCGGTTTCCGCAACCTTTCCAACTTTAATCGTCAGTTTCGAAACAAGGTGGGATGCACACCGCAGATGTATCGGAAAGAATTTCAGAATCCGTAACATCAAAAAGGGATGCATCCAAATATGCATCCCGAAAATCTATCTCTTATCCTGCTTTTTATTCCACAATCTCCGGCAGTTCCTCGCGTCCCTGAGCGCGTTCCACTTCTTCTTCGGTGCGTTGATTCGCCTCGCGCAGAACGGCTTCGTATCCGGTCAGGGCGGCGAAGGGGGCGAACTGGGCGGCGCGGGCTTCGCGCGGCATTCTCGGATGTTTCCGCGAGGTGGGGTGTTCCATCTCGTACATTTCTTCGTAGGATTTCCTGTTTTCTGTCATTCCGCTTTATGTCCTCCGATCTGGCTGTTGCGCGAGATGCTGGTCGCGCCCTCTTCGAGGTTCATTCCTTTCAGAATTGCATTTTTGCCGTATTTCTTCTTAATCGAGAGCATCGCTTCCTGCATTTTCCGCTCCCGTGCAAGATCCTTTTCTTCCTGTTTTTCCTTCTCTTCCCGCCCGGCGTAGTCGGTGAAAAGACTGAGCTGTTCGTAGACTTCTTCTTTCTTTACGGATTCCTCGCTCACGACATGGTTTACGGTCAGATACAGCCGCCGCACCAGCAGTTCCGGGTTGACGGTTCGGTCGTACAGCGCCATTGCCGCTTTGATGATGCGCCGCGCCGATGAGGTCTGCACACCGAGATTTTCTGTTCCGTGCGCATGCTTCGGCACGCGTCTGCCGTAGCGGTCCGCCTCGGTTTCTCCGTGGTAACTCTTCCGGATTGCATCGTCCTTCAGATTTTCAATGTCATATTCCACAGTCAGCACCACCTGATCGGTTACAAGGCGCTTGTCCACGAGATCGAGCGCCATCAGATCTGCCATCTCCTGGACTGCAAGGCGGGCTTTTGCGGACGGATACGGACAGGCGAGCACCTGTCCGGAACAGAAGCTGTTGTTCTCAGGGCGGTACGCTTTGATGTCCGCAATCGTACAGGGCTCATACCCCCAGGCGTGGTCGATCAGGAGCTCTGCATTGACACCGAACATTTTATAGAGAAGTTCCTCATTATAATATTCATTTTCTTTTCCAATCGAGCACCGCGCAATATCTCCCATCGTATACATTCCCTGCTCGACGAGCCGTTTGGCGTAACCGCGTCCCACGCGCCAGAAATCGGTGATCGGGCGGTGGTTCCACAGGGTTTTCCGATAGGAAATTTCATCCAGCTCCGCGATGCGCGCGCCGGTCTCGTCAGGTTCCATGTGTTTTGCCACGATGTCCATTGCGATTTTTGCAAGATACAGGTTCGTGCCGATGCCGGCGGTCGCGGTGATACCGGTCTGCTCGTAAACTTCACGCATCATGGCGGATACCATCTCGCGGGCGGTCATATTGCGGGCTTTCAGATAGTCGGTGACATCCAGCATGACTTCGTCGATGGAATAGACGTGAATGTCCTCCGGCGCGAGGTAGTTCAGATAAATGCGGTAGATGCGCGAGCTGCAGTCCATGTAGTGTGCCATGCGCGGGGAAGCGATGACGAAATTGACGGAGAGCGACGGATCCTGGGACAGTTCCACGGCATTGCAGGAGCTTCCAAGAAACGTGTGTCCCGGCGCTTTTTCCAGCCGCTTCCGGTTGACATCGCGCACGCACTGGATCACTTCAAACAGACGGGCACGGCCCGAGACACCCAATGCCCGTAAGGAGGGCGATACGGCGAGGCAGATCGTCTTTTCTGTCCGCTCTGCATCCGCCACGACAAGATTCGTCGTCATGGGATCCATGTGCCGCTCCTGCGCCTCCACGGAGGCATAAAACGACTTCAGATCGATGGCGGCATAGATTCGTTCTTTTTTCATTCGTTTTCCTCCTTTTCGCCTGCACAGCAGTTCTTTCACAATCCTTTTCAATCTCTGTCCAGTTTCTCTCTTATGTTCTTTTCGACTTGCTTTTTCCTGTCCTGGGCTTTCGGCAGCTCCACAGCTATCTTCTTCCCGCCAGCTCCCAGAATGCGACAGCGCTCGCCGCAGCGACGTTCAGCGAATCCACACCGTGTGTCATCGGAATCAGAACCGTTGCATCTGTTTCGGCAATTGTATCCGTTGCCAGCCCGTCGCCCTCGGTTCCGAGCAGAATGGCGAGCTTTTCATGCGTTTTTAACGACGGATCATCCATCGGAACGGAATCGTCTTTTAATGCCATTGCAACGGTATAAAATCCCAGTTCCCGTAGTGCAGCAAGCCCCTGTTCCGGCCAGTAACCGCCGCCCGGCAGCACGGTCCACGGCACCTGGAAGACATTTCCCATACTCACGCGGATGGCGCGGCGGTACAGCGGGTTGCTGCAGCCTGATGTGAGGAGCACAGCATCGATTCCAAGCGCGGCGGCAGAGCGGAAAATTGCGCCGACATTCGTCGGGTTCACGACATTTTCCAGAATCGCCACGCGGCGGGCATTCCGGCAGATTTCCTCCATAGCCGGAAGCGGACGGCGGCGCATCACACAGAGCATGCCTCGCGTGAGTGCAAAACCGGTGAGCTGTTCCAGCACTTTCGTCTCCGCTGTATAGACCGGCGCGTCCGGGTACCACGCAAAGAGTGCTTCGTTTGCGGCAAGCTCTGCGCTTCCGGCGAGGAACGAAACCGGTTCATATCCGGCATCCAGTGCACGCTCGATGACACGCGGACTCTCCGCAAGAAAAAGGCCTGGCTGCGGTTCGTAATAATGCAATAACTGCGGTTCCGAAAGACGCGCATACACATCGAGCTCCGGCGCCGCAAAGTTTTCGATTTTTCTGATCTCTGACATAATATTGATTTCCTTTTGCGTTTTCTCTTTGTTTCCACTATGTTCTATTGTAGCAATCCCGCTCCCGTTTCGCAATCCATTCTTTTTCCCGCCGGTGCCGTTCCCCGCACCATTCGCCAAACCGTGCTTCCAGCACTCATCGAATTTTCTTGTTTATCTGTCTTTTCAAAAAATTTTTTATTTTCCTCTTGCCAAACGCCGCTGGAGACGTTATAATAATCGATGGTTTAAAATTAAAAACTGCAGAAAAGATTGGTATCAGATTGGAAACGGCACAAGTGCATTGCTTGGTTAACGAACAACACATGTGTCTTTTTTGCGCCCATTTTTCAAAAAACGCAAAGAAAAGGAGAACAATCGATGCCAAAAACAAAATTTCAAAACGTTGTATTCACCCTCATGATGTCCTTTCTGATGGTCTACGCCATGATCTGCTATAACATTTCCCTGAACATCGGCGGAATGACGAATCAGGTCTTTCTGATGGCGTTCCACGAGATGATGATCATGTGGCCGGCCGCTTTTATCCTCGAGTTTTTCCTCGTGGACAATCTGGCTCACAAACTGGCCTTTTGCATGGTAACACCGCAGGACCGTCCGATCGTGATCACACTGGCCATTTCCATTATGATTATTATCATTATGTGCCCGATTATGAGTTTTATTGCAACGCTTCTGTTTAAAAATGCCGGAAAGGAATTTATCGCTGTCTGGTTCCAGACCACCTTCTTAAACTTCCCGGTTGCTTTCTTCTGGCAGCTCATGTACTGCGGACCATTCATTCGTTTTCTGTTCCGCAGAATGTTTCCGGAAAAATAAATAGGATAATAAAAAATAAGATATCCACAAAGGCGGACCTCTTTTTCCCTTACTTTCCACAATTTCTGTGGATAGAGGGTGCAAAGAAGTCCGCCTTCTGTGGATATCTTTTTTCTTTTCCCTTAAGATTACTCCTGCGGTACCGGATTGGTAACACTTACTACGTGATCATACCATTTTCCTTTTGTTCCGATCAGCGCAACCTGAAAGTCCTCGTCGATGGCCGGTACTGGGATATCGAAGCCGTATACTTCCTCTGTTGTACCATCGGAATACGTTACCTCGTCTGTGGTCGGCTCCAGAAGTTCTGCTCCATCTTCCTGTGCCTCTGCTGCAGTTCCTACAAACAGATTAACAATATGAGTAGATGCCAGGCTCACATGAATCGTCATTTTACCGTCTTTTACAGTCAGAACACCTTTTCCATCCTTTGCCTCGTTGACATGGAACATATTGCTGTCTGTCTTAAACTCTGCTGTATAAACACCGTCTGCCAGCTCTGCCTCGCCGTTCTCGTCCGCTGTCGATTCTGCGGAAGTGCTCTCAGCAGAGGAAGAGGATGTCGATGTGCTGCTCTCCGCCTCGGTCTGGGACTCGTCCTGTACGGATGAGGTAGATGCCGATACGGAAGATGTGGATACTGCCGATGCAGAAGAAGATGACGATGCATCATTTCCGCCGCATGCGCCAAGCATCGATACGGTCAGTGCTGCTCCAAGAAAAAGAATTGCTAACTTTTTTCTCATAATAAAATTCCTCCTGATATAACCTTTAAAATCCGGCAGCACACTGAGTCTCTTCAGCCGTACTGCCGGATCTTATTTTACTCTATTTTATGTACAGAATACAACCCCTAATTATTCAGCATCGTCCTGAACGCCGTTGCCGTCCATAGCTGCCTGGGTGTGCTGTACATACAGCTGCTCGATGGCGTCGATTCTTCCAAGACCTTCAATCTGAGTGTCGATCTCATCGAATGCACCAGATGCCTCAAACTGGCTCTTCCAGGAATCGTCATCCTCGCCTGCCATATCGTTGTTCGCATGGTCACCGGCAACAACCATCAGCGGGCGAAGAACAACTTTCTTGTATCCAGCTGCTTTTACTGCCTCGATCACGTTCTCGCAGGAAGTCTCTTCCGGCTCACCCTCAACCGTTCCGATGAAGACATTCTTGTATCCAAGCTCATTCATCTGTGTCTGCATCTGGCTGTAGCTTACTTTTGCAGTGTGGGAAGTACCATGTCCCATGAATACGAATGCAGTGCCGTCTGCTTCTGCTGCATCCAGGCTGTCATAGGAAGAGCTCTCTACTGCCTGTGCAGTGATTGCTTCTGCAACTGCCTTTTTGTCATCGTTGATAACAGTAGCGTCGGCTCCAACCTCGCCAAGCAGCGGCTCTGCGATCGTTACGGACTCGAATTTATCTTTGTAGTTATCAACAGCTTCTTTCAGCTCATCGTACTCAGCACCGTGCATCAGGTGAGTCGGCTGTATGATCAGGTTCTTAACACCATTGTTTACGGCTCTCTCGAGTGCCTGATCCATGTTGTCGATCTTCTCGTCATCACGGGCCTGTACATGGTTGATGATGATCTGTGCGGTGAATGCACGTCTTACGGACCAGTCCGGATATGCGGTCTGCAGAGCTTTCTCAATTCCTCCGATATCCTCAGCACGGCTGTCGTTGAAGGAAGTACCAAAGCTTACAACCAGAAGCTCGTTCTCGCCGATTTCGTCTCCGTTTAACGGATCATCCTTGGAAGCATCGCCAGTATCTCTTCCGAAGTAATCCGGGTCTGCGTTCTCGCCTTCTACGAGTTCTTTCTGTGCGTCAGTCAGGGCATCCCATGCCTCTTTTGCTGCTACACACTGCTCATCGGTGTTCTCATTTCTTTCCTGTACATAGATTGCATCAATCAGATCTGCCACTTTATCTGCTGCCTCCTGGTCTGCGTCTGCGGATACCTCTTCAGATGCAGAAGATGCGCTTACGCTGCTGCTTGCTGCTGTGGTGTCTTCCTCAGAAGATGCGGAAGATGCACTTACGCTGCTTGTTGCTGTGCTGCCTGCGCTGCTGCTGGATGTGTTGCTGCTTCCGCATGCGCCGAGCATAGATGTTACCATAGCTGCTGAAATTAAAGCGACTACAAGTTTCTTTTTCATTTTTGTTTTCCTCCCATTTGCTGGTATCTTTGCAACAACCAATATCGGGGACGTTTTACATTTCAAACTATGAGAAACACGCTCCGCGAGTTTCTCAAGTTATCGCGGCAGTCGCTAAGGTCTCGTGCAAGCACGGACTTTGGCTCGTTGCCCGCGTAAATAGAAAGAAGCCCTTTCGTTTTTCAACGAGGGGCTTCCAGTATTTTCATCACAAAGAAAACCATTTCACCCGCTGTGGGGCAAATGTCCGCTTTCCTGTTTTGTACTGCCAGTTCCTCGTGGCACGAACGTAACGTTCCTGTACTGCGAAAGGCAGTTCTCCCGGCTCATTGCTTCAGGATTTGACTCCAGCGCATCGGTCTCCTTCCCGGTTTCCCAGTGGATCATTCCTCTGCTTGCAAAATACGGTGACGAGTTCGTGCAGGATTCACACCTGCTTCCCTTTTCACCGGACACGTATGTCCGACACCTTACACATCGATATTTAATTGTCTTTTCTTTAACGACTGTTAGTGTAGCACATCGTCTTTTCTCTGTCAAGTGCCGTAAAATCAGGAAATCCGGCCATTTTCCATTTCATATACCACATCCGCGACGTTCATCGTGGACACTCTGTGCGATACGAGCACAATGGTTTTCTCTTCTGCAGATTCTTTCAGGGATTTCAGAATAATTCCTTCATTTAAGGAATCAAGATTCGATGTCGGCTCGTCCAGCAGGATCATGGATGCGTCATGCAGAAACGCCCGCGCAATGCCGATCCGCTGTTTTTCTCCGCCGGACAGCGTATCGCCGAGTTCTCCGACTTCTGTGTCGTAGCCGTTTGGCAGTGTCATGATGAAATCATGGATGGACGCCTTCTTCGCTGCCTCCATAATTTCTTCCCGCGCCGCGCCGGACTTTGCAATGGCGATGTTGTTCGCAATCGAATCGTGGAACAGATGTGTCTCCTGCGTCACATAGCTTTCCATATCGCGCAGATGCTTTGTCGGGATTTTGCGGACATCGGCTCCGTCCACGGAAACGCGCCCCGTCTGGACATCCCAGAAGCGCATCAGAAGTTTTAAGATCGTCGATTTTCCGGAACCGCTCGCGCCGTGGATGCCGGTGATTTTTCCCGGTTCCAGTTTCAGCGAATACTGATCCAGAATGATCTCGTCCTCGTATGCAAACGTTACATTCTGTGCCTCAGCTCCCGCAAATGCATGATCATCCGATGCTACATCTCCCGGAATTTCTTCCACCAGCGGCGCTTCCTCGAGAAGGGAAAGCACGCGCTCGCCGCTTGCCAGTGTCTGATTCAGGTTGTTCGACAGGCTGGACAGCGCCACGACCGGGCCGAAGGACCCCATCATCGCGATTGTGCAGGTCAAAACTCCCTCAAATCCAATCTCACCTTTCGTGTAGAGATAAATCGTCAGCGCCAGCATGCCGAACGATGCCAGAAGAATCACCATGTTGGTGACCGACCGCTGGGAGCCTTCCATGCGGCTTAAGTTTTCCTGCACAGAAGCCAGTTCTTTCGACCGCTTTGACATCTGCTCTTTCCGCTTTTCGCCCTGTCCGTACTGGATCGTCTCATCAAGGCCGCGCAGGGAATCCAGCACGAAACTGTTCAGCTCGCCAAAGCCGGTCCGGAACTCCATTCCTTTCTGGTTTCCGCGCTTTCCGTTCCACATCGGGATCATAACGCCGACAACGATATACGCCGCAAGCGCAAGCAGTCCTGCCAGAATATGGTATCTTCCAATAAACCATACCATGATCAGTGATGTCAGCGCTGCAATTGCAATTGGGGATATCGTATGGGCATAGAACACTTCCAGCAGCTCAATATCTGTTGTGATAATCGAAATCAGATTTCCCTTGTCCCGTCCTTCCAGCTTCGCCGGACAGAGCTTCCGCAAAGCTGCAAACACTTTATGGCGGATGATCGCCAGCAGTTTAAAAGCAATAAAGTGGTTGCAGTACTGCTCCGCATAATGCAGAATGCCGCGCAGCACCGCGATCACGATCATCACCGTGAGTATCGTTTTTACCGGGGTATGTACAAGCCACATGTTTTGCACCGAAAGGCTCGTCCCTGCCGCGCCCGTCAGTAAGCCGTGCACGATGACCTGTCCTGCCAGAATCGTCAGGAAGATCGCACATAAATATCCCATTGTTCCAAGAATAATTGCCGCCACCATAATATGAAGCAATGGCTTCACCAGCCCGATCAGGCTTCCCATAATCCGGAGGGCGCTTCTGCGTTTTGCTGTATTTTTCTTCTCGTTCATCATGCATTCCCCTCCTTTCCATAGTTTTCCAGTACCATCTGGCTGTCGTACAGATGACGGTATGCGCCGTTCTGTTCCATCAGTTCCGCATGCGTTCCACGCTCGCAGATGGTACCGTTTTTCAGGAAATAAATCTGATCTGACTGTACAACGTTCGCAAGGCGGTGGGAAATCAGCAATACTGTTTTCGTCTCTGCGAGTTCATGAATCACATTCATGATCAGCTCTTCACTCTCGACATCAATATTCGATGCGGCCTCATCAAAGATATACACCGCACTGTCGCTCCGAAGCAGCGCCCGCGCAATCACGAGACGCTGGCACTGGCCGCCGGAGAGGTTTCCTGCTTTTTCGAGCAGTTCTGTCTGCAGACCGTTCTGTGTCTGTAAGAATCCAAGCAGATTGACTTTCTGCAGAACCGCCTCCATCTCCTCCTTCGTTGCATCCGGTTTCGCCATGCGCAGGTTCTCTTCTACGGTTCCTTTAAATAAGTAACTGTTGTGGCGGACCAGAACAACGTGCTTCATCAGATCCGTCTCATTGACTTCCGCAAGCGGCACGCCGCCCAGGGTGATCTTTCCCGCATATCCGCGGTTCTTTGCGGCTAGGATACCTGCAATCGTACTCTTTCCGCAGCCCGATTCCCCGACCAGCGATACAAAACTGCCCGCCGGGAGTGTAAGATCGATGCCTTTTAAGATTTCACGGTCTTCTTCATAGGAAAAATGCACATCTTCCAACACGACATCGAGAGGCCCGTCCGGCAATGTCTGATCGCCCGTCTTTGGCTCCGGCAGATCAAGGATTTTGAAAATCTTGTCACTTGCTGCCATGCCGTTCATCGCGATGTGGAAGAATGATCCGAGCAGACGAAGCGGCAGGAAAAACTCGCTCGCCAGCAGCACAATGCAGAGCGTGCCGGACACGGTGAGGTTTCCTTTCAGAAACTCCGATACCGCCACCGCCATACCGACCGCCGCGCCGCCGTACGCTACGATGTCCATCACGCTCGTTGAGTTGAGCTGCATCGTCAGAACCTTCATCGTGATCCGGCGGAAGTTCTGGGATTCCACGTCCATCTCGTCCGCCTTCTGCTGGTCAGCCTGATAGATTTTTAATGTCGTCAGTCCCTGCAGATTTTCAAGGAACGAATCGCCAAGCCCGGTGTAAATACTCCAGTATTTGTTCAGCAGCTTCTTCGCAATCTTCTGCACAACCACAATCGAAATCGGGATCAGCGGTACGCAGATCAGAAGAATCACGCTCGCTTTCATGCTCACCCGGCAGAGGATGACAAAAAGTGTGAGCGGTGCAAACAGGCTGTAAAATAGCTGCGGAAGATACTTTCCAAAGTACGTTTCGAGCTGCTCCACGCCTTCCGTGGATACCTGTACCACCTCCGAGGAAGATACCTGCTCACTGTAGGATGCTCCCAGTTTCAGCATTTTCTTATAAATTTTTTCACGCAGAATCCGTTTCACATCCACACACGCAAGATACGACGACCGCGCACCCATCCGCTCGCAGAAAAAGCGGATCACAACAACAATTGCCAGTGTAAAAATCGTCCGTTTCACAGCCGCTGCCGTTACCGCACCATACACGACCCGCTCCAGCAGATCGGCAATCGTAAACACCGCGATCACCTGCGACAGAAGCGCCGCCCACTGCCACAGGATTGTGTACACGATATACTTTTTCGCGTGGGACAGCAGTCCCACCAGTCTTGTTTTAATCATAAGTACCTCTCTTTTATGCTTTTGCTTTTCGCTTCTCTCTCATGCTGCAGATTAAATGCCAGATAGCTAAAATCGGATGATACAGCAGCATCCGCGGCCCCGAAAACCGCATAACGGCGCGGATCTTTTCCCGCATTTCCGGCTTGTAGCAGTGTACTTTGCAGTTTGCGCAGAATGTTTTCTGTTCCATGAAGGGACATTTCTGGCTCCGCTGTTTTGCATAGTCCGCTAATTTCTGACATTCCGGACACATCCCGCCGGATGCATGCCCCTCTTTTCCATGGTTCTTCCGGCAGTACAGGCGGATCATCTCTTCCACGACGTACTGTTCTTTCTGCCGCTTTTTTTCTACTTTGTTCATTCTGTTTCTCCTAGGATATGATCTTCTGTTTTTACGGTTTTGACCCGCAGGAAGAAATACAAAATATGGCACATCCATACCACAGCAATACAGATTCTTCCGATCGGCACATTCTTCATAGCCCAAAAGCCAATCGCCATCACAGCCGTTACCATCCCGATAATTTTGCATTTCGTTCCTACCGTCATCGCCCGATGCTGTACGAAGCTGTCGAGATGCTTCTTATATAGATTGGTCCCGATAAACCAGCTGTGCAGACGTTCCGAACTTTTCGCAAAACAGAACAGGGTCGCCATGTAGAACGGAACCGTCGGCAGAATCGGAAGCACAATACCGATGGTACCAAGTCCCAGACACAGAAAACCGAGTACGATCCAAAATATTTTAAATGGACTCTTCATGAGTTTCCTCCTTTCTCACCGAATATTAAATAGAAAAATAGCCGCTCATGGTTCTTGCGAATACATGAGCGGTTAGTTGTCGCTTACGCTAGTTATAGATTAACATTGTTTGCCTTTCGTGTCAAACACATTTCACTCCTGAGAGAACACTTTGCACTCGTAGGACAGTATCCTCGCGCATCTCCTTATTTTAACTCCTGCTCCCACGAGGGGAGTGACCATTTCCTTTTTCTTTTCCGATGACTCGCGTCAAATTTCCATTCTTTCTTCTGCTAAGAGAGCAACGATCGTATCTGATATTGTGCTACCGTATGGCGTATTTCAACCTTTGTTCCCCTAAAGGGAGCGAAGGTTCATAACGCGAATTTCGTCAATGCTCCACCATTTCAATCCACACTCCCGCGAGGGGAGCGACTTACCTGATGCTCATTAAATTCAAAATGGGCATATTTCAATCCTCGCTCCCGCGAGGGGAGCGACGATATTCAGGGAGTCGGGATTATACCCAAATATAGATTTCAATCCACGCTTCCACGAGAGGAGCGACGTGTAGCAGCGGTTGGCTGTGTGTCGATTTCAATCCACGCTCCCACGAGGGAAGCGACCCTCATCCGTTCCATGCGGTGTGATAAGTCTGTATTTCAATCCACGCTCCCATGAGGGGAGCGACCCTGTCGGCACTTAGCTGCATCCATCTGGCACTCATTTCAATCCACGCTCCCACGAGGGGAGCGACCACGCCTGCGGCTTTCAGAATCTCCTGTTCAATGGATTTCAATCCACGCTCCCACGAGGGGAGCGACGTTCTGCAGATCTTCCAGTTGTCCTGGATATTCGAATTTCAATCCACGCTCCCACGAGGGGAGCGACACGTTTTTCAGTTTCAATCCCCAATTATTATACATTTCAATCCACGCTCCCACGAGGGGAGCGACGCTGCTCGCAGTAACTGCTGCCGTCTCACCATCGATTTCAATCCACGCTCCCACGAGGGGAGCGACTATACGTCAGATCATCCAGCATTCCAACGAGACGATTTCAATCCACGCTCCCACGAGGGGAGCGACTTCTTCCTTTGGCGTATCTTTCCCATGTGCCTCCATTTCAATCCACGCTCCCACGAGGGGAGCGACTCCGGCCGAGCTTCTCTTCGCCCAGCTCCACGCAATTTCAATCCACGCTCCCACGAGGGGAGCGACCAGCAGCCCAGCGAGTTGTTGACGCAATGGTAGGAATTTCAATCCACGCTCCCACGAGGGGAGCGACGAGGACAACCCAGAACGTCAGAGCGAAAAAACAATTTCAATCCACGCTCCCACGAGGGGAGCGACAGATCGTTTTGCTGGCTGCCAGGCTTTCCACGGTATTTCAATCCACGCTCCCACGAGGGGAGCGACCCACCTGCTCGTAGATGTTCACGGTTTTGGTGAGATTTCAATCCACGCTCCCACGAGGGGAGCGACAGGGATCGGGCGGCCGGCGTTCTGCGCTCCGGACATTTCAATCCACGCTCCCACGAGGGGAGCGACGAAGGCTGCACGATGTACGACGTGGAGCCGGAATTTCAATCCACGCTCCCACGAGGGGAGCGACTTCTTTTCCCTCTGTGATTTTGTTCATAACTTTCAATTTCAATCCACGCTCCCACGAGGGGAGCGACGTAGACTGCGGCCTACTGATGGACATGGTAGTCACATTTCAATCCACGCTCCCACGAGGGGAGCGACCTGCCAATGCCGCAGATCTTCCTCCGCTCTCCGATTTCAATCCACGCTCCCACGAGGGGAGCGACTGACGAGTTTAACTCACAGCTCGAGGACATCCAGGCATTTCAATCCACGCTCCCACGAGGGGAGCGACATCGACGTTGGACAGATCCTCTTGAATCCAGCCGATTTCAATCCACGCTCCCACGAGGGGAGCGACAGACAGAGTCGCATGCCGAGATTCCTTCTGGCGATTTCAATCCACGCTCCCACGAGGGGAGCGACAGAGGTTACTCTTCCAATGTTCCAGGTCATCGGATTTCAATCCACGCTCCCACGAGGGGAGCGACCTCTGCCTCCAATTCTTCGCGATGTCTCTCAAGCAATTTCAATCCACGCTCCCACGAGGGGAGCGACTTACCTGTTAATGCTTATAATCTGATCTGGAACATTTCAATCCACGCTCCCACGAGGGGAGCGACCATGGAGACAGAAAAGGGGCAGAAGCTCTACACATTTCAATCCACGCTCCCACGAGGGGAGCGACAATGTATCGACAAGGACAAGACGGTTCACACGGATATTTCAATCCACGCTCCCACGAGGGGAGCGACGACGCCAGGAGAAGGAAGAACCGGGAGGCCCAGAAATTTCAATCCACGCTCCCACGAGGGGAGCGACTGTTCCGGAAATCCTCGTTCGTGTTCCACAAGTATTTCAATCCACGCTCCCACGAGGGGAGCGACGCCTGCTCGGTTTTTCCGTATGCCCAGTATTTCTCATTTCAATCCACGCTCCCACGAGGGGAGCGACAGCCCAGAGAGCCGGCCACCGGCGCCACGTACTTATTTCAATCCACGCTCCCACGAGGGGAGCGACGATCGTCAGCTCCACAGTTTCGAATCCCCCCGGATTTCAATCCACGCTCCCACGAGGGGAGCGACGACATCAATTTCCATTAAGATTTTTTTCCGTTTCCATTTCAATCCACGCTCCCACGAGGGGAGCGACGTAACGCCAGCTACTCGGAAGGTAAAAAGATCTTCATTTCAATCCACGCTCCCACGAGGGGAGCGACTTCTTTGTTCACTCGATTTTCCTCCTCAAATTCCATTTCAATCCACGCTCCCACGAGGGGAGCGACGCACCGGCGGAGAACCTGTGGAGGATCTGCCGGGAATTTCAATCCACGCTCCCACGAGGGGAGCGACGAGCCACGGCGATTCTTTCGTGCTGTCCGTACGACGATTTCAATCCACGCTCCCACGAGGGGAGCGACCGTGCTCTACGTGCCCGGACTCAACCTCCAGGCGATTTCAATCCACGCTCCCACGAGGGGAGCGACACTTACCGGGCCATGTGGTTATAGGAGGGCGGAAATTTCAATCCACGCTCCCACGAGGGGAGCGACCAGATTCGCAGCCATCGCGGCCCAGGCGTGGAGCGGATTTCAATCCACGCTCCCACGAGGGGAGCGACTCGAGCAAAGCAAAAAACAGGCGGGAAGGGGGTGAATTTCAATCCACGCTCCCACGAGGGGAGCGACTAGAAGTACAAAAAGGGATCGTACAGACCCAGGCATTTCAATCCACGCTCCCACGAGGGGAGCGACCACTCGTCGTCAGAATTGGATTCTTCATAATCCTATTTCAATCCACGCTCCCACGAGGGGAGCGACTCCGGTTCGCTCTCGTCGTTTCCTTCTGCATACTATTTCAATCCACGCTCCCACGAGGGGAGCGACCGAGGGCCGCATGATGCCCTCGCGCGTCCACAAAGATTTCAATCCACGCTCCCACGAGGGGAGCGACTCTCGTTGTCTACGATCTCGATTTCCATTTTTGAATTTCAATCCACGCTCCCACGAGGGGAGCGACATAACGATGGAGCTGTCCGCAATCGCCGGATCAAATTTCAATCCACGCTCCCACGAGGGGAGCGACCGATTTTCTCGAGCTGTGGGGTCGCCTCTTCCTGATTTCAATCCACGCTCCCACGAGGGGAGCGACCATACTCCTGTATCAATTTTTGGAGATATACAAATTTCAATCCACGCTCCCACGAGGGGAGCGACCAATGGCCGTTATATCCGCGGATTCATCACGCCGATTTCAATCCACGCTCCCACGAGGGGAGCGACCGGCGACAGAAAAAAAGATCACGCTCAGCGTTGGAATTTCAATCCACGCTCCCACGAGGGGAGCGACTTTTCTTCGGCGGATTGTACCCGTGCATTCGCTTATTTCAATCCACGCTCCCACGAGGGGAGCGACGCGTCACACCTCCGCGTGCTGATCAATGCACGGATTTCAATCCACGCTCCCACGAGGGGAGCGACAGAGTACCGCGCCTGCTGAAAGACAGAGTAACCATTTCAATCCACGCTCCCACGAGGGGAGCGACAGGCGCGAGAGCTGCTCGCTAAAAGAAGAGAAAAAATTTCAATCCACGCTCCCACGAGGGGAGCGACTGGTTTTACGCAGGCCGCACACGATCTGGTTGACATTTCAATCCACGCTCCCACGAGGGGAGCGACAAAGTTCTTCTCCACGTTTTTTATATTCTGCGCATTTCAATCCACGCTCCCACGAGGGGAGCGACCGCTGTCATCCACGTAATAATGAGCCGACATGCCAATTTCAATCCACGCTCCCACGAGGGGAGCGACATTGAACGCTTATGAGCGCATCCGCTATTTAAGATTTCAATCCACGCTCCCACGAGGGGAGCGACAAACCGAGCAGGAGGAGCAGCTGCCGGGGCAGATATTTCAATCCACGCTCCCACGAGGGGAGCGACAGCAATCAATCGTACTGTTGTGCTCATGGATCTCATTTCAATCCACGCTCCCACGAGGGGAGCGACTAACACGGGACACCATAACAAAGCTGATTAACGCGATTTCAATCCACGCTCCCACGAGGGGAGCGACGCGGTAGTTCTTTGTAGCTGTTCCATTTTTGCTATTTCAATCCACGCTCCCACGAGGGGAGCGACATTAAAACGTGGTGATTTCTCACGGCTAATCCAATTTCAATCCACGCTCCCACGAGGGGAGCGACACTTGCGTATCCTCTGTCGTGTCCCTCTTTGTGCATTTCAATCCACGCTCCCACGAGGGGAGCGACTCAGTGAATCTTCCGGAACGGATCAGCCCCACGATTTCAATCCACGCTCCCACGAGGGGAGCGACCCAGACGTTGGGCAACACGTCTGATGTTGGAGCTAATTTCAATCCACGCTCCCACGAGGGGAGCGACAGCAATTTTATCTAAAATTCACCCTATGTTTTTAACCATTTCTCACAACGCTTCATCTTTCTCCTCCTTCCCTTTCCATTCTTTTCTTCCCCATCTTCTCAATTCCAGCACCTTTTGTGCACTTTTTCAGGTGCGAATCTCCCGGGCTTTTTCTGTGTACTACCGATTCGCACCTAAAAAATCAACACCTGATCTACAGCTGTACCACGTTCTACACCGATATGTTCAACTTTAGTTTTATAATTGTTTCCCAGATAATAAAACCGAAGACTGTCTTTTTCTTCATCGATAATGTCTGCTAAAATAGATTTTAATACAATACACTGTGCATTATCCAATATACATTCGAATACAGAATTTTGCACCCGTCTTCCGTAGTTGGTACATTGTTTGGCGACTCTGCGCAAACGTTTTTTCCCCGCATCAGTTTCCGTATTGACATCATATGTGATCAATACCAGCATCCTCCCACCTCACTTCCACAAAAATACAGGATAGCTGTCCAGATCCCCTCGCAGATATCTTGCGAGCAGCATCGCCTGCACATGAGGAACCATTCCCCATTCCACTTTTTCGTTTAGATAGGGATGCATAATTGTTTCTTTTTTCTTATTCTGCCACTCTGTCAGCAGTTTCTTTCGAAGTTCATCGTCCATCAAAACTGCGCCATTTTCTTTTCTGGTAAAATTCTTTCCATTGACGATTTTCTTATTAACAAGTGACAGCACAAAGCGATCCGCCATAACAGCTCTAAGTTCTTCAATCATATCCAGTGCCAGCGAAGCTCTGCCCGGTCTTTCGGTATGCAGATAGCCCATGTAAGGATCCAGACCGACCCCTTCCAACGCCGCCGCAATATTATTCGTCAGAAGCGTATACACAAATGACAGCATTGCATTCATGTTATCCATAGGCGGTCTTTTGTTCCGCCCTTCAAACTTGAAATCTTTCTTCTGCTGCAAAATCAATTCGTCAAACACGCCAAAATAAACACTTGCTGCTTCACCCTCAAATCCTCTTAACTGCTCTTTTGACTCGCAGTTTTGTATCAGCTTCAAAGAATTTTTCAAATTCACAGATGCCGCTTTGACCCGATCTGCATCTATCTGCATTCCGTGATCTCGCACCGCTCGTTCCAGCACCCATCTTGCATTGTACACTTTTCCAAGAATACAATTTTTTGCAATTTCAAGACTGATTTCCGGATCCATACAACTATTGTATTGCTGTTCCCGCAGAACAATATTTCCTTGTGTTTTTCCCGTTACTCTGGCCAGAAACTTTCCCTGTGGCGTCAGAAAACACAATGCTATATTTCGATCCGCGCAGGCTCCCATTAACGCCGGACTTACTCCACGATAACCAAAGGATACAATACTCTCCAAATTATGCAGCGGCAATCTTCCGAGTTCTTTATTCTCCTCATAGATAACAATATTTTCCCCGTCAAGTCCCAGATAACTGTTCTCAGAAGTAACATATAACGTATTTAATAACTTTTTCATTCCTCTTCCTCCAGTCTCTGTTCGATATAGGTTTTCACGGAAGCCGTCTTATTCAGTTTCGGAAGGCAGATATCCTTTAGCGAACATGCATTACATGCTTTGCTCGGTTTCACTTTTGGCGTATACTTTCGTGCATAATATTGATGCATTTCTGCCAACATATGAATTACTTCTTCCCGCAATTCTTTTGTAATTTCTATCTGCTCCCGTCTTCTTGTTTCGCCATAGAAAATTGCCCCCTGCTCCACTCTGGTCGAAAACATTTCCTCCAGACATAACGCCTGTGCCACTACCTGAAGCTTGTCTTCTTCCGTAAGCTTAGGTTTGCCTTTCTTGTATTCCACAGGAAACACAGAATACAATCCTCTATGTCCATGCAGTTGAATTCCATCTTCACACTTCTGGAATTCAACTACATCACACTCCCCGCTGATCCCAAGTTCTCTCGAAGAAACCGGCAGCGCACGAACAATAATCGTATCTTTCCGTTTTTCTGTCAAATAAGGATCGTGTGCCTTTTTATGCATTAGTTCACCCGTGACGGTATGTACGTTTTCAGCCCACTGCTGCTCCACATGAATCAATGCCCATTGTCTTCGGCAGAATTTGAAATGCTGAATTCCGGATATCATCAGATACTCCTCTTCTGCATATTCCATCAGACCATCCTTTTCACCTGAATTGACTCAGGAATGTCTTCTTTGCGCAAAGTAACTGTATAGTCCTGATATTTTCTTGGATATTCTACATCTTCCTTTCTTTTTACTTCTACCGCGTCAAATAACTTATATGCAGGGCAGTCACCAAGTTCTTTACTATGCTTGAATACAATCAGTTCACGAACCGCCATTTTGCCTCTTGCTGCTGAATGATCATGCTCAAACATGTTAATAATTGCTTCCCACAGCAGCTCAAGATCTTCTTCTGTAAATCCTGTTACTTTACGTGCAAGATTTGCTGACACAAAACCTTCTGCACGATATAAGGCATACGGTACAATACTCTTACGTCCCATTTCTGTGCTCTTGTTTTCTGCATCTTTTTCTGTTGTGATGGCTACTCGAGTAATTGTAACCTCCTGACTGATAATTGGATCAACGCTGCGTGCAAATCCGATCTGCACCGGACCTCTTACCTGTCCACAATTCAGTGATGCTTTCACGAAAGTTGTCATAACTGCACCAAAGGTTCGGATATCGAAAAAGTGATCGCACATATAATTTCTTAATTTTATATCTGCATCCGGATCATTTTTTTTCAGCTTTTTCAATTCTTCTGTCACCTTTTTGTCTTCTGTTTCCTTGATACCTAACGACGCACATGCTTCCCGGTCACTTCGATTGAGCGGAACATCTTCTTTAATATAAATTTTATAGCCATCCTCATCTTCTTTTACTGTCTCAACATAATTTCTAATTTTCCTTTTCAGGCATACATCTGTAACAAGACCTAAGCCACTTTCTGGGTCAATGCGCGGCATATTTCCGGCATCTGGATCGCCGTTCGGATTTCCATTTTCCACGTCAAACAATACAACAAATTCATATCTGTTTTTGATCACATCACTCATTTATTTTTCCTCCCGTTTTTCATACTTTTTCTGTGTCTGATGATAATATCCCAGGATAAATTTCCCCTGTTCTTCCAGCGATAACTGTTTCGGAACATATGGCAGTTCTCCAATCAATTTCGTTAAAAGCTTTTCGTAATAAATCTTTGAACTATCTCTTTCCAGTTTTCTGATATGACTGTTTTTCAGTTTAATCAGAATTGGAAAAATAATGGCTGGTGTCGCACATGCCGCGTTGAAATAACGGTCTCGAATTGTCGATTTAATTCCCGGATTTGCATCCATCTGTATGGATTCCAGTACAGAAAATAATTGTCCCAGCGTAAACGCAATCTCATTTTTTTCAGTTTCCATATAAGTTTCACCATCCTCCCATTTACAATTTTTTATAAGATATGCTTTTATAATTGCCGCTCGTCCCCAGGTTACCCGTCCCTGTTCTGCCCGTATTCGAATCAATGTATCCGTATACAGGCTTGCCGGATATCTACTGTCTGCAAGAACTGCTTCCAGTACCATTGCTGCCATGTTTGCAACAGGCTTTTTATCTTTTGATTTCTGATTGACTGTTTCTTTCAGCATATCATCGACTCCAAGATACTCCATTTCAGCCCATTTTGGTTTTGGAACCTCAAGTCTCTGATAATGATTTTTAAAGTTTCTTAAAACATTTCCAAACGAATTTTGATAAAAAAATCTCACCGACAATCTTGCCGCATTAGGGGCCAAACATAAGATATAAAATCTTTGATCCGTATTGATTTTTATGTCTTTTACATCAATATATTGTCCTTTTTCTATCTTTTCCAATACATCATGCACCACATCCTCATTGTCTTTCGTTGGATTCAGAAATGTAGAAAAGAAATCCTGATATTCCGTTTTTGCTTCTTCCGCCCAATAGACAACCATTGAATCCCCCAAAGAAAACGTATACTTTTTTTGTGACAGAAGATAATTCAGTGCTGTCGTATAGGCAAATTCTGCATATTTTCCAACAGGGGCATTATAGCTTTGTTCCTTGTTATAAGATTCAAACGCGGGTGCATTAAAAGAGACCAAGGAAGCTCCACTCGACTGTGCTCCAGGAATGCCTTTAATATTTTTGTGGATTCTGGAAATTCCATCTGGCTTTCCTGTTACAAGGCAAATGCCGACTGCATCTCCCTGTCTCTGATCCAGAGTTTTTTCCCACGCTTTCTGAATCATTTCATCATCCTGTGCATATTTTCCATTCACTAAGAAAATCAGATTACTTCCTTCCGTCAGCTCTTCCCACGATTCGGCAACGGCTGGATTTTCCTTGGCCTGTTCTGGTTTCCAATTTTCGAAAAAAGCACAAATTGCGTGTGCCGCTTCTCCCTGCACATTCTGTAAGATCTGTAAGTGTTTTTCTTTTGCTGACTGGAAACATTCCAACATTCTCTTGTTTGTTCCATCTTTGTCTATTCCCAGAATATATTTGGAATTATCGCATAGAAAATTAGCAGAAACTCCGGAAGATCGAGTCACCATCTCCGGCACAGTCAATGGCTGCGGACTCAATATCGTTTTCTTTCCAGTCTGCTGCTCCCTCTTTAAACTCAGAACAGCTTGAACCTTTCCGTCGTATGACAATTGAAGACCATAAGAAACTTTTCCTGTACACCATCCTCTCTTTGAAATCTTTCCTTGCTTTTCCAAATCTTCGTAATACTTTACCAATACCTGAAGAATCATCGTATCACCTCACAATTCCGTAAATCAATGACACCCTTCCGCATAACTGCTCGAAAAAACATCGGCTCAATATTCTCTGGATCAGAATAGTCCATGTCAAAAAGCATCAGGCCCAGATCTTTTTCTTCCTCATTCTCATATGCAGTGTGGATCTCCTCTCCTTCATATAGAGCAAAATGTGCTGGAAATTCCCGGCAGCCAAAATATGGCATGTGATAGCATTCTCCTCTTTTGAGTCTTCGAATTGTAATATCTTTAAATTTGCCTGGATTATCTGTTTCATTCGCTTTATCTGTCATTCCAAAATGGGCTTCTATCACGTACTCTACATCTGTCAATATCACGGAAGCCCTCTGTACAATGTCCTGTTTTGTGCTGATATACAATGGTTTTTCTGCGCCATTGTATACTTCCAGAACTTTACTTGCCAATGCCTTGCTTTTTACCTCATTTCTTCGAACACTGGTAAAACGAATTGGCTTGTTCACATAGATTCGATCAATTTTCCATTTGAGACCAGGGTGCCAGTAAATCGCCTCCAGAATCCCTCTTGCTGCGGAAGGCGTCATCACATCATACGAATATCTTTCCACTTTTAGCTCCGGCCTCGAAAACAGTGCATAATCCCCCCAGACTTTAACTTTTACTCCAATTCCCATAGGCTTTTCCTCTTTTCCTTATTGTTAGACTTATGTCTTTTCTCTATTTTTCACTTGTACTATTATGTTTTCATCATACTATATCTTTTTCTGTAATTCAATTAAAATTTTAAATAAAAATGTATTGAAATTTTTATGTATTTTGATTATAATAATTCTGACAGGATCTCCTCCTGCGGATTGAAAAAATACATTTTTCTTTAACGAAAAAACGAGAGGGAATGGAAGTTTTTAATTCTTCCATTCCCTCTCGCTTTTTCATATAAATAACACTGTCCCCAATTCAACCGACAAATCCAGTCCCATCTCTTCTGTATAGCGTTCAGGATCAGTTAATTCATAAAAATCTTTTACATCCTCAGAAACCCCTCGCACAATTCCTGCCGCATAGAATTTTTCCATTTCATTTTTACGAACGTTAATGCAAAACTTGCCAGCCTGCCTCATGTTTTTTCTGGTAAATCCCTGAAATTTTATCTCTTGCAGTATCTTCTTTGCCTCTTCCGTATTTCCAATAAATAACGCTGCCGTGTCTTCTTCAATTAATTTAAAATTCTGTGCTGTTTCTTTAAAATTATATTTTCCTTTTTCAAAATTCTGCAGGATTTTCTTTTTATCCAGATCTTCTCCCCTTAAATAATACAACCTTTCAAAATATGTTTTTATGGTTCCTAAATCTGAAATTTCAGCTTCATCTGCAATCAGACTTTTTGCCACATCAATTTGCTGTCTTTGTCCCGAAACGGTTTCTTTTTCATCGAATTGAAAAATAAACACATTGCTTTCAGAAACATCGTACTCCCCTTCTCTATTGCATCTTCCCGCCGCCTGAATCATCGAGTCAATTCCCGCCAGTTGTCTGTATACTGTCCGGAAATCCAGATCCACTCCAGCTTCCACGAGGCTGGTAGCAATCACAATACATTTCTCCGGATTCTTTTTATCCAATCTTGTCCTTATCTGCTCCAATACTCGCTTTCTATGCTTCGGATACATACTCGTTGATAAGTGGTAACAGCCTTCGCCTTTTAGTTTCTGATATAATGTCTGCGCTTTTTTCCTCGTATTGACAATACATAATGTCTGGAATCCGCCTTCCAATCTGCTTACAAGTTCTTCTTCCCTTAGATAGCCAAGATTTTTATAGCGCACTCGCTCAAAAAATCGGAATTGTTCTTCCATCCTCGGACATAGTTCTATTGCATTTCTCTCCTTTTGAAAGAGAGACTGCAATGCTGGCTGTGTAGCCGTACAGAGTACCACGCTTGATCCGTAACGGTCAATCAATTCTTCCATCGCAGCAATACACGGTTTCAGATAATCGACCGGCAGCATCTGTGCTTCATCAAAAATAATTACACTGTTGGCCATATTGTGGAGTTTTCTGCATTTTGATGATTTATTAGCATACAGAGATTCAAAAAACTGTACATTCGTAGTAACTACAACCGGTTTATCCCAGTTTTCCGCGGCAAGCTGCATCGGTTTGAATTCTTCCGAACTATCATAATCAACATTATAATGATTTTCCAGAACATTCTGATCTCCCAAAATTTCCCTAAAAACTCCTGCATTCTGCTCAATGATGCTCGTATATGGAATCACATAGATAATTCGATCCATATGATTGTACACACCATGTTTTAATGCAAATCCCAACGATGCGGTTGTCTTTCCGCCTCCCGTTGGAACCGTTAAGCGAAACAGTCCTTTCGGATTATTCCCTTGTTCCATGCAGTTTCTTAAGATTTCTGTTCTTCTTCCATTAACTGACTCTGTTTCCTTATTTTTCAACCAATCTTCAACATGTTTCTCCAGCTTATGCAAAAGCGTCGTCAGGTTCTCCCCCGCCTCGCGCTGTGTCTGCCCCGCTTTCATAAAATCTTCTGTATCCAGAAAATCTGCATCTACAAGACACGAATACAGCATTCTCATAAAAAAGCTCAAAGAAAAATCTGGATTTTCTGTTTCTGTTGGATTGAATGGCAGCGTTGTTAATGCCGGAATTTGTACTTCTGTTTTGTACGCCTGATAGTCTTCGATCCGCTTTTTCCTTCGACCTGCCAATGTAGATGCACTTCCCGTATCCAGTTCATTCCCATAATCAGGCAAACCTGCATGGTGTCCTGCAATGCAATATTCTAATAGTGGATACATTCCCTGCTGTTCCAGACATAATCGAGCACCCGCTGTCGCGTGGTCTACACTGATACTATTATCTTCCTTGATTTTTCTCTGAAATTTGTCGCTGTACTTTCCAATATCATGCAGCATTCCACAGCAATAGCCCCATTCCCCTTTGCCAAATTTTTCCGCAAAATCCCTTGCCCGTTCTGCTGTTCCCAGCAGATGCTGCAACAACAACTGTACTCGATCTTCCTCTCGATGTGCTATATATTCCATTGTAAAATTCCCCCTTTGTTCTTAAAAATATATTAACCTAACTACTGCTAATTGTATATAAAAATAATCACCTGCTGTAAAAACAGATGATTATTTTTGAACTCAATTATATTTTATATAAAATGGATCGGTAACTATTTTCTTTTTTTACATCTTGCGAAATCTCCGATACCTCTTCTCTACCAGCTCTTCCGCATCCAGCTCCGCATATTTTCCCATAAATTTCTGAATCTTCCTTCTCAAATCTCCACAAACCGCAGGTAATGTCTCCACCGTAAACTCTTCCGGTTCCGCCACAATCTCTTCTACGATTCCAAGCTCTTTCAAATCCCCCGCCGTCAGCTTCATCACCTCAGCGGCCTCCGGCGCGCGTTTGCCGTCTTTCCACAGGATGCTTGCAAATCCCTCCGGCGACAGGATGGAGTAGATGGCGTTCTGCATCATCCACACTTCATCCGCCACGGCGAGTGCCAGTGCACCGCCGCTGCCGCCTTCTGAGATGACAATAGAAAGAACCGGCGTTTTTAACGCTGACATTTCATACAAATTCTGTGCGATCGCCTCGCCCTGGCCGCGTTCCTCGGCTTCCATTCCGCAGAAGGCGCCTGGGGTGTCTACGAGACAGATAACAGGCCTGTGGAATTTTTCGGCCTGTTTCATCAAGCGCAGGGCTTTGCGGTAACCCTCCGGGGACGGCATGCCGAAATTGCGGCGGATGTTTTCTTTCGTATCCGCGCCTTTTGCCTCGGCGATAACCGTGACCGGTGTGCCGTCAAACGATGCAATACCGCCGATGATCGCCGCATCATCGCCATACAGTCGGTCACCATGAAACTCAATAAAATCAGGAAACAGCTCCCGAATATAATCTTCTCCCACTGGTCGGTCCTTTTTCCGCGCTTTCTGCACACAGTCCCAAGCCGATGTTTTCTCTCCCGTTTCTGGTGCTGCCAAAGACCGCTTCGCGTCTCCATCCCCAAAAGTCAGCACTTCTGAGGAAACTTCGATATCATTCCCATGCATCCGCAGAATCTCCGCCAGCACCTCTTTCGCCTCTTCCCGCGGCAGAATCCGATCCACAAACCCATGTTCCACCAGAAACTCCGCCCGCTGGAACCCTTTCGGCAGTTTCTGTCCGATTGTCTGCTCAATAACCCTCGGCCCTGCAAACCCGATCAGCGCATGCGGCTCCGCCAGAATAATGTCCCCCAGCATCGCCCAGCTCGCCGTCACGCCGCCCGTTGTCGGATCCGTCAGCACACTCACATACAGAAGCCCCGCATCACTGTGCCTTTTCAGCGCCGCCGACGTCTTCGCCATCTGCATCAGTGAAACAATCCCCTCCTGCATCCGCGCCCCACCCGAGCACGCAAACAAAATCACCGGCAGCGAAAGCTCGGTTGCCCTCTCCACCGCCCGCGTAATCTTCTCCCCAACAGCCTCCCCCATACTGGCCATCATAAACCGTCCATCACAGACCCCGATCACCGTCTCCATCCCGTTGATCCGTCCCTTTCCCGTCACAACAGCCTCCTGCAGGCCCGTCCTCTCCTGCAGAGTCCTTACCTTCTCCTCATATCCAGGAAACCCCAGCGGATTCCCCGCCGTCAGCCCCTGATCCCATTCCTCAAAACTCCCCTCATCCAGAAGAAACTCCATCCTCCGATACGCATGCACCCGAAAATAATTCCCACACTTCGGACAAATATAAAGATTCCTCTTCACATCCTCCGTAAAAATAGCCCCCTTACAAGCATTACACTTCTTCAAAATCCCCTGCGGCGCCTCCGGCACCACCCCATCCGCCGTGTGCTCCTTCCGAAACACCGTCTTCTTAAAATACTTACCCAGCATCATACCACCATCACTCCTTACGTCATAACACTTTCGCTCTATTGTCACCATAACAATCTTCCAACCACACACCTCACCCATCGAGGCATTCATTCTCTCTTCACCGCTCACTCCTGTCATCCCAGCCGCACCGCCCCGCGGTGTCGCTGACCACACTCTCCCAGTCATGGGTCTGATCTCAGCCGCCCGGCAGTACAGCAGAGAGGGACGGCGCATTTGCAGGAGGAATTAGAAACACTTAGGCTTCCAGAATTTGCGTTATTTTCAAAAATCCAACTGTCTGAGCGACAGCGAGTTTTGGATTTTTGAAAATGGTTTTAGCAAATGCTGGAGACCTTAGTGTTTCTTTCCTCCGAAACCGCGCCGTCCCCCTCTGCTGTACTGCCGGGCGGCGTCCGTCTCTCACAATCTCTCCGTCAACCGCTCCACAAACTCGATATCCGCCCTCCCGGCCAGATACTCCTCTTCATTTAAAATAGAATACAAATAATCAACGTTAGTGTCGACTCCCTCGATGACGACTTCCCCCAGCGCACTCCTCATCCGCGCAATCGCCTCCTCACGCGTCCTCCCATGCACAATCAGTTTCGCCAGCATCGAATCATAAAACGCCGGAATCACATACCCGTCATACGCCGCTGTATCCACTCGTACTCCAAACCCGCCCGGCAGATGCATCTCTGTAATCTCCCCCGGACAAGGCCGGAAATTCTTCGCCGGATTCTCCGCATTAATCCTGCACTCAATCGCATGCCCCGAAAGCCGGACCTCCCCCTGCGTCACCGACAGCGGCATCCCCGAAGCCACCCGAAGCTGCTCCTGAATCAGATCCACCCCCGTGACCCACTCCGTCACTGGATGCTCCACCTGAATCCGCGTATTCATCTCCATAAAATAAAAATTCCCGTCCGGCTCCAGCAGAAACTCAATCGTCCCCGCATTCACATAATGCGCCGCCTTCGCCGCCCGGACCGCCGCCGAGCCCATCCGCTCCCGCAGCGTATCATCAATCGCCACACAAGGCGACTCCTCAATCATCTTCTGATGATTCCTCTGAATCGAGCAGTCCCGCTCGCCAAGATGAATCACATTCCCGAACGAGTCCGCCATAATCTGAAACTCCACATGACGCGGATGACGAATCAGCCGCTCCACATACATCGTCCCGTCCGCAAACGAACTTTCAGCCTCCTTCTGCGCCGTCTGAAACGCACTCTGGAACTCCCCGCGCGTCTCCGCCATGCGCATGCCCTTGCCGCCGCCTCCAAGCGCCGCCTTAATCATCACCGGAAAACCAATCCGGTCGGCCTCAGAAAGACCCGTTTCCCAGTCAAAAACAGGTTCCTTCGTTCCCGGAATCACCGGCACACCGGCTGCCTGCATCGTATTTCGCGCCTCAGACTTATTACCCAGACGGTCCATCACCTCAGGAGATGGACCAATCCACGTAATGTGGCACTCCTGGCATCTCCGCGCAAACGTGCTGTTCTCCGACAGGAATCCAAATCCCGGATGAATCGCATCTGCCCCCGTCACAAGCGCCGCACTCAAAATACGTTCCATATTTAAATAACTGTCCTTCGACGGTGCCGGCCCGATGCACACCGCCTCATCCGCGAGCTGCGCATGCAGTGCCTCCCGGTCCGCCTCCGAATAAACAGCAACCGTGAGAATTCCCATCTCACGGCATGCCCGGATAATCCGGACCGCGATCTCCCCACGGTTTGCAATCAAAACTTTTCGAATCATTGTGCTGCCCCCACCATAAAGGTCAGTTCCGCCTGCGCGACCACCTTGCCGTCGACCGAAGCAACCGCTTCCCCGACACCCATCGGTCCCTTGTGGCGGATAATTTTCGTCTCCAGACGAAGCTTGTCTCCCGGTTTCACTTTTCCCTTAAAACGGCACTTGTTGATGCCGCCGAAAAATGCAATTTTTCCCTTATTCTCGTCAAGAGAAAGAATCGCAACCGCACCGACCTGCGCCAGCGCCTCGATAATCAGCACGCCCGGCATCACCGGCTCCTGCGGAAAATGACCCGCAAAAAAATCCTCGCGGTACGTCACACATTTATACCCAATGCCGAATTCTCCCGGCTCAAAATCTTCTATATAATCCACCAGCAGAAACGGATGCCTGTGTGGAATAATCTCCTGAATCTGTTTCGTTGTCAAACTGTTCATTCGCTGCTTCCTTTCTCGTCCCGGCTTTACGCTTTTACCCGGAACAGCGGTTTTCCGTAATCAACCATCTCGCCGTTTTTCACCAGAACCTCCGCAATCACGCCGTCCACTTCGCTCTCAATCTCATTCATCAGCTTCATGGCCTCCACGATCGCTACAACCTGTCCCTTTTTCACGGTGTCGCCGACCTTCACAAACGGATCAGCATCCTCAGCCGGGGCTGTGTAAAATGTTCCGACCAGCGGTGATGTCACAAAAACGCCTTCTTCTGCTTCGCTGTGCTCCTCAGCCGCTGTATTTTTTCCTGCCGTTTCTTTTCTCTCCGGCATGGCTGCTTCTTTCGCTGTCACGCCATTTGCTCCGCCCATCATCTCTGCCATCTGCAGACCGGCACCGGATGGAACGCCGCTCATCTGCACCTGCACCGGAGCTGCTTTTCCATGCTCCATGGCAATCTTGATCCCATCAGCCTCGTAATCAAACGCGGTCAGCGAAGAATCCGAAACTTTATCAATCAACTGTAAAATCTGATCTAATTCCATCTTATTTTCCTTTCTGCACCGGAACACGGTGCCGCTTTATTCATATTTCTGAAACAGCAGCACCGCATTGTGGCCGCCAAAGCCAAGGGAATTGCTCATTGCCAGTTTCACATCCGTCTCGACCGGAGCGCCGATGCAGTAATTCAGATCACATTCCGCATCCGCTTCCCTGGTTCCAATCGTCTGATGCACGAAGCCGTCCTGAATGGATTTCGCACAGACAACAGCTTCCACGCCGCCTGCCGCACCGAGGAGGTGACCGACCATCGATTTTGTCGAGTTGACCAGCACATGGTCTGCCGCATCGCCGAACGCTTTCCGGATCGCACGTGTTTCAAACAGATCGTTGTGATGTGTTGAGGTTCCGTGTGCATTGATATACGTAACCTCTTCCGGTTTTACGCCGGCTTCTTCCATCGCAAGCTCCATCGCACGCGCCGCGCCGCTTCCGTCTTCGAGCGGAGAAGTAATGTGGTACGCATCGCAGGTTGCGCCGTATCCGACTACCTCTGCATAGATCTTCGCGCCGCGCTGTTTCGCGTGCTCCAGCTCCTCAAGTACGAGAATGCCGGCGCCCTCGCCCATGACGAAACCGTTTCGGTCCTTATCAAACGGAATCGAAGCCCGCAGCGGATCTTCCGACTCGGAAAGTGCGGTCAGTGCCGAAAAGCCTGCCACGCCGACCGGCGTAATTGCGCTCTCCGCGCCGCCTGCCACGCAGATGTCCGCATCGTTGTACTGAATCGCACGGAAGGCATCGCCGATGCAGTGGGTACCTGTCGCACATGCCGTCACCACGCTGGTGCATTTTCCCTTTGCGCCGAGCGCGATCGCAACGTTTCCCGCCGCCATGTTCGCAATCATCACTGGAACGGTAAACGGGTTGACGCGGGACGGATTTCCAGCATCAATTTTGGCTTTCGCCTGCTCACATGCATTCAGATCACCGACGCCGGAGCCCACCAGAACGCCGACGCGGAACGGATCTTCATTCTCCATGGAAATGCCGGCATCTGCAAACGCTTCTTTTGCTGCCGCAACGGCATACTGGGAGAAAGTTCCCATTCGTCTTGCCGCCTTGAAATCCATGCGTTCTTTTGCCACGAAGCCTTTGACCTCGCCTGCCAGATGTACTTTATATTCTGCTGTATCAAATTTCGTAATCGTTCCGATTCCGCAGGCTCCCTCTCGGACGCCGTTCCAGAATTCCTCCACGGTATTTCCAATCGGGGTAACCGCTCCAAGTCCTGTAATAACTACTCTTCTCTTCATTCCAAACTCTCCATTCTTTTCTTGTAACGATTACATCACCATGCCGCCGTCGCAGTGAATCACCTGTCCGGTGATGTAAGCTGCCGCTTCGGATGCCAGAAATGCAGCCAGGTTTGCCACATCCTCCGGCTTTCCGAAATGGCCGAGCGGAATCTGGGATACGGATGCTTCTTTCACTTTATCCGAAAGAACCTCCGTCATATCGGTCTCAATAAAGCCCGGCGCAATCGCATTGACGCGGATGCCGCGGGATGCCAGTTCCCGTGCCGCTGTTTTCGTCAGGCCGATCACACCTGCTTTCGATGCCGCATAATTTGCCTGTCCGGCGTTTCCTGCCACGCCGACCACAGAAGCCATGTTGATGATGCAGCCGCTCTTCTGGCGGATCATCGGCCGTGCCGCAAAGCGGATGCAGTTGAACGTTCCCTTGAGGTTTGTCTCAATGACACGGTCGAAGGCTTCCTCCGACATGCCCATCAGAAGGCCGTCCTTTGTGATGCCCGCGTTGTTGACCAGAATATCAATTTTCCCATACAAAGCAAGAATTTCCTTCATCCACGCTTCACACGCCGCAAAATCCGATACATTGCACTGCATCACACAGCCGTCTCCTCCTGCCGCGCGGATTCCCGCAAGCACGGTTTCGGCCGCCTCTTTCGAACCATTGTAATTGATGACGACAAAGGCTCCCTCCGCCGCCAGTTTTTCTGCAATCGCACGCCCGATTCCGCGGGATGCGCCCGTTACTACTGCTGTTTTTCCACTTAACATCTCATTCTCCTGCTGCATAATCCACTATCTATAATAAAGTTTCGCACACCTGATGCATTTCCTCATAGGTGCGGATATTATAACCCTTTACCTCCCGGTTGATTTTTCTCAAAAATCCGGTCAGCGTTCTTCCCGGTCCAATTTCCACGAAGGTGTCAACGCCGTCCGCAATCATCGCCTCGATGCTCTGCTGCCACCGCACACCGGATGCCACCTGCTGAATCAGAAGGCCGCGTGTCAATGCAATGTCACGCACATACTGGCCGGTCACATTCGTTACATACGGGATTTTCAATTCCGTAAAGCCAACGCCCTCAAGCGCCTCGGTCAGTCCCTTGGATGCGGATTCCATCATCGGGGAATGGAACGGGCCGCTTACGTTCAGCGGAAGTACCCGCTTTGCGCCTGCTTCTTTTAACTTTTCCGAAGCCTCTGCCACTGCCGCCTCATATCCGGTGATGACAATCTGACCCGGGCAGTTGTAATTGGCAATGTAGGCGCCGGAAATCCCGCTCAAAATCTCTTCGATTTTTGCAGCTTCCATGCCGAGCACCGCCGCCATCGCGCCCTCGCCTGCCGGAACGGCCTCCTCCATCAGGATGCCTCTTCTGCGGACGACCTTCATCGCATCCGTCATTTCCATACCGCCGGCGGACACAATCGCGTTGTACTCGCCAAGGCTGAGGCCCGCTGTCACATTCGGCGTAAGGCCGCACGCCCGGATGGACTGCTCCATCGCCATTCCGGTTGTCAGCAGTGCAATCTGGGTAAACTCTGTCTGATCCAGATGTTCATTTTCCTCAAAACAGAGTTTTTTCATATCAATCCCGATCAGCTCGGAAGCCATATCGTAGACGGCTCTCGCTTTCGGACATGCTTCATAAAAATCCGCGCCCATGCCGACACACTGGGAACCCTGTCCCGGAAACATAAATGCTGTTTTACTCATAACCGCGCCGGTGCTCCTTTCAGAAGTTCTTCCATCTCATTCATCATCTGCTCGATGATTTCTTTGCAGCTTTTCTCGTCTTTTACCATACCTGCAATCTGACCGGACATCACGCTTCCGGTTTTGACATCGCCGTCCACAACGGCTCTTCGAAGACCGCCGAGCGTCAGTTTTTCCAGCTCTTCGAACGGAGCTCCCTCTTTTTCCAGTTCCAGATAATGGCGTGTCATCTCATTTCGGATCGCCCGCACCGGATGACCGGTTGTGCGGCCTGTCACGCGTGTATCAATATCTTTCGCCTTGATCACCAGCTGCTTGTAATTTTCATGCACAACGGCCTCTTTCGAAGCGACAAAACGCGTTCCCATCTGAACCGCCTCGGCACCCAGCATAAAGGCTGCCGCCATGCCGCGTCCGTCCGCAATTCCACCGGCCGCAATGACTGGAATTTTTACGGCATCTGCCACCTGCGGAACGAGTGCCATCGTTGTCGTCTCGCCGATATGGCCGCCGGACTCACATCCTTCTGCCACAACGGCATCTGCGCCTGCGCGCTCCATTCGTCTTGCAAGAGCCACGGAAGCGACCACCGGGATGACGCGGATACCAGCGTTTTTCCACAGTTCCATATATTTCTCCGGATTTCCTGCGCCCGTCGTAACGACTTTTACGCCTTCCTCGGCAACCACTTTTGCCACCTCATCCGCATACGGGCTCATCAGCATGATGTTGACGCCGAACGGTTTGTCCGTCAGTTTTTTTGCTTCGCGGATTTCATTCCGAACCCACTCTGCCGGTGCCGCCGATGCTCCAATGAGGCCAAGGCCGCCGGCCTCGGAAACTGCCGCTGCCAGATGATGCTCCGCCACCCAGGCCATGCCGCCCTGTATGACTGGATACTGAATCCCGAGTAATTTTGTCACTTCTGTGATCATGAATCGCTTCCTCCTGCTTCCCGATCTTTCTTAGTTTTTGTGCTGCTCCAGATACTCTGCAACATCACCGACAGTTACCATCGTTTCCAGATCCTCGGTCGGGATTTCCACGCCGCAGGTGTCCTCGAGGGACATGACCATTTCAAACAGATCCAGGGAATCTGCTCCGAGATCCTCTTTGAAGGAAGTCTCCGCTGTGATGGTATCGATGTCTGCTCCCAGTGCTTCTGCTACGGTTTCTTTTACTTTTTCTAACATGTTTTTGTCCTCACTTTTTTTCTTATTCTTCTTATTTTATATGGGCGTTTCTTACCATTCCAGGTACGCCGCGCCCCAGATCAGTCCTGCTCCGAAACCGGAGAGAACGATTCTCTGTCCTTTTTGGGCTCTGCCGGACCGGTTCCACTCATCCAGCAGAATCGGAATGCTCGCCGCACACGTATTGCCGTATGCTTCGATATTCCGCGGAAATTTTTCTTTCGGTGCCTTCAGTCGTTTTGCCACGCCGTCGATGATGCGGCTGTTTGCCTGATGAAGGATAAAGGCATCAATCTCCTCGACCGGCACCTCGGCTTCTTTCAGCACCTCGCGGATGACTTCCGGCACACGGGATAAGGCAAACTGGAACACGGCACGGCCGTCCATCTGCAGATACGTTCCCTTTTCGCAGGTCAGCGACACGCCTTTTTCTCCATCAGAATGGATCTTTTCGCACGCTTTTGTCTCCTGCTCCTCTGCCGTCAGCACAACGGCTCCCGCGCCGTCCCCGAACAGAATGCAGGTTCCACGGTCGCTCCAGTCCACCAGACGGCTCAGAGCATCCGCACCGATCAGCAGCACATTTTTTGCCTTGTCGCTTCGGATATACAGCTGGCCCAGTTCGTACACCGCAAGAAATCCGGTGCAGGCGGCGCTGACATCGAGACAGGCGGCACGGAAAGCTCCGATCTCATCCTGCACAAGACAGGCGGTATTCGGGAAGATGCTCTCCGACGAGGAGGTTCCAACGAGAATCAGATCCAGCTCTGTCGAGCAGATCCCTGCGTTTTCCAGCGCTCTTCGCGCCGCCTTTACTGCCATTTGGGCAACCGTCTCCTCTCCGGCTATGTGGCGCGCACCGATTCCTGTCCGCTCCCGGATCCAGACATCGCTCGTCTCCACCATCTTTTCCAGATCTTCATTTTTCCATATCGTCTCCGGTACATACGAACCGGTTCCCGCAATTCTGCCGTTTTTCACCTTACTGTCCTCTTGCTTATTTCATTCTCAAACACTTTTCTTTTCAAATGTTTTGATATTCAAAGTATATCATCAAAATTCATTTTGTCAACCTTTTTTTATTGCTTTTTCCATTTCCCACTTCTATAATGAAACTATGTTCGGGATTTTTTCAAAACTATTTTCCCGGATTCCATTATTTTGAGCCCCGGCACATGTTCTCTGCCGAACACTCCGGCAGGCTCCAGAAAGGACACCAAACTTATGCAGGTTCCAATGTCATCCTATCTTGTGGAAATCAAACCACAGATTCAGGAACTGATCCGTCTGCTCGAGCGCGAATTTGATTACGTCAGCGTGCTCTGCACCGATGTCAAAGGTACGACCTACCGCGTCAGCATGCATCAGACCACCGTCAGCGATTATCACTTCTGTGAACGCGGCTTCGTTGTCCGTGCATGGCAGGACGGTTCCTACACCGAATATTCCTTCAACAACCTCACCGATGCCGCAGATCTTGCGGAGGAAATCACTTCCGCGCTGAAATTCGAATTTCAGGCATTAAAAGCACTCGGCATTGCACAGATGGAGTCCCCTCTCGTACAGGAAGAAGCCATCGCCAAAACCATGCAGAACGAAATCGAAATTGACCCGGAGACCGTCTCCGCCGCGGAGATTCTCTCCCATCTTCGGAAGCTCTGCGATGCCGGCGCTGCCCATGAGGGAATTCTGGAATTCCAGAGCACCGTCAGCTTCGCCCGTGTCAACAAGCTGTTCCTCTCCTCCAAAAAGGATCTGATGCAGTCCTACGCTTTCTCGGAGGGCTCCCTTTCCGCAATCGGCACAGAAAACGGAAAACAGAATATGTCGTACCGCTCCTGCTCCGGCCTGAAGGGCGTGGAAATCTTAAATGAGATGGATGCGATCGTTGAGGAGATCATCGCCGTTCTGTACGACAAGCTCCACTCCGATCCGGTCACCCCTGGCATGTACGATGTCATCACCGCACCGGATGTCACCGGCGTGATTGCACACGAGGCTTTCGGCCACGGCGTCGAGATGGATATGTTTGTCAAAGACCGTGCACTCGCCAAAGAGTATATCGGCAAGCCTGTTGCCTCCCGGCTCTCCTCCATGCACGACGGCGCAGTCGGCGCACAGCAGGTCAGCAGTTATCTTTTTGATGATGAGGGAACGCTCGGCACCGACACCACGGTTATCGACCACGGCACACTCGTTACCGGCATCAGCGATCTGGTAAGCGCACTCCGCCTTGGCACCACGCCGACCGGAAACGGAAAACGCGAAAGCTTCGAGCGCAAAGTCTACTCCCGTATGACCAACACCTACTTCACCGCAGGCACAGACAAACTTGATGATATGATCGCCTCGATCGAGCACGGCTATCTTCTCGAGAGCGTTCAGTCCGGTATGGAGGACCCGAAACACTGGGGCATCCAGTGCATGGTCGGCCTTGGCCGCGAGATCAAAGACGGAAAGCTGACCGGAAAAGTCGTCTCTCCTGTCACCCTGACCGGCTATGTTCCGGATCTCTTAAAGAGCATCTCCATGGTTTCCGACAAAGAAGAGCTCTTCGGCTCCGGCATGTGCGGAAAAGGCCACAAAGAATGGGTCAAAGTCAGCGATGGCGGCCCGTATCTGAAATGTAAAGTGAGGTTAGGCTGATGAACGAATTATACGATGTGTTAAAAACAAGCAAAGCCAGCGACTTTCTGATCCGCGAAGAGCAGACCGAATCCCGCGAGGCATTTTTCATCGGTCAGAAGCTCGACATGAGCCGCGCGAAAAAAGTAACGCACACGTTTCTGACCGTCTTTGTCGACAGTGAGGATGGGAAATTCCGCGGAAGCGCAGAGAAAGAGATTCACCAGGGCGCTTCGAAAGAAGAAATGAAAAAAGAAATCGACCAGGCGCTGTTCGCCGCGCAGTTTGTACAGAATCCATGGTATCCGATCGCAGAGCCGGCTGATGCAGATGCAGAAACACCTGACACTTCCCGCGATCTTACCGCCGAACTCGTAAAACTGGTACAGGCCATGCAGGAAATCAAAGCGGAAGAGGATTCCCGCGTAAACTCCTATGAGATTTTTGTCAACCAGAAACTGACACACATCCGCAATTCCCGCGGTGTCGATGTCACCTTCTCCGGCTTTGACTGCGAAATCGAGGTTGTCACCAACTCCCGCAAGGATGATCACGAGATTGAGATCTACAAAGACCTCCGCTTCTCTGATAAATCCGCCGGGGAAATCATCGCCGAAGTGCGTGAAATGTTCCACACCGGCCGCCAGCGTCTGAACGCGGTTCCGACCCGCCAGAATGAGCATGCTGATGTTCTCCTGACCGGAAATGCTGTCGGCAGCTTCTTCCAGTATTTTGCCATGCATACCAATGCTTCTTACCAGTACATGGGCGTTGCAAAGGCAAAAATCGGCGAAGCCATCACCGGTGCAGATGCCGATCCGCTCACCATCCGCCTCGTGCCGACGCTCGATGGCTCCACAAAAAACGCACCGTACGACGAAAACGGCGTTCCGGTGACCGAGCGCATTCTGTTTGAGAACGGCATCTGCCGCTCCTACTGGGGCAGCCTTCAGCATACCCATTATATCGGTATGAAGGATACCACTTCGATGAACAACCTCGTTGTCGAAGGTGGTTCCAAAACACTCGACGAACTGCGCAGCATGCCGCATATAGAAATCACCGATTTCAGTGCGTTTGATATGGATGCCGTAAGCGGCACCTGCGGCGGTGAGATCCGGCTCGCGTATGAGAGCGACGGAACCACCTCCCATCCGACAACCAGCGGATCGCTTTCCGCCCGTTATGACGATGTACTGAAAAATCTGACCTTCTCGAAAGAGACACAGCAGCTCAACAACCGCGTGGTACCGTGTGCGGTGCTGCTGCGGGGTGTGACGGTAGCGGGAGAATAACGTTTCCCCCAAAGGCGGCCAGTAACCGGCCGCCTCCGCATGAAAGCAAAATTGGCAACAAAAAGGAGCAGATCCAGTTTCCTGATGGAAATTTGGATCTGCTCCTTTTCGTTTGCTGTTCTGTTTTAAGCTCTGTTACTTATGCTCTTTTCTTTCTGTAAGTAACAACCATTCCTGCTGCTGCAGCAACTGCTACGATAGCAACCCATACCATGGTGTTTGCTTCGCCGGTTGCCGGAGAAGTGGTGCTTCCTACATTTTTAGCAGTGTTAGCATCTACGATGAATGCGAATGGGGAAAGAGAGTTTACAGTAAAGGTAATGGTTCCATTACCTGCTACAGCGTTAACATCTTCCCATTTTCCGTTTGTATAGTGAAGTACAGCTACTTTGGAAACTTCGGTAACACCAGTAACTTTTACAGTAATTGTCAGTGGGAAAGTAACCTTTGCACCTTCCGGAACATACAGGTTACGGATGTCTACCAGTTCCATTCCCTCTTCAAATTTGTCACCCAGTGCTTCTTTTGCAATCGCTTCAAACTTTTCTTTGCTCTCTTTGATTTTTGCAACTGCTGCTTTCTCTTCCTCAGTGAAGTGCTGCTCAGCTTCTGCCTCGGATACAGTCTCCATTTTGATATCAACTGCATTTCCATCTGCATCTTTTGCGCTCACAACTGCTGTTACCACACCGCTTACGCTTGGACTTGGTGCTGCAAATACATTTACTGCCATTCCAACAGTCATCACAGCGGCACAGAGTACTGCTACAAGTTTCTTCATGATTGATCTCCTCCTAACTCGCTTTTCTCAGAGTATTTTGAGGCTCTCGGTATCGCCCCCACCTTTATGCTTCCGGGCCAGTCACACGAATGCAAACCAGATTCCCATTAAGCTGTAGTTATTATACCACGTTTATTTTTCTATGTAAAACATTTTTATGAGAATCTCCTGTAAATTTTCTTCATCTACATAAAACTCATCGTGTTCTCCCTGCTTCATCTCACCCTGCAGGTATTCTGTCTCATCTTCCAGAAATTCATAGCGGCCAAGCTGATTGATCTGGTCCGCACTTAAATCGGTTGCCATATACGGCTCCAGAATCGGCTCCAGCATTTTGTAGTAATCGCCCCCGGAACCAACTTTCTTTCGAATAGACTGGATCAGCGCCGGAATATACTGCATCTGCCGCTGCATACGGCCATTGTTGCTTCCGAGAACCGTAATATCCCGCTTCCGCACATATTTCTCTGCCTGCTCCCCATTCAATGTAAGGGTTGTACCTGCGGTGAACGCAGGATCAATATCGGTATAATCTTCCGAAACCGTCACAGTCACACCGCCGACCGCATCATTTAAAATAGAAATTGCCGACAGATTCAAGGAAAGATAGCCATCCATCGGCAGATCATACAACAGCTCCGAAACGGTCTTCTTGGTTGCAAAGCAGCTGCTCTGTACACCATTTCCATAGGCATACTGTGTCGCTATCTGTGCCTGAACCGTCGTATAATATTTTCCCGATACATCAAACAGATCCACATCTGTCATCGTGTCACGGGACACCTGCAGAACTCTGGCCGTCTCATTACTCTTGTCCAGTGAAATCACCATCAGGCAGTCTGCCTGTCCGGAAGTTCCCGGCATATTGGACAGCGAAACTTCCGCATCTTTATCAATACCCATAAAAAGAACATTGGTCAGATTTTTATTATATACATATTCTTTTCCATTATAAAAAATACTATCCGATGTATCGTTTTCTGCACTTCCGCTGTTCATCGTTTCTTCTGTCTGTTTCTTGTTCAACCGGTTCAGCGAAACATTTTGATACAGATACCATAAAACAGCCGCAGCAATCAGAACGATTGCTGCGGTGAGTATCGTGATCAACATGGTCTTTTTGGTTTTACTGCTCATTTTTTAACACTGCCTCCAAAAGAAAACGCTGGTCATCATTGCCATTGCAGGTAGATAACGTAAGAATCCGATCTTCTGTCCCAACCTGCACATCATCACGAAAATGTGTCGAAAAGTTTCGCACATTCTGTATGGAATCCAGATATGCCTGACGTCCCTCTGTGCTGGAAAAATCAAAGCTGTTTAAAATATGACGATTATCATAAGTAACAGCTGCGAAGATCTCATAGGTAAAAATGTGATCTGGTGTATAAATATAGATCTCCGGATGCGCTGCCATGTACTCCGGATCTGCATACTGTGTCAGAGTTCCGAACATGGTTCCATTTTTCATCTTATGGCCATAAATTACTGTATTGTAATCACTGAAATCCATGCTTGTCTGCGTTTCCGTATAAATGGAACCTGGCAGTCCCTCTGCTCCATCGATGGTGTGATTCAAATAATAAGAATCATCTCCGATTCTCTGTGCAACAGGATAATCAATCGCTGTATCCGGAATCTGAATCCATGCATAAATTTCTGAATTTTCTGCCTGAAGCGATGCAAAATCAATCGGTATCACCGGTTTTTCTGCCTCTTCCGTTGGAGCTGCTGTGCTTTCCGGTGTCGGAGCTGCTGTCTCTTCCGGTGTTGGCGTCGGCGTTGCCATTTCTGTTACGTGCGCTTCTTTTGCAAGATCTTCATATTTTTTCTTTTCACTCTGAAGTTTGACCGTATATCCGATTCCAACTGCCGCTGCACAAAGAAAAATGATCAAAAAAACATAAAAGCTTTTCTTTCTTCCGTTCTTCATTTTCAGTCTTTTCTTTTCTTCTCTTTTCTGGATTTGCGTTTATTTCCGAAATCCGGAACAACAACCAGTGTGTTAAGTCCAAGATAATTTTCAACATCTTCCGCTGTTTTGATATTATCGTTCATAACTGTCTGCAATGTCAGAATTGCCAGAATCAAGACAATTCCAAGCAGAAAACCTTTTTCTGTATTCTTTACAATATTCGGGCTGACCGGTGCTTGGGCTGGCTCTGCATCTTCTACAGTTGTCGGCGGATCTGATTTCGTGATCTCTGCCATCTGATCCTTTGTCGCATCTGCAACGCAGTTTGCAACGATACTTGCATCTTCCGGATCAGTGCTGACAGCCCTAATGACCAGGATACGAGTTTCCTGGTTGCTGACACTGATCATACTGAGAACCTGACTTCTGGTAAATTCTTTTCCCGTCTTTTCTTTAATTTTTTCTATCGCCTGATCAATAACAGGATTACTCTTTGCAATTACCGAAAAATCGCCTGCCAGTGCATCGCCAAGCTGAATATCGACCATAGATGTTACACTGGTCGTTTTGGAAAGCACATACAGCATTGCGGTAGATTCATACTTTGGCGTAATCAGAAAGCTGCTTACCGAAAACGCAATCACAGCACCTGCTAATGCTCCAAGCAAAAGCAGCCACCATTTTTTCACATAGACAAAAAACAGCTCTTTCAGGTCTATGACATCATTCTGCTGGTTTTCTTTTCTTGTCTCCATCTTCAACCTCTTTCCCTAGTAATTTCCATAACCATATTCTTTGTATTTTCCATATTTGCCGTAATATCCATTCGATTTTACATCTACCTTATTTAAAACGACACCAAGAATATTATCATTTGAAGATCGAATCTGTTCTACGGCAGATTTTGCCTCTGCTCTCGAAATTGCATCTGATTTTACAACCAGTACTGTTCCATCGCATTTTTTTGCAACAACTGCTGCATCAATCACGTTTCCGATCGGCGGTGTGTCTATAATAACATATTGGAATACATCTTTCACTGCCTGAATCAGTTTGCTGAATCGATCATTGCCCAATAACTCTGTTGGATTCGTTGGAAAAACACCCGCCGGAATCATATAGAGATTTGTTTTATTTGTCGCACAAATGGTATCATTGATATTACACTGGCCGGACAGCACATGGCTGAGTCCCTTTATTTTCTCCTGAATTCCAAGTCTGTTCAGCAGAACTGATTTTCTAAGATCTGCATCAATCAGAAGCGTTTTCTTTCCGTTTTCTGCAAACGCACTGGCCAGCTCGTATGCTACTGTCGATTTTCCATCGTTCGGAGCACAGCTTGTAACGGCAATGACACGGTTTTCAATGCCGGTAAACTCAATGTTGGTACGCAGTGTTCTGTAGATTTCTCTTTCCTGGCTGCTGATCTCTTCCACTGTGATCTCTAGTCTATTCACCGATTTTTTCTCCTTTAAGTATTTTTTTTGCATTCCTGCTGCAAAGCATCTGAGCTTTTTCAGCCCCTGCCTTCTTTTTCAGATACGCGGCACACGCTTTCATCTGCGGCGGTCTTGATGAAGTATTATGGGCGTCCGTACCGACGAAATGCACCAGATCTTTTTTTATCAGCTTCATTAAATAATGTTTCGTTCGAAATCCGGCTTTTCCAATGACACTCTCCGCATTTACCTGAATGTACGCACCAAGCTCCACCAGTTCCTCTACATGATCCATTTTCTTCAGCGCCTCGTAACGCTCAATGTGTGCCAGAACCGGCAGATACCCTGCCGCCCAGAGATCCTGCACCGCCTGCCGAATATATGGATAATCCACATAAACTGGAAACTCTGCCAGCACATACTGTGTCCCATTCAGCGTCAGCGCCCTGCCTTCCCGCAGTCTCTGAACCATTTTGGAATCATAATAAAGTTCTTCCCCAAGATACAGCTTTAACCGGGGACTCACCTTTTCCGCCATAAGGCAGGCCTTTCGGTAAGCCGCATAACGTTTCTGCGTCGTCTCGTCTGACATCGTGCTTTTGTAATGTGGTGTCAGAATAACCGCCCGAATGCCCTCTTCATATGCCATCTGCAGCATCTGAAATGTCATGTCCGAGTCCTGCGAACCATCGTCCACCCCCGGCATGGAATGATTATGCACATCAATTAGCATGAACTTTAATTCCTTATTTTGCAACTTGTTTTTTTGCTTCTGTATGACATGATTATAAAATCTCATACAGATTTTAGTTTATCATTCCTGTTCTTATGTGTCAAGTTCTGCATTTATCATTTCCCACCATTTTTCCAAATTTGACTTATCCATGAACTAGTGCCTCAGAAAAGGAAATCAAACCACTTCTGACCGAATAAACCAATATAATGCTATCACCCCCCAAAATATCCTCTCCCATTTCTCCCCATCTTCCGTTAAACTACATACACAAGCAACTAATACGGAGATTTTTCTCCACACTACACATTATGGAATAGAGAGGATTTTCGAATGAAAAAAGCACTTATCACCGGTATCACTGGTCAGGACGGCTCTTATCTTGCGGAGTTTCTGTTAGAAAAAGGTTATGAGGTTCACGGTATCACCCGTCGTGCTTCGCTTGCAAATACGGCTCGTATCGAGCATATTATGGATAAAATCACACTGCATGATGGTGATCTTTCTGATTCGTCATCGCTGATTCGTATTATCAATATTGTCCAGCCGGATGAGATTTACAACCTGGCTGCACAGTCTCATGTACAGGTTTCTTTTGATGTTCCGGAGTATTCCGGCGATGTAGACGCACTTGGTGTTCTTCGTATTCTGGAAGCATGCCGCATTCTTGGCCTTACCAAGAAGACAAAAGTTTACCAGGCATCTACTTCTGAATTATATGGAAAAGTAGAGGAAGTTCCGCAGCGCGAGACAACCCCGTTCCACCCATACAGCCCGTATGCGGTTGCAAAACAGTATGGCTTCTGGATCGTGAAAGAGTACCGCGAAGCATACGGCATGTTCGCTGTCAACGGTATTCTGTTCAACCATGAGTCTGAGCGCCGCGGCGAGAACTTCGTTACCCGTAAAATCACACTGGCTGCCGGAAGAATCGCAGAAGGTATTCAGGATCATCTGGAACTTGGAAACATGGACTCTCTGCGTGACTGGGGTTATGCAAAAGATTATGTGGAGTGCATGTGGATGATTATGCAGCATGAAACACCGGAAGATTTCGTCATCGCAACCGGCGAGCAGCATACCGTACGTGATTTCACCGAAAAAGCATTCGCTGCAAACGGCATTACCATCCGCTGGGAAGGCACCGGTCTGGAAGAAAAAGGCTACGATGCAGAAACCGGCAAAATGCTGGTATGTGTCAATCCGGAATGGTTCCGCCCGACCGACGTTGATAACCTCTGGGGCGATCCGACCAAGGCCAAAACTGTTCTTGGATGGAATCCGCAGAAAACAACGTATGCTGAATTAGTAGAAATTATGGCAAAGCATGACCGTCAGCTTGCAAAACAGGAAAAAGCCATGAAAGCCGCACTTTAATTTAGGAGATGCAAATATCATGATGGAAAAAAATGCAAAAATTCATGTAGCCGGACACCGTGGAATGGTTGGTTCCGCGATTGTAAGAGAACTGAAACGCCAGGGCTATGAAAATATCATTACCCGTACCCACAAAGAACTGGATCTCTGCCGTCAGGATGCTGTCGAGGCATTCTTCGCAGAAGAAAAACCGGAATATGTATTCCTCGCTGCTGCAAAAGTAGGAGGCATCGTTGCCAATCAGGAAGCACTGGCCGACTTCATGTACGATAACATGACACTGGAAATGAACGTCATCCACTCTGCATGGAAAAACGGCTGTAAAAAACTCGAGTTTCTTGGATCCTCCTGCATTTACCCGCGTATGGCACCGCAGCCGATGAAAGAAAGCTGCCTGCTGACTTCCGAACTGGAAAAAACAAACGAGGCTTATGCACTTGCAAAAATCTCCGGCTTAAAATACTGTGAGTTCCTGAACCGTCAGTACGGAACCGATTATATTTCCGTTATGCCGACCAATCTTTACGGACCAAACGATAACTACCATCCAACCCACAGCCACGTACTCCCTGCACTGATCCGCCGTTTCCATGAAGCAAAGGTTAACAATCTGCCGGAAGTCACCTGCTGGGGCGATGGCTCTCCGCTGCGTGAGTTCCTGTATGTCGATGACCTCGCAAACCTCTGCGTTTTCCTGATGAACAACTATTCCGGAAACGAAACCGTAAACGCCGGAACAGGAAAAGAGCTGACCATCAAAGAGCTGACAGAGCTTGTTGCAAAAGTAATCGGTTATAATGGAAAAATCAATTGGGACAGCACAAAGCCAAATGGTACTCCAAGAAAACTTCTTGATGTATCCAAAGCAACCGCCCTTGGCTGGACCTACAAAACCGAGCTGGAAGACGGTATCCGTCTCTCCTACGAGGATTTCCTGAACAACCCGATGCGTGCAGAAAGATAACGGAGAAACTTTATGAATATCGTTTTATTATCCGGCGGCTCCGGCCAGCGCCTGTGGCCGCTTTCCAATGATATCCGTTCCAAGCAGTTTATCAAAATTTTCCATACGGCAGATGGTGAACTGGAATCCATGGTACAGCGCGTTTACCGCCAGATCCGTACGATCGACAAGGATGCCACCGTAACCATCGCGACCTCAAAATCGCAGGTTTCCGCCATCCACAATCAGTTAGGCGAAGATGTCGGCATCAGTGTTGAGCCTTGCCGCCGCGACACCTTCCCGGCCATTGCGCTTGCCGCAGCCTATCTGAAGGATGTAAAGGGAATTTCCGAGGACGAACCTGTCGTTGTCTGCCCGGTTGACCCTTATGTGGAAATCGATTATTTTGATGCCTTAAAAGACCTCGGCGCCCGGGCGGCTTCCAGTGACGCCAACCTGGTTCTGATGGGTATTGAACCGACCTATCCAAGCGAAAAATACGGATATATTATTCCAGACACCCCGGCTCCTGTCAGCACGGTGTCGATGTTCAAAGAGAAACCGACCAAAGAAATTGCAGAACAGTATATTTCCCAGGGTGCTCTTTGGAACGGCGGTGTTTTTGCTTTCCGTCTTGGTTATGTTCTGGATCGCGCTCATGCATTAATTGATTTTGAAAACTACGAAGATCTTTTCAGCAAATATGAAACGTTAGACAAAATCAGTTTTGATTACGCAGTGGTAGAACACGAGGACCGTATCGAAGTGATGCGTTTCTCCGGCATGTGGAAAGACCTTGGAACCTGGAATACTCTGACTGAGGCAATGGACAGCCACAATGTCGGCGAAGCACTGTTTAACGAAACCTGCAGAAATGTGCACGTAGTCAACGAGCTGAATCTTCCCGTACTCTGTATGGGTCTGAAAGATATTGTAGTTTCCGCAAGTCCGGACGGCATCCTGGTTTCCGACAAAGAGCAGTCCAGTTACATCAAGCCCTTTGTCAATACACTGGATCACCGCGTTATGTTTGCAGAAAAATCCTGGGGCAGTTTCCGTATTCTGGATATCGAAAAAGAAAGTCTTACGATCAAAGTAACTTTAAATCCGGGTCATCAGATGAACTACCACAGTCATGATTTCCGGAACGAAGTCTGGAACGTTATTTCCGGCACAGGACGTGCCGTGATCGACGGCGTTGTTTACAATGTTCACGCCGGTGACACCCTGCAGATGAATGCAGGCAGCAAACACACCATTTTTGCCGGTACGGAACTGCAGATCATTGAAGTCCAATTCGGAAAAGACATCAATGTACACGATAAACATAAATATGATCTGCCGTCCCTTTTCTAAATTTTAATGAAAAACCGCAAACCATTTTCTGCCCGATCTGCTGAAAATGATTTGCGGTTTTCTGTTTTACCATTTTTTCCGGTATTCTCCCGGACTCATTCCTTCTATTTTTCGAAAACGGCGCGCCAGATAATTTGCATCATTCATTCCGATTGCGGCACTGATTTCATCCACCGTCAGATCGGTAAAACGAAGCAGATTTTTCGCCTGCGTAATCCGTCTCGTTTCCAGATAAGAAATAATTGTCACACCATATGTTTCTTTAAATATCTTCGTCAGATAATATTTATTAATATAAAATTTCTGTGACAGCAGTTCCAGTGTAATATGTTCCTTATAATTTTCATCCAGATAACTTTTCACCTTTTCCATGCTCATCCGTTTTCTGGCATGCGCAGCGCGTCCCTGTTCCGGATGCCAGGAATTCTTCATGAGAATCCAAAGCAGGCGGTTTAAAATCTCATTAATTTTCATATCCCGCACATAACTGTCCGATCCTGCCGCAGAATACAGGTCTGTCATAACTTCTACCAGTTCTTCCATTTCCTTGGGATGAAAAACCGGCTGTCCGCCGCGCTCCTGATACTTTTTGTAAATATCAGGCATGGTATGACCGTAAAAATGACACCACTGCAAGGTCCACAAATCTGCCGATGTCGCATGGGAATACGGTTTTCTGCAGTCGATGAAAACACAGTCTCCGGAATGCAGCGCATACGTTTTCCCATTGTAATTCAGCTCTCCTGACCCCGATGTTACCGAAAAGAACAGATACGAAGCCAGATGCTCTCGATGAGACGTATGCGCCGCCAGTGCATGGAGTGAACCTGTTTCCTGCAAATACAGAAGTGAAGTTCTGGCAAATTCCGACGGTGTATATAAAATACGCTGCGACGACACCGAATGGGACGACGAAGCAAAATACTCCATTCCTATCTTACCACACCTTTTTTCAGAATCATATTGGCATACTGTGCGGTCTCACCCGTTGCCACAACACAATAGGCTTCTTTTGCACGCTCATAGTAGGCAAAGCGTTCCATTGTATGTACTTTTGCTTCCGGTTCGTATCGATTCAGAACCGCTTTATACTCATCCCAGATCGGCGTCTGAACCGGATCTCCCGGCACCACTTCCATCAGTACAAAATGATCCTCATCATACTGATCCAGCGGGAACAGCTGCAAAACGGCATCCAGCAGCTCTACTGCACCGATTCCGTCTGCACGCACGATTCGTTTTCCTGTACTGACCGTTGGAAAATTCGCATCAGCAAATACAATCTCATCTCCGTGTCCCATTTCATCCAGTACTTTTAACAGTTCCGGTGATAATAACGGTGATATTCCTTTTAACATCTTTTTCCTCCTTCTACGCCAGTGAACAACTCCATACATCTACACCGCTGTCCTGGAAAACTTCGCGCAGCCGTTTCCGCACATCTTCCTGCGTTACGCCCTTTTTCAGCACTACCTGAAGGAAACCGCCTCCGCCGGCACCGCAGATCATCTTTCCATCAATCAGATCTTCCACGGAATGGAAAATCATGTCAATACATGTATTGGTACAGCCCGCATCGAGCTTCTTTGATAATTCCCAGTGCTGGTTCAAAAGCGCTGCAAATCCATCGATATTTCCTTTTTCCAGTTCAAACCGCATCAGAACCGCTGTCTGCTGGATCTCATATAAGACATCCACCGCATCCTCGATTCCTCCGACGTATCTTCCAACGACATCCCGCAGCAGATTTCTTGCCAGTCTGCGCTGTCCGGAATAGATCAGGCAGAAACGCTCATCGAGTTCTTTTCTTGTTTTTTCACTGATTTTGCACGGCACACACGTAATTCTCTGCCGGATCGCCGGTTCACTCGAAACCATCTTGATTCCAGGTGCCAGACCTCCGACCTGATCCTGCCAGCCGCCGCCAGTCGACATGATCTGTTCCATACAGAGAACACGGTCATACAGCTCTTCGTCTGTTACCTCTTTTCCCAGCATCTCATACAATGCTTTTACGCAGGCACCCGCCAGAATTGAGGATGTTCCAAGGCCGGAACCGCGTGGAATATTAATCACCTGTGTGGAAAGATACAGACCGCTTCCCAGATTTTTCGTAATCTCCTGCACCGAAACCGGCTCTTTATATGGAATAACGCCGCATGCAATCAGGGCTGCTTTGTGCAGTGCAAATGGATCGTAAGGGTTGCTGGAATCCTGTAAACTGGAAATCTCGGTAAATGTCTGCTCTGCCCCGCTGTCCGCGCTCGCAAGAATAATCACCGGCTGATCAACTTTTTTAACCACGACTTCGATCGGGCAGTTTCCATCCAGCATAACAGCCGCATTCAGCACCGTTCCGCCATGCTCCATACAGTACGGCGGCGTATCGCTCCAGCCGCCTCCCCAGTTCACACGGACCGGAAGATTTACAGTCACCTGATTTTTGCCCATCTTTGCATCCGCATCATAGCAAAGACCTTTTACTGCCCCGGCAAGAATGCCGCTGCTGATGGTCGCAAAGCAGGAATCCATATATTTTTCCTCAAAGCAGGACAGAACATAATAAATTCTGATTTTTCTGCTGAACTGTTCCAGCTCCGTCTCGCTTAATCTCTGTGCTTCTTTCAGGAGTTCTGCCTTGATCCGTTCCGAAATGCCATCCCGCATTTCTTCTACCAGTCTGGTCAGGTTTTCCTTCCTGTCGATCGCTTCCAGAATCTCTTCCAGTTCTACTTTATCCGATACCTTTTCCTGCCACGGTAACAGTGCAGAAAGATCTGCCTGGTTAAAACTGTCTTTCAGTGAAATTCCATCTTCCCGAATCGGAAAACCTTCTTTCCAGGCCTCCAGTGTCTGATGTACCGCTTCTTCCATTGACGCACACACCGGATAAATCGGCGCTTCCCAAAGCGGCACCGGTAATTCTTTTCCAAACAAAGATGCTTCCTTCGGATTGTCAGAAACACCGTACATACGGACAACAAATTTTCCATTCAGCAGTTTCAGGCCATGCAGAACGGTGTGATCCGGAATCGCCTGACCATCTAATGTCACGCCGGAAATCACACATTCTTTTCCTATCTGTGATTTGTGACGAATCATGCTGTCTTCCAGATAACTTCCAACCCCAATCTCCGCTGCCGGACTCACATAACTGTTTGATACAGCAAAGTTCTGTTCTGCACGATTCGTATGAATATACGACGACCATCCCAGATAACAGAACTCCTCCATTCGTTCTGTCATAAGCTCCCGCAGTTCTTTTGTCGTACCAAAGTGAATAAATGCAGCAGGTGACATTCGGATCAGCTTCATCTGGTACGGATGCAGTACACTCCACAGTTCGGTCCGGCACTGCTCCAGTTCCGGTGTAAAATCTCCTTCCGGTGTTTCTTTATAATACTGCTCCAGCGTTGAATCCGATGCCAGCGGATACAGGAAATCCGCATAAAAAGAAAGCCGGGTACGCTCATTTACATAAGCCGCAAATTTTTCCTTCGTATCTACCAGCTGATACAGTGCCTGCAGCATTTCGCTGTCAAAGATTACGGCTCCGGTATCAATATCTACATTCCCCTGATCATCCGAAGCCCCAAGGCTCTGCAGCTGCTCCACTGTTTTTTTATGCAGGAAACCGCCTACATTTCCTTCCCCGTCTACGCGGTAAACGCCATGATTTTTTCCAATTTCCGCTGGCTCTTTAATGGAAAGCGCCGCAGCACCTTTTCCATAAAAATCAATCTGCAGCGGATTGAACAGCAGCAGTACATCTCCCGAGCATACCAGCATTCCTGCATTCATTCGTGCAGCAACACCACTCATGGAAATCATAAATTCATCAAACAGGGTAGAACGTTTTCCATTCGGCAGAACACGCGGTACCGGCGAAAATAACTTTCCGCAGGCAGAATACTGCGGCACACGCTTGCTGTCGCCGCCGGAATGGATCACCAGAATCCGCTGATTTTCAAACGATCCTGCATTTTCATGAACGTAGCGCAGAACATTCAGTGTAGCGCCGCCGCTTCCTACCCGTTTTCCGTCCGGATCCGGAAGCACTGCATAATGCGTCGATGCCGGAAGCATATTATGATCCAGACGATACTGAATCTGTGTACGGTATGATGCAGCCTGTTCCTCATTGGAAGCTGTAAGAATCACGTAATCCCATAATGGCAGATTCGGTGCTTCCAGAAGCGCGGTATACTGGTTTGTGCAGTCAATGTAGGACTGCTGTAAAAATAGAGTTTTGTGTGACATGTCTTTTCTTTGTTCCTTACTTTATCATTGTAGTATTAATTTCTGTCCCTCTCCAGGGCACGTTGTTTTCAAAATATATGTTGAAACACTTGTAATTTAGTATATCATAGATTCCGTCAAAAATCTTCCTTTTCTTATTACATTCAGAGATTTCGCTTTTAGTAGTGCATATTTATAAGTAGCCTCTTTTCTGTATTCTTTTCCCTTTTTTCTTGTAG